>Ga0308165_1003604_pt1 | contig 16392 bp, 7 predicted proteins | sample PhyWR2_FD_201032 | JGI IMG/M metagenome (GOLD analysis project Ga0308165, IMG submission 201032) | Phyllosphere microbial communities from UC Gill Tract Community Farm, Albany, California, United States - DLSLW.R2 | ecosystem: Host-associated > Plants > Phyllosphere > Unclassified | place: USA...
CGCGGTGATCTGGATATAGCTGTTCCACTGCTGCAAAAAGCGGTTTTCCGCCTGCATCAGCTTGATGTCCTCCAGCCCCTGCACGCTCTCCACCAGCACCGCGTTGCGCAGGGTCGATTCATGGGCCGACTGCTTTGCCAGCTCCGCCAGCTTCTTCTGCAGCAGCAGGCCGGGCAGGACCATGATCACCGCCGCGACCGGGGCGATCCACGCCAGCTGCGGGGCGATGATCGCCAGCACCACCACGAACAGGAGAAAGAACGGCAGGTCGACAATGGTCGAAATGGTGGACGAGGTGACCATCTCACGGATCTGCTCCAGCTCGCGCAGCTGAGAGATAAAGCTGCCGGTGGAGCGGGGGATCGCGCTGTTGCGCAGCCGCAGCGCGTGGCCGAAGACGCGATCCGAAACGCGCATGTCCGAGCGCTTGCCGAGCAGATCCATAATGTGCCCGCGCGCCACGCGCAGCACAAAGCCAAACAGGGTGGCAATCAGCACCCCGATGGTCAGGACGTAAAGCGTCGGATAGGACTGGGCGGGGATCACCCGGTCATACACCTGCATGGAAAAGACGATCCCGGAGAGCGACAGCACGTTGATAAAGAGGGCGGCCAGCATGACCCAGCTGTAGGGGCGCAGGTCGCGCATCACCAGCCGGTAGAGCCAGTCCGGGCGGTATTTTGAGATATAGGCATCCACGCGGCTGTCCTTCAGCGCGGCGAGTGGACGCAGGGCAATGACGTGGCGGATAGCGGGCAGCATCGCCGTCATCGACAGCCGGTTGGTGTAGGTCTCATCGTCGAAAAAGCTGACCTCCAGCGTATCGTCCCCGTCGAAATGCTCGATCACGCCGATCCTGCCGTCATTCATCGCCACCACCACCGGCAGACGCCAGCTGTTGATCGCCTGCCGATCGTCGGTAAGAAGCTGAAACGACAGCCCCGCTTCGCGGGCCAGCTGGGTGAGGGCGGGCACCATCGGTTTGCCTTTCAGCCACGGCGCGCCTGCGATCAGCGCGCCGGGCGAGCAGGCGACGCGGTAGCGCGTGGCGACAAAGCCAAAGGCCTGCGCCCACTGCGCCAGCGCCTCATCCGTCATCGTTTCGCCCTGCGGAATTTCGCGTTGCTTCATGGCTGGATCTCCACGGTCTGGATGGTGCGGTTATCAAGATCGAACGCATGACGCAGCTGCCCGGTGTTATACAGGCAGTTGAGCTGCAGCTGGTGCAGCTGACCGAGGGTCTGCTGCTGGGTGAAGCGCGCCTGGTAGACCTCCTGCTCGGCGTTGAGCACGTCGAGGAGCGGGCGCGAGCCGAGATCGAGATACTGCTGCTGGTACAGTTCGCGGGTGCGGGCGCTGAGGGCTTCCTGGCGGCCCTGGATTTGCAGCGTGCTTTGCAGGCTCATCACCTGGCTGCGGGCTTCCAGCAGCTTCTGGCGGACGTCAAGACGCGTACGCTGAACGGTGGACTGCGCCGCCTCCACCGCGTGTCCGGCAGCGTTACGCCGGGCGGTGAGGCCGCCGCCCTGGTAGAGCGGCATCTGCACTTTCACCCATGCGGAATACTGGGTGCGATCCCGGGTTTCGCTCCCCGCATAGCGATCGTTCATGTAGTGACGCACCTCCGGCTCGAGCGAGACGGTGGGCGTCATCTGCGCGTCGGCGTAATCGAGGTTCGCCTGGGCGACGTTAGCCTGCGCCCAGGCGGCAAGTACCGCGGGCACCAGACGGTCATCCGGCTCGGCAATGTCGCAGCTCCGGCCCAGCTTTTGCGGAAAGTCATTGCTGATTGCGTTCAGGCTGTTCCAGCCGAGAAAGCTCATCAGCGTGGCGCGGGCGCTGTCCAGGCTGGCCTGGTACTGCATCAGCTGGGCGCGGGCGCCTTCGATACGGGCATCGGTCTGCACCACGTCAGAAAGCGACGTGGCCCCTTCGTCGTTACGCTGGCGGGTCAGCGTGCCAATGGAGGAGAGGGCGTCGAGCTGCTCTTTAGCGGTCTCGACCATCTGCTGCCAGGTTTGCACCTGCACCATGGCGATGGCGGTATCGTGAGCGATGGTGTCGATACTCACCAGCACGTTGGCCTGCTGCTGGGCAACGCCCGCGCTCTCGGCCCGTACCTGGCTGTCCACTTTGCCAAAGTCGTAGAGCATCTGTGAGAGAGAAAGCACCAGCGACGGCGTAAAGCCGTTCTGGTCACCGTCGTGGGAATAACCGTTGTCCACGCCGGCATTAATCTGCGGATAGTATTTTGATTTAGCGACGTCCACCTCTTCGCTCTGCTGGTAGAGTTTCCCCACGGCTTCGCTGATGGCCGGGTGCCAGGTGACGGCGCGGTTGACGGCATCGCCAAGCTGCAATGAACCGGGTGCGGCTTTGCCGGCCGCAGGTGCGACGCGGCCATTGAGCGAGGGGAGTTCCTGCGTTTCGCGAAGCTGTCCGGTATTGATGATTGCCGCCGGGTTCGCGCAAAGAGCGGGCACAGATATCAGGCAGCACGAGAGCCACCAGTGAGGCATCTTCATTCCCATGTCATGTCCCTATTAAAAAGAGTATGTCTTTATTATTTATGCCCGGGCGCTGTGCGCCCGGGTCATCTCTTGCAGGTGCTATCAGGTAATGATGTGTTGCTGGTTAACAAGCTCGTCGTAGGTGGTCTGAACGCCATCAAGCGTAACGAGCGTGGTATTAGTGTAGGTGCCTCCCGCACCGTCACGGTCGATGGAGATCACGGTATTGCCATTACTATTAGTGACATGGAGATAATTCCCCAGCGTCGCGGCGCTACCGTTCCAGCCCACCAGCAGATCGCCGATGTCGATTTTGTCCCCCTGCGCCAGCGAGAAGCCGGTCCAGTGATCGCCCGCGGTGCTGCTGACGTTACCCGCCGTGGCATTCCCCACCGTACTGTTCAGCACCTGGTAAATCAGCGTATCGCCGTAGGCCGTACCGGTGATGGCGTCGTTATGTTCCGAACTGATGAACTGCGGCGCCATATTGATGGTCAGCGTGGCGCTGTCCGTTCTCCCGGTAGCGTCGGTCAGGGTGTAGTTGAAGGTCTCCTTCGACGTCATGGATGAGAGCGATACCCCGCTGTTGAGGGTATAGGTGTAATGGCCGTCAGCGCCGATCGCCAGGACGCCGTAATGGCCGGTGATGTTCACCGTTGCGCTGCCGGTATATGGATCCAGCGTGGTGGTCACGCCGTTGTACCCGGTAACGCTCAGACGGGTATCCACCGAGTGGAGCTGATCCAGCACGCCGCCAGAATCGGTGCCGTCAAAGATATTGCCGTTGACGGTGTGGCTGCCGGTGACGTCGAAATCACTCAGCGAGTAGGTGGTGCCGTTCACGCTTGGCGTGATGGTGATGTTCCCCACGCTCAGCCCCGGTACGCTACCGGTAAAGTTCAGCGTATAGGTCCCGGCGTTCAGATCCAGCCCGGTGAGCGGGATGTCGATACTGCCGCCCAGCAGGGAGCCGCCGCTAAAGGAGCCGCTGCGGATCACGCCCGAGCCGTCGCTGATGGACCAGTTTACCGTCAGCCCGCCCAGCGCCAGCAGCGAGGCCACGTTAAAGTGGAGCGACACGTTGTGCAGCGCGGTGTTCGCGTCGACCACGAAGGTTCCGCTGCCGGAGCCCTGGGTTGACGAGAGCAGGGCCGTCGTCCAGCTGGCGGTGCCCACGGTCGTATCCGAGTATGCCGACGTGTGGTGCACCGAGGTGAGGTCCATCGTGGCGCTGACATCGTTCACCGCATCCATCGCCCGGGGGGTTGGGGTGATGTTGAGCGATGCCGTATCCTTCGAGCCGTCAGGCGCGGTAACGGTGTAGACGAAAGTATCCGGCGTGCTGATATGGTCCGCCCCCACGCCGCTTCTCAGGGTGTAGGTGTACTGTCCGGACGAATTGATGGTCAGCGTGCCGTATTCCCCCTGAATGGTGGTGGTTCCACTGCTGTTGACCGCCACGCCGTTCACTTCGGTGACCAACGTGCCTGGAGGAACTGGGTCATTCGCCAGCACGTCGCCCGTGGTGGTTTCGCTGATGCTCGCCACGCTGTAGACATGATCCTGCAGGACGCTCAGCGTGTAGCCCGTCAGGACGGCGATCCCCGATGCGGTATTGAGTAAGAACAGGTACTCCCCGGCCGGCAGATTCAGCGTCAGCTGGGATGACGTGCCCCCCAGCAGCGGGGCGCGCAGCCAGCCCGACTCGACGCGAACCTGCTCGAAGGTCTGGGTGGCGTTGTTGAACTTATAGACGTACAGATCGAACACCGATGCCAGCGCCACGCCGCCCACGGAGGCCTGGATGGTCATGGTGCGGGTCGTGCCTTCCTCCACGTTGTAGATAATCGGGTTGGTCATGTCGTCCAGCAGGTTAAGCCCCAGCGTGCTGCCGAGATTAATGCCCACCAGGGTAAAACCGTTCTGAGACGAGGCGCCGTTATTAATCTCGCTCACGGTGGTATCAAAGGTCAGCGAGGCTGTATCGTCCACCGCCACAATGCCGTTGATTACCGTACCGGCACCCAGAGACAGCACCAGCTGCGCCGACGCGCTGACGCCGTTATGGGTGATGGTGTAGGTGAAGTTCTCCGTCCGGCCAACGACCGCGGCGCTGGTGTCGGTCAGGTTGTAGGTGTAGCTGCCGTCGCGGTTGATGGTCAGCGTACCGTATTTGCCCTGGATCACCGTGCCGTCGGCGTTCACGCTGGTGGTGACGCCCTGGGCGTTAGTGACGGCGGAAATGGTGGTTCCGGCCGGCGCGTTGTCGCTGCCGGCTGTCGGGTCCGTATCGAGGATCACGTTGCCGTTGAGGCTGGTATCGCCCGTGACCGTACCCGGACCGGTCTCTTTCACCGCCACGTCGAGGCTGGTGTAGGAGCCGGTTGCCAGCAGGTTGGTGTTGTAGCTGAGCACGCGATAGTTGCCGTCGGCCAGCCCGGTCAGGTTCAGCGATACGCCGGTTGCACCGAGGGTCAGGAGATCGGCAAACTGCGGTTGGCCGGTATCCACCACGGTGGTCCAGGCGCCGTTGACGTAATGCTGAACCACCAGTTCAAGGGTGTTGAGCAGAGAGAGCACCGCACCCGTGGCGTTGGCGTTCACCACGATATCCGCGCTGCCGCCGCTGCCCACCGTGAAGTTGACCTGGGCCGTATCATTGCCCAGCAGCGTCAGGACGTTGCCGACGGCGCCAACCAGCAGGAAGCCGTAATCGCTGTACTGGCTGTTGGTCACGGTTGCCGTGGTGCTGAGGTTCAGCTCTTCGACGTTATTGCTGGCGGAGAGCGGCACCACCGGCGCAAGGGCGGAGCCCGGCAGCGAGGTGTTGCCCGCGGCGTCGGTGGCGGTGATCTGCAGCGTCTGGCCTTCGGTCTGTTTGTTAATGAAGGTGTAGGTGTAGGTGCCGTTGCTGCCCGCAATGGCGGTCACCGTCGAGCCGTCCGCAAGGCGGATCGCGACGGTGCTGCCTGCTTCCGCAGTCCCGGTCAGGACGCTACCGTCGGCGTTGAAGGTCCCGGTCGGCGCCGTTGGAGCGGTCGTATCGACGATAATCGTCGTCACGGCTGACGCCACGCTGGTGTTGCCCGCGGCATCGGTGGCCGTGGCGGTGAAGTTATGCGTGCCTTGCGCCAGCGTGGTGGTTTGCGGCAGGGTCCAGTTGCCGCTGCCGTCGGCGGTCACCGTGCCCACCAGCGTGATGCCATCGTAGATCCGCACCGTGGCATTTGCTTCGGCGGTTCCGCTCAGCGTTGGGCGCGTGTCGTTGGTCGGATTCGTACCGGTCACCGGGCCGGTGACGCTGCCGACGTCATCAATGACCGAACTGATGATCGGTGCGCCCGGCGCGAGGGTATCGACGTTAATCACATACCCGGCGGTCGGCGCGCTCGCGTTGCCCACCGCATCGGTGGCGGTAAAGGTTAAATTGTGCGGACCGTTGCCCAGCGCCGGGGATGGCGTAAAGCTCCACGCCCCGCCGGTCGCCGTCACGCTGCCGATTTGTACGCCGTTATCGAATATTTTCACCGTCGACCCGGCTTCCGCCGTACCGCTGAGGGTTGGCTGCGCGTCGTTGGTGAACCCGCCGTTCGCCACCGGCGTCGCCGCATTGCCCACGTCATCCAGAATGCTGGTCAGCACCGGCAGCGCAGGCGGCGTGGTGTCGACGGTGAGGCTAAAGCTGGTGGACGACACGCTGGTGTTGCCTGCCGCATCCGTCGCCTGCGCGGTGAAGCTGTGCGCGCCAGCGGTCAGCGTGGTGTTGAGCAAGATACTCCAGCTTCCGTTGCCATCCGCGGTGCCCGTTCCGACAAGGGTAGTTCCCTCATAGATCTTCACGGTGGCAAACGGTTCGCTGGTTCCGACAAGGCGCGGTACCGTATCGTCGGTTGTTTGCCCGGACGTAAGCGGGCCGGTGATGGTGCCCACGTCGTCTATCGCCTGGCTGATAACCGGCGCGTTCGGTGCGGTGGTATCCACAATCAGGGTAAAGTCCGGCGAGTTCAGGCTGACGTTGCCCGCTGCATCGGTGACCGTGGCGGTCCAGGTATGGCTGCCGTTGGTCAGCGGCGTTGACGGCGTAAAGCTCCATGCGCCGGTACCGTCCGCCTGAACGGTGCCGACCGGCTGCCCGTTCTCATACACGGTGACCGTGGCGTTGGCGGTCGCGGTGCCGTTTAGCGTCGGCGTGGTGTCGTCGGTGCTCTGCCCGGAAGTGAGCGGAGTTTGAATGCTGCCCGCGTTGTCACCCGCGGTCGAAATGACCGGCGCCGACGGCACGCCCGTATCCACCGTCAGGTTAAACGGTGTCGTCGTGCTGCCGGTATTGCCAGCCACGTCGGTGGCATTGAAGGTGATGGCGTGTGGACCTTCGCCCAGATCGGTACCCGGGGTGAAGGTCCAGCTGCCCTGGGCATTCACCACCGCAGTGCCAATTTCGTTGCCATCAACGATCACGTGCACGGTAGAACCCACCTCGCCCGTACCGTTGAAGGTTGGGCGCGCGTCGTTGGTGCTGTTACCCGACGTGAGCGCCCCGGTGACCGGACCGACGTCGTCAATCACGCTGGTCACCACCGGTACGCCGGGGGCTGCGGTATCAATGGTAAAGGCGAAGACCGATGAGTTAGCCGAGGCGTTGCCTGCGGTATCCGTTGCATACGCGCGCAGGGAGTAGCTGCCGTCGCCCAGCGGCGCGGTCGGCGTAAAGGACCAGTTCCCGCTGCCGTCAACGATCGTCGTGCCAATCTGCGTGCCGTTATTCATGATGTGAATCGTGCTGCCCGCCTGCCCGGTGCCGCTGATGGTCGGGGTGCTGTCGTTGGTCACCTGGCCGCTGGTGAGGTTACCCTGGACGCCGCCAGGGACGTTGTCGCTCACATTATCCAGCGTCGGAACCGTCGGTGCCGTCAGGTCAACCACCACGCTCCAGGGAGCTGAGACCGCGCTGACGTTGCCCAGCGGATCGGTCGCCCGGACGGTGAAGCTGTGCGAGCCTTCGCCGAGCGCGGTGTCAGGAGTAAACGTCCACGCGCCGGTGCCGTCAGCCGTTACCACGGCAATCTGGGTACCGCCGTCGAAAATGGTCACCACGCTGTTTGCGTCCGCTGTCCCCGAAAGGGTTGGCGTGGCATCGTTCGTCTCGGTGCCGCTGACCACCGTGGTGGCGGTGTTACCGACGTTATCCGTGACGTTGGTGATGACCGGCGTGGCGGAAACGGAGTCCACCACGACGGTGAAGCCCGCCGAAGGACCGCTCTGATTCCCCGCCGGATCGGTCTCGAGGATGGTCAGGATATGGTTGCCTTCTGTCAGGACGGGCGTGGTGTAGCTCCAGGTGCCCGTATTGCCGACCTCCGCGGTCCCCAGCAGCACGCCGTTGTTGTAGATGGAGATGGTATCGCCGACCGCGCCGGTGCCGGTGAGGGTCGGCTGGTTGTCGTTGGTGGTCTGGCCGCTGGTCAGCGGTCCGGTGCCCGGACCGACGTCGTCAATCACCGCGCCGATAGCTGGCGTGCCCGGTGCGGTGAGGTCGACGGTGACGCTGGCCGCCGGAGAGCGGCCGCTGGTCTGGCCGTTGAGGGTCGCGGTCACCTCAAAGGTGTGCAGCCCCTCGCCAAGCGCGGCTGGCGTATAGCTCCAGTTGCCGCTGCCGTCGGCGGTCACCGTCGTCAATGGCGTCGCGCTACCGTCCTGATAGATGGTAATCAGGCTGCCCGCTTCGGCCGTACCGGTAAGCGTTGGCGTGGTGTCATTAGTGGTTTTGCCTTTCACATCGCCAGTAATCGGGTCTGCGTCATCGACGATCGCCGTGATGACGGGCACCTGCGGCAGGTCGAGCGGTGAATCGACGACGACAAAAGGCACGCCCGCGCTGGCATTCCCTGCGGCATCCGTAGCGGTCACGGTCAGCGTGGTCGGATCCAGCTGCGCCGGACTCAGCGCAATGGAGAAACTGCCGTCGCTGCCGACAACGCCGGTACCAATGACCGTGGAACCGTTTGTCACGGTAATGATGCTTCCCACGTCACCGGTACCGGTCAGCGGTGTTCCTTCATCAGCCAGCAGCATGTTGCCCGGATCTGCCGGGGCGACGGTGTCTACCGTCACGCTCAGCGGTGCTGAATCACCGGAGGAGTTACCCGCTGGATCGCTGGAAGAGACGGTGAAGGTATGCGGGCCATCCGGCAGCGTCGTGTCGGCAGTCCAGCTCCAGGTGCCGCCCGGCTGGACCGTCACCAGCACCGTAGATGGCGTGCCGTCTACGGAAACGATAACGGTGGTACCGGGTTCACCGGTCCCGGTAAGGGTTGGCGTGCCGTCCTTCGTGTAGAGCACATTATTAGACAGCTGGCTGTCAGCTACGGCGCTAATGACGGGGATCTCAGGCGCAACGGTATCGAGGGTAACGGTAAAGACCGAACTCGGTGCGCTGAGGTTGCCCGCTGCGTCCACGCCCGCCACGGTAATGTTGAGCGGACCGTCCGTTTGCGTTGGAAGCGTCAGGTTCCATTCCCCGTTAGCCACCACGACACGGCCCACTTCGACGCCGTTGTTGTAGACGATCACCGTCTCACCGTTGACGCCGGTTCCGCCCACTGTCGGTGTGGTATCCGTGATGTAGCCACCGTTCGGCTCACCGCCCACTGCACTAATCACCGGCGTATCCGGCGCCAGGGTATCCACGACGATGGTAATCGCTGGAGAAGGGTCAGAGACGTTGCCTGCTTCATCGGTGGCGGTGGCGGTATAGGCGTGGCTGCCCTCGGCAATGTCGCTGCCCGGGCGCCAGCTCCAGTTGCCGCTGCTGTCTACCGTGACGGTGCCCACGACGGTTGATATGCCGTTGACGGTGTCAGTGATGTTGATGACGTCGTTAGGCGTGCCGGTGCCGCTCAGGACCGGGCGCGGATCGTTGGTGGTTCCGCCATCGGGTACGGGGCCGGTGATCTGGGTGACGCTGTCGGTGACGGTCGGTGCCGCAGGCGTAGCCGGCGCTTCGGTATCAATGGTGATGGTTACCGGCTGCGACGGGGCGCTTTCGTTGCCCGTGCCGTCCACGTTGGTGACGGTCAGGGTGATGTCATAGGTACCGCCGGACAGTGGGGGTGATGGCGTCCACGACCAGCTGCCGGTATTGTCCACGACAGCGTCGCCGATTTTGGCGCCGTTGTTGTAGATCGTCACGGTATCGCCCGCCGTGCCGGTACCGCTCAGGGTTGGCGTGGTGTCGCGGGTGGTTTCGCCCGGGTTTAGCGTTGTTGCTGTTCCGTCAGGATTGACGGTGATGGCCGGGACGTCCGGCGTGGCAGGCGCGACGGTATCCACCGTCAATACAAACGGGCTGGAGATGGTGGTATTGCCTGCGGCATCCGTGGCGTGAACCGTCAGCGTATGCGGGCCGTCGGTGAGCGGGGTAACGGGCGTAAAGCTCCAGCCACCGCTGCCGTCGAGGGTGGCGGTACCGAGCAGGGTGGCGCCGTCATAAACGGTGATCACCGCATCAGCCGGGGCGGTGCCCTGCAGCAGCGGTGTGGTGTCATCCGTGGTATCGCCGCTGCTGAGCGTGCCCTGAACGCCGCCGACGTCATCGGTCACGGTGGCGATGGTTGCCGCCGCAGGCGGCGTGGTATCGACGGTCAGGGTGAAGCCACCTGACGGCTGGCTGGTGTTACCCGCCGCATCGGTCGCGACAACGGTAAAGGTATGAGGCCCGCTGCCAAGAGGCGTGGTGAGGGTATAGGTCCACGTGCCGTTGTCGTCGACCAGGACCGTGAAAAGATCGGTGCCATCCAGGCGGATGGTGACGCTTGAGCCAGGTTCAGCCGTGCCGTTGAGCGTCGGCGTGGTGTCGTTGGTGCTGTCGTTGGGGTTGAGCGCGCCGAGGCGTTCCGGCACATCATCCAGCACCTGGGTAATGACCGGGGCGGCAGGCGCGACGCTGTCAATCGTCAGAGTCCAGGTGTTGGAGACGCCGCTGGTGTTACCTGCCGCATCGGTCGCGACGGCGGTCAGGGCGTGCGGGCCCTCGGCGATAGGCGAGGAAGGCGTAAAGATCCATACGCCAAGACCATTGGCGACGGTCGTACCAATAGCAACACCGTCCACGCGCACGGTGACCGTCGCGTTTGCTTCGGCGGTACCGCTGAGCGTCGGGGTGGCGTCGTTAGTGGTCTCATTAATGTCGAGCGAGCCGGTGCGACCGGGAACATCGTCCACAACTTGTGAAATCACCGGGGCGCCAGGTGCCGTGCCGTCGACGTTAATTGTCCACGGGTCTGATAACCCGCTTGGGTTACCGGCGGGATCCGTCGCCTTCGCGGTCAGCACCCAGGTGCCATCGGTCAGCGGTGCGGGCGGCGTAAAGCTCCACAGGCCGGAGGAGGGAACAACCGTCGTACCGAGGACATCGCTGCCGTTATAAATCGTGATGGTCGAGCCCGCTTCGCCCGTCCCGTTCACGGTCGGGGCCCGGTCGTTGGTGAGGCCGTTCTGGCCCACGGGGCCGGTGGTGGCCTGCACGTCATCCATCACCGACACGATAATTGGCGTCTGCGGTGGGGTAATATCCGGTGACGCCGCGGAGGTTGCGGGCCCCGTGTTGCCCGCCGTGTCGGTGGCGTCAGCGGTCAGGATTTCGCCGTTGAGCTTCGGCGGGGTCAGCGTCAGGCTAAAGTTCCCTTCGCTGTCGGCAATAACAGTGCCAAGGGTGACATTACCTTCACGGATGGTCACCGTGCTGCCAGCTTCCGCGATGCCGCTGATGGTGCCGCCATCATTCGAAACCTCGAGATTACCCGGGGCAGACGGCGGCGTGGTGTCCACGGTGAAGATGACGGGCTCTGAGGTAGCGCTCAGGTTTCCGGCGGCATCGGTTTCAGTGACGGTTATGGAGTGTGTCCCGTCCGGGAGCGGGCCGTTCGGCGTGACGCTCCAGGTGCCGTTGGGCAATACCGTCGTTGTGCCAACCACCACGCCGTTATCGTAGATGGTGATGGTTCCGCCGGGCTCGCCGGTTCCCGCGAGGATGGGCAGTGAAGCATCGGTAGGCGCGACAGACGTGATGGTTCCCTTGATCAGGCCCGTATCGTCGGTCAGCACAATCGCGCTCGGCGCGTCCGGCGGAGTAAGATCCACTGTAAGGGTAAACACCGGCGACGCTGGCCCGGTGTTGCCGGCGGCGTCGGTTGCCCGCACGGTAATCTGGTGAGTGCTTTCGCTCAGATCAACCGACGGGGTAAAGGTCCAGGTGCCGTTGCTGGCGACGACCGCTGTACCAATGGCGACCCCGCCGTCATAAATCGTCACGGTCGAGCCCGCTTCGCCGGTGCCGGTAAGCTGCGGGCGCTGATCGTTGGTGCTGCCGCCGTTGCTGACTGCTCCCGTCTGCGGGGCGATATCATCCGTTACGCTGGTGATTGCTGGCGCATCGGGCGCGGTGGTGTCCGGCGCGTTGAGCGTTGTGCCCGGGCTGGTATTCCCGGCGTTATCCGTGGCGGTGGCGGTCACCTGCTCGCCGTTGGTCAACGGTGTGCCGAGAGAGACGGTAAAGCTGCCGTCGCTGCCCGTTTTTCCTGTGCCAATGACGTTGCCGTTCGCGTCTTTCAGCGTGATGGTACTGCCGGGTTCTGCGGTACCGGTGACGGTTTTGCCATCTGAAGAGAACTTAAGGCCGGAAGGCGCGTTCGGCGCTGTCGTATCCGCATTGGCCGAATTGTTACTGCCGCCACTATCACCGCCGCCGGTGCTTGCCGCCGCCGCGATGCCGCCCGCGGCGGCAATGCCGCCCAGTGCCCATGGCCAGATGGCTGCACCACCGGCGTCGCTCCCGGAGGCCGCAAGCAGCACGTCCGTGGACGCGATAGATTCGTACGTGGCGGCTCCGGTCGGATCTTCAATCCACCATAATGCGCCGTTGCTGTCCTGCAGTACCAGCTGGCTCACGCCCTGCGCGTCCGTAACGTAGAAGTTTTTAAGGGTGATCACCTCGCCGGAGTGCAGCGTAACCAGCAGATCGTTACCGTTTCGCGCGAAGTGGGAGACGCTCGCTCGCTCGACATTAAGCTCAACGATAGAGGAATGGCTCAGGGTAACCTGTGTGCCTTCCGTGGTCGTTTCCACGCCAGTAAGTTTCGATATAACAGAGATTTGGCTCATTTAGGCATTACTCCAGCAGATGTGTCATGAACGGCGAGCAAGACGAGCCATCTCTGCAGAAGGTAAAGGGCGCCCCCGGCGCAGTCGCTGTTATTACGCAGCACTGACCGTTGTTTTTAGCGCGCACGATGCCCGCCAGAATTCAGAGTGGCAACATCAGAGCGAATCTAATGACTTATAAAAGAGAACAGTTTTTATGGGTGTTTTGTATCGTGTAAAACCCTGTAATTAATATGGGAATTATTTTTTAGAATATAAAAATGATATAGACAGAAAACGAAGGTTGTGCAAATTAAGCTTTCGTAAATAAGTGCCAAAACAATGAAGAGGGCATTAATGTATTGGTGTGGTTAATAATTTACTCGGTTCAACCTTTTGTTTTATATGATTTTAGTTTTAACCTGTGACGTTGATTCTGAATGTGATTTACGCAGTATGATAATTGGTAGGGGACATTTTTAATATACTGTAAAACGTTATTGTTTAAGTGCGCTTAATATGTGTTTAAGTTAGGGTAACGTTTTTGATATAATATATATTATATCACCCGCACAATAAAATATATTTTTATGCAGGCTTAAAACTCTGCTATCACGCGAAAATAATAGCGTTAAGTAAAGGGTAAAATAACCTGATTTATTTCCAATGGGGCTACGACGTCAGCATGATTTTGCGACAGCAAAAAATTCACGGGGAGAATGAATAAAAATCGTCAGTCGGGCGTTTACTGACGTCACTTCCTTCTTACCCTGGAGCTTTATATGAACACGACCTCGTTTCGTTTGATCCCGGTGCTGATTTTTTCCCTGCTGTCCCCCCTGGCGCTGGCAATGGGCAATAATAGTACCGAGAGCAAAACGCCCGATTGTCCTTCCGGACAGGTGTATGACAGCGCCACCCAGAAATGCGTGCCGGACAAAAGCAGCAGCCTCAGCGACCAGGACAAAACCAACTATGCGTACCATCTCGCGAAGAAAGGCGAGTACCAGGCGGCGCTGAACCTGCTTGATTCGCTGAAAAATGGCAATACGGCTGAAGCGTGGAACTATCGCGGGTTCGCCACGCGCAAGCTTGGCCGCACGGACGAAGGGATTGGTTACTACCAGCGCGCGCTGGCTATCGCACCGGATTATGCCAAAGCCCGGGAATACCTCGGTGAAGCGTGGATGGTAAAAGGACGTCCTGACCTCGCGAAAGAACAGCTGAAGGTGATTGCCGGTATTTGTGGCCAGTCCTGCGAGGAGTACCGTGACCTGCAGGCCGCCATCAACGGGCATCCGGAATCCTGATTTTCTCGTGGAGGGAAAACACATCGCTACCAGTGAGGTTCGTCAACAGTTAGCCGCACACCTGCCGCGCCTCTGGCGCTATGGGCTGGTGCTGTCGCGAAACAGGGATATCGCCGAAGAGCTGGTTCAGTCCACCTGCGTGCGTGCGCTTGAAAGGAGCAGCCAGTATACGCCGGGCACGCGCATCGACAGGTGGCTGTTCGCGATACTGCACTCCATCTGGATCTCTGAGCTTCGGGCACGACACGTGCGTCAGGGGCAGGGATTTGTGGCCAGCGATGAGCTTCTGGCGCCGGACACCCGCGAACAGGATGAGACGCGTCTGCATTATCTGAAGGTGATGCAGCGCGTCAACGCGCTGCCTGAAGCCCAGCGCAACGCAGTATTTTTGGTTTATGTCGAAGGCTTTACCTACCAGGAGGCGGCGGACACTCTGGCGGTACCTGTTGGTACCGTTATGAGCCGGCTGGCGACGGCGCGGGCTCGGCTTGCCAGATCCGCTGACGCACTGCCTCCGGCAAAGGAGAAACGCTATTGAACTCGCACCGTTTTGCACCGCCCTATAACGACGACGCTATCGTGGCATGGATAGATGGCGAGATGTGCCGCGTCGACGCGCAGCAATTTGAAGAACAGTTGAAAAGTGACGAACGCCTCTCCGGGCGAACTAACGAACTGATGAAAAGCAGCCAGGATTTCGCCGGGGCGTTTGCCCCCCTGCTGGATGAGGCACCTCTGGAGGCAATGCAGGCGCGTCTGGCGGCACTTCCCGATCCACAATCCTCCACGCCTGCTGGCGTCAGCAGGCGGGCGCTGATCGCCGCGTCGGCCAGCTTTTTGATGGTCGGATCCGGGCTGGGCTACCTGCTGCGGCCCGCTTCCGCGCCAGCGGATGAGAATGCCCATATTCGCGACCTCGAAGCGCAATATATGTCCCTGTACAGCGTTGAGACGCTGCTGGATATGGACAGCGCAACGCCGGTCCTGCAGCGCGGGCTGGAACGAGCCGCGCAGGACATCGGCATCAAGCTGCACATGTCGCAGCTTGTCCTGCAGGGGGCAGAGCTGAAAATGGTGCGAATGCTGCGCTATGAAACCATCTCGATCGCGCAGATTGCCTGGATCAACGCCGACTACGGCCCGATGGCGCTCTGTATCTCTCCTGTAGATGAGAAGACCATGGCCTCTCTTCGCCAGGAGCAGCGGCACGGTATGAACCTGGCGTGGTGGCAGGAGGCGGGCTACCAGTTTGTCCTGATTGGCCGCAACCCGCCGTCTCACCTGCGGGGAAACGCGGAGCAGCTACAGCGCCTCATCTCAGGATGACGGCACGTCGTTCGTCTGAATCGCAATGGCGATGGCAATACGATCGTCCACGACCAGCGCAAACTTATCCATCCCGTAGGCCGCGCGCGAGATCGCCGTCGTGGCATCCAGCGTGAGGGCCTGCGCGTGCGGGTCTTTCACGATGGCCTCCAGGATCACCGGGCGGGCAATGTTTCGTACGGTCAGCGTGCCGAACACCCTGAACCGCCCGTCGCCCTGGGCAACCACGCGAGAGCTGATGAACTCGATCGTCGGGTAGCGCTCGGATTCAAAAAACATATCGCTTTTCAGCTGCCAGGTGAGCAGCTTGTTTGAGGCTACGAGAGTCGCTACGGGAATAGTGACGTGAATATGGTCGTCGACGTCGTTTTCCGGGTTGAGCGTCACGGCGCCCGTCACGCCGCTGAACGTCGCCCAGGAGAGGATGCCGCCGAAGGCATGCCACGACAGCCGAATGGCGGTGTTATTGGCGTCAATTATGTAGCTCTTCGGGGCAGCCGTCGCCCACGGACAAATCAAAACAAGCACTATCACCAGGCGTCGCAGCATCTCAGGATCTCTTTTAGGGGGGCAGGGAGTAAACGCGTCACCCCCGGGATCTATTCGGCTTTGTTGACGTTATTTCAACCGGAGCGCGATAACCGGACCTGGTGACAAGTGTAGCCTTGAGAACGCAGAGTTGCGGGGAATAAAAAAGGCCGCTTGCGCGGCCTTTCGAAGGGATTATTCAGTGACTTTCTTTTCCAGCTCGCTGGCACCTTCTTTGGTTTTGTTCCAGCCTTTCTCAGCGCCTTCTTTGGTGGCATCCCACCCTTTCTCGGTGCCTTGTTTGGTTTTATGCCAGGCTTTCTGGGAATCTTCGCTGACCTTGCTGCCCAGGCTTTCGCTTTTACCTTCCGCAGCATGTTTTTGCTTCAGCTTCAGCTCTTCACCTTTGTTCTGCTCTTCGTGCAGTTTTTGCTTCGCCTCGTTGGCATTTGCGTTCGCCGCAGCGACGGTATCGTCAGTTGCATGTGTGGTCGCAGCAAATACTGGGGAAGCCAGCAGAACGGCAGATAATGCGATAATTGTTTTTTTCATAATATCCTCATTTAACGTTATCGGTTATG
>Ga0308165_1003612_pt1 | contig 16360 bp, 12 predicted proteins | sample PhyWR2_FD_201032 | JGI IMG/M metagenome (GOLD analysis project Ga0308165, IMG submission 201032) | Phyllosphere microbial communities from UC Gill Tract Community Farm, Albany, California, United States - DLSLW.R2 | ecosystem: Host-associated > Plants > Phyllosphere > Unclassified | place: USA...
CGCGATGGTGGCGCGGGCACCGCTGGGTGTCAGGCTGCCCGCGTCATCGTTAACGACCATCGCGAGCATGCTCGCTCCTACAGGGGAGTGTGTGGCGTAGTAAAACAAAAAAGGCGCGAACCTCTCGGAACGCGCCTTTTTCATTGCAGCATCTATCAGCTAGCCAGCGCCTTCGACGCCAACCAGAACAGACCGGCCGACAGGCCTACGGTCGCTGGCAGGGTCAGCACCCAGGCGAGCAGGATGGTCTTGACCGTGCCGCTTTGCAGGCCGGCCTTGTTGGCGACCATGGTGCCAGCCACGCCCGAGGACAGCACGTGAGTGGTAGACACCGGCAGGCTGAAGATGTTGGCCATACCGATCAGGCTCGCGGTGGTGATCTGCGCCGACATGCCCTGGGAGTAGGTCATGCCTTGCTTGCCGATCTTCTCGCCGATGGTCAGTACCACGCGTTTCCAGCCAACCATGGTGCCCAGGCCCAGGGCCAGTGCTACCGCCAGGATCACCCAGAACGGTGCGTATTCGGTGGTGGCGGTCAGGTCCTTGCGCAGTTTGTCCAGGTCCGCTTTTTCACGCGGGGCCAGGCCTGGTAGCTTGCTGACTTTCTTGGCGGTGTCATCCAGGCACAGCAGGTAGCGACGTACCTCGATACGGCTTTCCGATGGCAACGAGTGGTAATCCGCTACACCCTTGAGAGTATCGAGCAGGGCGTTGATGGTCGGTTCGGTCTGTTGCGGATTGCAACGGAATTTCTCCGGCAGATCGCCTTCCACGCTTTTGCCCAGGGCCAGGAACTCACCCAGGGTATCGCCGTTGCGCTTGTAGAACTGGCTCAGGTGCAGGGTGGCGTCGCGAGTCCGTTCGATCTGGTAGGTGGTGCTGCCCAGGTCGAGTACGAATTGCGCCGGGACGATACCGATCAGCACCAGCATGATCAGGCCGATGCCTTTCTGGCCATCGTTGGAACCGTGAACGAAGCTGACGGCCATGGCCGAAATCACCAGGACCAGGCGGTTCCAGAATGGCGGATGCTTCTTGTCGTCGAGCTTGCGACGCTGTTCCGGCGTCTTGTGCATCTTGGACAGCGGGCGCCACCATTTCAGACCGATGAGGATCAGGGCCGCGACCAAAAAGCCGGCCATGGGCGAGAACACCAGGGACGCACCGATATCGATCGCTTTCTGCCAGTTAACGCCATCGGCCAGCGGGATGTCGTTGATCAGGGCGTTGGCCAAGCCGACACCGAGGATCGAACCGATCAGCGTATGGGAACTGGAGGCCGGGATACCGAAGTACCAGGTGCCCAGGTTCCAGGCGATCGCGGCAGCCAGCAATGAGAACACCATCGCCAGGCCGTGACCGGTATTGACGTTGATCAGCAGCTCCACCGGCAACAGGTGGACGATGGCGTAGGCCACGCCGACGCCGCCCAGCAGCACACCGAGGAAATTGAATACACCGGAAAAGAACACCGCCAGGTGTGGCGGCATGGCTTTGGTGTAGATAACGGTGGCAACCGCGTTAGCGGTGTCATGAAAGCCGTTGATGAACTCGAACGCGAGGACAAAGGTGAGGGCGAGCAAGAGGCTCACAAGCACCCAAGCATCCAGTCCGGTGAATAAATCGATCATGAAGGTTTTCTGACCCGGTCATAAGGGGGCGCGATTATGCCAGAAAAGACGGGTAATCGATGCACTAGCTGCTCATCGGTAACATTCTTCATTGATTTTTTTTGTCACATTGCCCCGGGATTGGCGCGTCTGCAGGGTTGCTCAAGCTCTTGAATTTCCGAGATTACCGCGCAAAAACAGGGGTTTCACACACCGTTGCGGGCGGTGTAAAGGCTTGTATGAAATATCTGAGAAGGGGGCCAGACGTAAGCCAATTTCTCACCAGATAGATGAGATGACTGCTGCCCGCTCGTAGCGGGCGCGAATGGCAACATCGATGCACGCCGCTTTCAACGGTTGCAAATGCAGGCCCCGAAAGGACCCAGGCCGAAGGGCTTATGGCTCTTCGGGTCTGAGTTCCTTTTCCATCTTCTGCAGTTCCTGGTTAAAAGCTTGATCCTGAACGGTGGCGCGTTTACGCCATGGTTTGCGTTCTGGCTCGGGCTGAGCGGCGTAAGTGGTGATTTCTCCGCCGTAAACTTCCTTGTAACGTTGTTCCTGGCGCTCTAATTCGGCGCGCAGTTCTTCTTTCGTCACAGTGCTACCTGTATGTATGGGTTGAGATGGATTCTGGTAAATCGCGCTGCATCCAATGTATCGACCGCGCTCGGTGAAAAATCAGTGCCGGGGTCGGCATTGTTTCAAGGCACGGCGATCAATACTTCCATGTTGCAGGCGGCCACGGCACCAGAGCAAAACAGCTGACGTAGCATCAATTTCCTGATTAGCGAGCGCGCTGGCGGGACATTCTCGAATGAGCGTCAGGCACTGCTTTCGGTAACGGCGATTGAACATCGAGTTACCGGTGGCGGAACCGGCCAATCAGAAAAGCCAGTCGCCACTGACCTGCATTATAGCGACCGATTTGAAGAACACTATCGCCAAAGAGTTAAAAATGGATCTTGATGTGTGATGGGCTTTATAACTTGAAACTCTTTGCGTCCAATGTCCGCGATGTCTTTCTGACGCCATTAAGCTGTTTAACTTCAGACATTATATGAGGGGCTTTAATTCCCTTATCAAGGGCGAGCAAGTGCATGTAAGAGAACGGCGAAATCCGGCTGGACACCCCCGGTTCACACGTTGAGGTCGATTGCGATTATCGGGCGACGGTTCGATAATCGCCCAATCGTAATGGAGGATGGCTTGTGCGAGAGGTATCGAGCCGCTTGTAATAGCCGTCGCCGAGCCGCGTGGGAAAAGACCCGATATGAATGATCAACTGCGCAACTCCTTCGCTTCCGTAGCGCCGCCGATTGTTGCGTCGCCCGCCAAGCGGATTCAGGCCATGACCGGCGATCCCGACTTCATGACGTCCCTGGCCCGTGGCCTGGCCGTAGTGCAAGCGTTCCAAGAGCGTAAACGGCACCTGACCATTGCCCAGATCAGCCACCGTACGGAAATTCCCCGCGCTGCCGTGCGACGTTGCCTGCACACCCTGATCAAGCTCGGCTACGCCACCACCGACGGGCGCACGTATTCGCTGTTGCCCAAGGTGCTGACCCTGGGTCATGCCTATCTGTCCTCGACGCCATTGGCGGTGTCGGCCCAGCCCTACCTGGACCGCATGAGCGAGCAACTCCACGAGGCCTGCAACATGGCCACGCTGGAAGGTGATGACATTTTATACATCGCCCGGTCGGCGACGACTCAGCGCCTGATTTCCGTTGATCTTTCCGTGGGCGGGCGCCTGCCGGCCTATTGCACGTCCATGGGCCGCATCCTCCTGGCAGCGCTGGACGACACCTCCTTGCGTGAATACCTCGACCACGCTGACCTGCAAGCCAAGACCAGTCGAACCCTGCACACCCCCGAGGCATTGCTCGAATGCCTGCAAGAAGTCAGGCAACAAGGCTGGTGCATCGTCGACCAGGAACTGGAACAGGGCCTGCGCTCCATCGCCGTGCCGGTGTACGACGCTTCCGGCCAAGTGGTGGCGGCACTCAACGTCAGCACGCATGCCGGACGAGTCAGTCGAAGCGAGCTGGAACAGCGTTTTCTGCCGGGGCTGCTCACGGCCAGCCGCAACCTTAGCGCCCAGTTATTTGCGTAGGTCGGTTCAGCGCATTTGTCCTGTCGCCTGCGCCGGGCGGCGTTCCGAGGTGCTTTTAAAGGATCAGTAGCAAGGTAACAATCTGTTCGATAAACGAACACTTAGTCGATTATCGGATTGTTTGGCTTTTTAGGCAGGCTTAACCTTCAGTCATCCGGCGCGCGCATCGCGCCTTGTTCATCCACTGTCGGTTCAAACAAAAACGGGAGCCTGCCCCCATGGCTGAAATCCTTTCGCTGCACGACGCGGTGAAGCAATTCGTCAACGACGGCGATACCGTCGCGCTCGAAGGCTTCACTCACCTGATCCCTACGGCGGCCGGTCATGAAATCATTCGTCAAGGCAAGAAAGACCTGACACTGGTTCGGATGACGCCCGACCTGATCTACGATCAACTGATCGGCGCCGGTTGCGCTCGCAAGCTGATTTTCTCCTGGGGCGGCAACCCGGGCGTTGGCTCCCTGCACCGTCTGCGTGATGCCGTCGAAAAGCAATGGCCACACGCTTTGGAAATCGAAGAACACAGCCACGCCGACCTGGCCAATGCCTACGTGGCTGGCGCTTCCGGTCTGCCGTTTGCGGTGCTGCGTGCCTACGCCGGCTCCGACCTGCCGAAGGTCAACCCGCTGATCAAGTCCGTGACGTGCCCGTTCACTGGTGAAGTGCTGGCGGCGGTGCCTTCGGTTCGGCCGGACGTCACCGTGATCCATGCGCAGAAAGCCGACCGCAAAGGCAACGTGCTGCTCTGGGGCATCCTCGGCGTGCAGAAGGAAGCGGCCTTGGCGGCCAAGCGCTGCATCGTCACCGTGGAAGAACTGGTCGATGACCTGAATGCGCCGATGAACGCCTGTGTCTTGCCGACCTGGGCCTTGAGTGCTGTCTGCCATGTGCCCGGTGGCGCTCATCCGTCTTATGCCCACGGCTACAACGAGCGCGACAACCGCTTCTATCAGGCCTGGGACCCGATTGCCCGCGATCGTGAAACGTTCACCGCGTGGATCAACGAGTACATCCATGGCTGCGCTGACTTCAGCGAGTTCCAGGCCAAGCTGGCCGCTGCTTCGGAGGCGAAGTAATGACTTACACCACCAATGAAATGATGACCGTCGCCGCTGCCCGTCGCCTGAAGAACGGTTCGGTGTGCTTTGTCGGCATCGGCCTGCCCTCCAAGGCGGCCAACTTGGCACGGCTGACGTCTTCGCCCGACGTGGTCCTGATCTACGAGTCGGGACCGATTGGCGCCAAGCCAAGCGTGTTGCCGCTGTCTATCGGTGACGGTGAGCTGGCGGAAACCGCCGACACCGTAGTCCCGACCGGTGAGATTTTTCGCTATTGGTTGCAGGGCGGGCGCATCGACGTCGGCTTCCTCGGCGCGGCGCAGGTCGACCGCTTCGGCAACATCAACACCACGGTGGTGGGCGACTATCATCAGCCGAAAGTACGATTGCCGGGTGCCGGTGGCGCGCCGGAAATCGCCGGTTCCGCCAAGAGCGTGCTGATCATCCTCAAGCAGTCGGCGCGTTCCTTCGTCGACAAGCTGGACTTCATCACTTCCGTTGGCCATGGCGAAGGCGGTGATTCGCGCAAACGCCTCGGCCTGCCGGGCGCAGGTCCCGTGGGCATTATCACGGACCTGTGCATCATGGAACCGGAGGAGGGGACCAACGAATTCGTAGTCACCGCGTTGCACCCGGGCGTGACCCGCGAACAAGTGAGCGCCGCTACCGGCTGGCCGATCCGTTTCGCCGACACTGTCGAGGTCAACGTCGAACCTAGCGCGGTGGAGCTGCAGGCGCTGCGTGATCTTGAGGCTCGCACCGCAGCCGCCCACGGCCAGGCACCCGGAGAAGCATAATGCGCGACGTTTATATCTGTGACGCGATTCGTACCCCCATTGGCCGTTTCGGCGGCGGCTTGGCGGCGGTTCGCGCCGATGACCTGGCTGCCGTGCCGATCAAGGCCCTGATGGAACGCAACCCGTCGGTAGACTGGACCGCCGTGGACGAGGTGTTCCTCGGCTGCGCCAACCAGGCCGGCGAAGACAACCGCAACGTGGCACGCATGGCACTGCTGCTGGCGGGCCTGCCGGACAGCATTCCGGGTGTGACCCTCAATCGCCTGTGCGCTTCGGGCATGGACGCGATCGGCACGGCTTTCCGCGCCATCGCCAGTGGCGAAATGGAGTTGACGATCGCCGGGGGCGTCGAATCGATGTCCCGCGCGCCGTTCGTGATGGGCAAGGCCGATGCGGCGTTTTCGCGCAACATGAAGCTGGAAGACACCACCATCGGCTGGCGCTTCATCAACCCCCTGATGAAAGCCCAGTACGGTGTCGATGCGATGCCGCAAACCGCTGACAATGTGGCAGACGATTATCAGGTGTCCCGCGCCGATCAGGACGCGTTCGCCTTGCGCAGCCAGCAACGCACCGCTGCCGCCCAGGCGGCAGGTTACTTCGCCGAAGAAATCGTCGAAGTACGAATTGCCCACAAGAAGGGTGAGACCGTGGTCAGCCAGGACGAACATCCGCGCGCCGACACCACCCTGGAGGCGCTGAACAAACTGAAACCGGTCAACGGCCCGGACAAGACAGTCACCGCCGGTAACGCTTCAGGCGTTAACGACGGCGCGGCGGCGTTGATCCTGGCCTCGGCCGAAGCCGTGAAGAAACACGGCCTGACACCCCGCGCCAAAGTGCTGGGCATGGCCAGCGCCGGTGTGGCGCCGCGTGTGATGGGCATCGGCCCGGTGCCGGCGGTGCGCAAACTCACCGAGCGCCTGGGGGTGGCGGTCAGCGATTTCGACGTGATCGAACTCAATGAAGCCTTTGCCAGCCAGGGGCTGGCGGTGCTGCGTGAGCTGGGGATTGCCGACGACGCTCCCCAGGTCAACCCGAACGGTGGCGCCATTGCCCTGGGCCATCCGCTGGGCATGAGCGGTGCGCGCCTGGTGCTGACGGCGCTGCACCAACTGGAAAAGAGCGGTGGCAAGAAAGGTCTGGCGACCATGTGTGTCGGTGTTGGCCAAGGTTTGGCATTAGCCATCGAGCGCGTCTGACGCTCGGCAGCGGGCGTGCCCGCGATAGTGATGCGTCTCGCAGCATTTAACTCACTGCCATGACGCAATCGCGGGCACGCCAGCTCCCACAGGGTTTTAATCGCCTGGCTAATTGAGGAACGGGGGTGTTGCAAAGTGTGTCTAGACTTTCAATGTCCCCAAAGAGTGAACAAACAATGACTATCCCCTCAGCGACTACTGAGCACTACACCGGCGAAGAGCGCAGCAAACGGATTTTTGCGATTGTCGGTGCTTCGTCGGGCAATCTCGTCGAATGGTTCGATTTCTACGTCTACGCCTTTTGCGCGATCTATTTTGCCCCGGCGTTCTTCCCCTCGGACAACCCGACCGTGCAGTTGGTGAACACCGCAGGCGTGTTCGCTGCCGGCTTCCTCATGCGCCCGATTGGCGGCTGGATTTTTGGCCGTGTCGCTGACAAGCACGGTCGCAAGAATTCGATGCTGATTTCGATTCTGATGATGTGCTTCGGCTCGCTGCTCATTGCCTGCCTGCCGACCTACAGCAGCATTGGCGTATGGGCACCGATCCTGCTGCTGTTCGCCCGTTTGCTCCAAGGGTTGTCGGTGGGGGGCGAGTACGGCACCACGGCCACCTACATGAGCGAAGTCGCGCTCAAGGGCCAGCGCGGTTTCTTTGCTTCGTTCCAGTATGTGACGCTGATTGGCGGGCAACTGCTGGCCGTGTTGGTGGTGGTGATCCTGCAGCAGTTCCTCAGCGAAGATGAACTGCGTGCCTACGGCTGGCGTATCCCGTTCGTGGTCGGTGCGTTGGCGGCCTTGATCTCGCTGTTCCTGCGCCGCTCCTTGAAAGAAACCACCAGCAAGGAAATGCGCGAGAACAAGGATGCCGGCAGCATCGCGGCGCTGTTCCGCGATCACAAGGCGGCGTTCATTACCGTGCTCGGCTACACCGCCGGTGGTTCGCTGATTTTCTACACCTTCACCACCTACATGCAGAAGTACCTGGTCAACACCGCCGGCATGCACGCCAAGACCGCCAGTTACATCATGACCGGTGCGCTGTTCCTTTATATGTGCATGCAGCCGTTCTTCGGCATGCTCGCCGACAAGATCGGCCGACGTAACTCGATGCTCTGGTTCGGCGCACTGGGTACGCTGTGTACCGTGCCAATCCTGTTGACTCTGAAAAGCGTCAGCAGCCCGTTCCTGGCCTTTGTGTTGATCACGTTGGCGCTGGCCATCGTCAGCTTCTACACCTCGATCAGCGGGCTGGTGAAAGCCGAGATGTTTCCGCCAGAGGTGCGCGCCCTGGGCGTCGGCCTGGCGTACGCGGTGGCCAACGCGATCTTCGGCGGCTCGGCGGAATACGTAGCGCTGAGCCTGAAGGCCGGTGGCATGGAAAACTCCTTCTACTGGTACGTTACGGTGATGATGGCCGTGGCATTCCTGTTCAGCCTGCGTCTGCCGAAGCAGGCGAAATACCTGCATCACGACCTTTGATCCATCTGCGTGGGCCTTCAAGGCCCACGCTTTCAGTAACGGCCTATGAACCAGCGACCGGACAATCAATTGCGATGCCTGCTGGACCCTGCCCATTACCTTGGCCACGCGCGCGCCTGGGCCGAGCTCGCGGTGGCCGAACATTCTGCTGCCTGAAGGAGATTGCTGTGGCTTTCGTACAACTCGCCGATGGCGAACTGCATTACCAACTCGATGGGCCAGTGGATGCACCGGTGCTGGTGCTGTCCAACTCGCTGGGCACCGACCTGCACATGTGGGACGCGCAGATCGCCGCGTTCACCGAGCACTTTCGTGTGTTGCGCTTCGACACCCGTGGCCACGGCCAGTCGCTGGTGACGCCGGGGCCGTACAGCATCGAACAGCTGGGGGCTGACGTGCTGGCCCTGCTGGATGCCTTGCACATCGAAAGAGCGCATTTCTGCGGGCTGTCGATGGGCGGCCTGATCGGTCAGTGGCTGGGCATCAATGCCGGCCATCGCTTGAACAAACTGGTGGTGTGTAATACGGCGGCGAAGATCGGCGATCCATCGATCTGGAACCCGCGAATCGAAACCGTGCTGCGCGATGGTGCGGCCGCCATGGTCGCCTTGCGCGATGCATCGATTGCGCGCTGGTTCACCCCGGACTTTGCCGAGGCCCACCCGGCGACGGCGAAAAAAATCACCGACATGCTTGCCGCCACGTCGCCGCCAGGTTATGCCGCCAATTGCGCAGCGGTGCGCGATGCCGATTTTCGTGAGCAACTGGCCTCGATCAAGTTGCCGCTGTTGGTCATCGCGGGCACTGAGGATGCGGTAACTCCGCCGTCCGGTGGGCATTTTATCGAGGAGCATGTCCCAGGTGCCGAATACGCCGAGTTCCACGCGGCGCACTTGTCCAACGTTCAAGCCGGTGACGCGTTCAGTGAGCGGGTCATGGCGTTCTTGACGGCCCGTTGAGGGGCGATTTGTAGGCTAAAAGCAACGTGGGGTTGAATCGCGGGAGGAGGCCGGCGCTACCCCATAAAAACTTTCCCACGGACAACAAAAAGCCCACCAAACGGTGGGCTTCATGCATCTCAGCGGTCTATCAGAACAACCGCATCTTCGGCGCTTCTTCCTTCAACGGCTCAACCTTCGCCGTCTGCTCGTTCCAGCCACCGCCCAGTGCCTTGTACAGGTTCACGGCACTGGTCAGTTGCGCCAGACGATCGGTGATCAACGCCTGTTCGGCGCTGAACAGCTGACGCTGGGCATCGAGGAAGGTCAGGTTGCTGTCGACGCCAATGCGATAACGACGCTCGGCCAGGCGGTAGTAATCCTGGTTGGCGGTGACGAAATCACGTTGTGCCTGCAACTGCTCGGTGTAGGTCTGGCGGGCGGCCAGGCCATCAGCGACTTCCTGGAAGGCCGTTTGAATGGACTTCTCGTAGTTCGCCACGCCGATGTCTTTCTGGATCTTCGAGTAATCCAGGCTGGCGCGCAGGCTGCCGGCGTTGAAGATCGGCAGGTTGATCTGCGGCTGGAACAGCCATGTGCCCGAGCCGCCCTTGAACAGGCCCGACAGGTCCGGGCTCAGGGTCCCGGCATTGGCGGTCAGGCTGATGCTCGGGAAGAACGCTGCGCGTGCCGCGCCGATATTGGCGTTGGCCGCTTTCAGGTTGTACTCGGCTTGCAGGATGTCCGGACGACGTTGCAGCAGGTCCGACGGCAAACCAGGCGGTACGTCGCTCAGCAGATCGTCAGACAGCGGCTTGCCTTCTCGCAGATTGGCCGGGATGGACGTGCCGAGCAGCAGCACCAGGCTGTTTTCATCCTGGGCGACCTGGCGAGTGTAACGGGCCAGTTGCGCACGGGCGTTTTCCACCGAGGTGCGCGACTGCGCCAGGTCCAGCGCCGAGGCGACGCCCACTTCGTTGCTGCGCGAGGTGAGCTTGTAGCTCTCCTCGAACGCACCCAGGGTGTCCTGAGTCAGCTTGCGCAGTTCTTTATCGGCCTGCCAGGTCAGGTAGGCATTCGCCACACTGGCCACCAGGCTGATTTGCGTGCTGCGACGGCCTTCTTCGGTAGCGAAGTACTGTTGCAAGGCTTGTTCGCTCAGGCTGCGAACCCGACCGAACAGGTCAAGTTCATAGGCGCTGATGCCGACGGTGGCGGAGTAGGAACTGGTGATCCCCGCCTGACCGGTCTGCGCTGCATCCGCCGGAACCCGCTGACGGCTGCCGGTGGCGTTGGCGGAAACGGCCGGGTACAGGTCGGCACGCTGGATGCGGTACTGCGCGGCGAACGCATCGATGTTCAGTGCCGCGACGCGCAGGTCGCGGTTGTTTTCCAGGGCAACCTGAATCAACTGTTGCAGGGCCGGGTCATGGAAAAACTGCTTCCAGCCTTGCTCCGCAGCTGCCTGGGCAGGCGCCTGGGCCGGCGAGTACGCCGGACCTTGCGGGTACTGAGCCTCAACCGGCGCTTGTGGCTGCTGGTAGTCAGGGATCAGCGAGCAGCCGCTCAGCACGAAGACGGCGACTGCGATGGAGAGTAGCGACTTGCTCATTGGCCAGCCTCTTTGGAAGATTCGAATGCAGCGTCCTGGTCGGCGATCTTGCGCTGGCCAATGGACGATACGGCGACGAAGAACAACGGGACCCAGAAGATCGCGAGTACGGTGGCGGTGATCATACCGCCAATTACCACAGTACCGATTGCATGTTGGCTGCCGGAGCCCGCACCCGTGGAAATCGCCAGCGGTACAACGCCGAGGATAAACGCCAGCGAGGTCATGATGATCGGGCGCAGCCGCATGCGGCAGGCTTCGATCGCCGCATCGGCGAGGCTGCGGCCCTGCTCATGCAGTTCCTTGGCGAATTCGACAATCAGGATGGCGTTTTTCGCCGCCAGACCGATGGTCGTCAACAGGCCCACCAGGAAGTACACATCATTGGACAACCCGCGCAAGCTGGTGGCCAACAGGGCACCGATAATCCCCAGCGGTACCACGAGCACCACCGCAATCGGGATCGACCAGCTTTCGTACAACGCCGCCAGACACAGGAACACCATCAGCAACGACAGGGCGAACAGCGCCGGTGCCTGGGAACCTGCCAGGCGTTCTTCATACGACAGACCGGTCCAGGAAATGCCCACGCCCGCTGGCAGTTTCTTGGCAATGGCTTCGACTTCTGCCATGGCTTCACCGGTGGAATAACCCGGTGCCGGGGCGCCGAGGATTTCGACCGCTTCCACACCGTTGTAGCGCGACAGCTTCGGCGAACCGTAGATCCACTCACCCTTGGCGAACGCCGAGAACGGCACCATGGTTCCGGCGCTGTTGCGCACGTACCACTTCTGCAGGTCTTCAGGGCTCATGCGCGAGTCCGGCTGGCCTTGTACGTACACTTTCTTCACCCGACCGCGGTCGATGAAGTCGTTGACGTAGCTACTGCCCAGGGCAATCGACAGAGTGCTATTGATGTCGGCGATGGTAATGCCGAGGGCACTGGCCTTCTCGTCATCGATTTCCAACTGGTATTGCGGTTCGTCGTTCAAACCGTTCGGACGCACTTGCGTCAGCACCTTGCTCTGGGCCGCCATGCCCAGGAACTGATTGCGTGCTTCCATCAGTTTCTGGTGACCCAGACCGGCACGGTCCTGCAGGAACACGTCGAAACCGGTGGCGTTACCCAGCTCCAATACCGCAGGCGGTGCGAAGGCGAACACCATGGCGTCACGGAAGGTGAAGAAGTGCTGTTGGGCACGGGCTGCCACCTTGAACACGCTGTTGTCGGCGTTACGATCACCCCATGGCTTGAGCATGATAAATGCCATGCCGGAGCTCTGGCCACGGCCGGCGAAGTTGAAGCCGGTCACGGTAAACACCGAGTTCACGGCATCACCTTCACCACCATCCTTGCCTGGTCGCAGCAGGTATTCACGCATCTGGTCCACGACCACTTGTGTGCGCTGGGCAGTGGAACCTGCCGGTGTCTGCACCTGGGCAAACAGTACGCCCTGGTCTTCCTCGGGGAGGAACGAGGAAGGAATGCGCATGAACAGCCAGATCATACCGATGACGATGATTACGTAGGCCAGCAGGTAGGGCGCCTTGTGACGCAGGATGTTGCCGACGCCACGCTCGTAGCTGTTCACGCTGCGGTCGAAGTTGCGGTTGAACCAGCCGAAGAAGCCGCGCTTGGACGTGCCATGATCACCTTTGGCAACCGGCTTGAGCATGGTCGCGCACAGGGCCGGGGTGAAGATCAGGGCAACCAGCACCGACAGGGCCATGGCCGAGACGATGGTGATGGAGAACTGCTTGTAGATCACACCGGTGGAACCACCGAAGAATGCCATCGGCAGCAGTACCGCCGAGAGCACCATGGCAATACCGACCAGGGCGCCCTGAATCTGACCCATGGATTTTTTCGTGGCTTCCTTGGGTGACAGGCCTTCTTCGCTCATCACCCGCTCGACGTTTTCCACCACGACGATGGCGTCGTCCACCAGCAAGCCGATGGCCAGCACCATGCCGAACATGGTCAGGGTGTTGATGCTGAAACCGGCTGCGGCGAGGATGCCGAACGTACCCAGCAATACCACCGGCACGGTCATTGTGGTGATGACCGTGGCGCGGAAGTTCTGCAGGAACAGGAACATCACCAGGAACACCAGCACGACGGCTTCGACCAGGGTTTCAACCACGCTCTCGATCGAGGCGGTCACCACGGGCGTGGTGTCGTACGGGAACACCACTTCCATCCCTTGCGGGAAGAAGGGCTTGAGGTTATCGATGGTGGTACGCAGGGCTTTTGCCGTGTCGAGGGCGTTGGCACCGTTGGCCAGTTTTACCGCCAGGCCGGAAGCCGGCGCGCCGTTGAACTGGGCGTTGATGCTGTAGTTCTCGCCACCCAGACCGACGTCCGCGACGTCCTTGAGGCGTACCTGCGAGCCGTCCTTGTTGACTTTGAGCAGGATCTTGTCGAACTGCTCTGCGGTCTGCAGACGGGTCTTGCCGATGATCGTCGCGTTCAACTGGGTGCCGGGCAGGGCAGGCAAGCCGCCGAGTTGGCCGGAAGACACCTGGACGTTTTGCGCGGCGATGGCGGTCTTCACGTCGACCGGGGTCAGGTTGAATTTGTTCAACTTGGCCGGATCGAGCCAGATGCGCATGGCGTACTGCGAACCGAACACCTGGAAGTCACCGACACCGGCGGTCCGGGAGATCGGGTCCTGCATGTTGGACACGATGTAGTTGGACAGGTCGTCCTTGGTCATGCTGCCGTCGCGGGAGACCACGCCGATCACCAACAGGAAGTTCTTCACGGCCTTGGTGACGCGGATACCCTGCTGCTGCACTTCTTGCGGCAGCAACGGGGTGGCGAGGTTCAGCTTGTTCTGGACCTGGACCTGCGCGGTATCGGAGTTGGTGCCTTGCTCGAAGGTCGCGGTGATGGTCATGGTGCCGTCGGAGTTACTTTCCGAAGACACATAACGCAGGTTGTCGATACCGTTGAGCTGTTGCTCGATGACCTGCACCACGGTGTCCTGCACGGTTTGCGCGGAGGCACCCGGGTAGGTCACGGAAATGGCGATCGCCGGAGGCGCAATGCTCGGGTATTGGTTGATCGGCAACTTGAGGATCGATAGAGCCCCGACCAGCATGATCACCAGGGCAATGACCCAGGCGAAAATCGGACGGTCGATAAAAAATTTCGACATGGTTTACTCCCCTTTGCCGCTGGAAGCCTTGTCAGCTGCCTGAGCGGGGGCCGGGTTCTTCGCGCCGACGTTGGTCGCTTCGCTGGCTTTGACTTCAATGCCAGGTTTGACGTATTGCAGACCTTCGGTGATCAGACGATCGCCGGCTTTAAGACCGTCTTCGATCAGCCACTGGTTGCCGACGGTGCGGCTGGCCTTGAGCTTACGCAGTTCGACCTTGTTGTCGGCGCCGACGACCATCGCGGTCGGGCTGCCCTTGAGGTCACGGGTCACGCCTTGCTGCGGCGCCAGGATCGCCGCGCTGTTCACGCCGGCTTGCAGCTGCGCATGGACAAACATGCCTGGCAACAGCGTGTGATCCGGGTTCGGGAATACGGCGCGCAGGGTCACGGAACCGGTGGTCTGGTCAACCGAGACTTCGGAGAACTCGAGCTTGCCGTCCAGTTTGTACTGGCTGCCATCCTCGAGAGTGAGCTTGACCGCCGCTGCGTTGTCCCCGGATTTCTGCAGGCGACCGCTTTCCAGGTCGCTGCGCAGCTTCAGCAATTCCACCGAGGACTGGGTGACGTCGACGTAGATCGGGTCCAGTTGCTGGATCACCGCCATCGCATCGGTCTGACCGCTGGTGACCAATGCGCCTTCGGTCACGCTGGAGCGGCCGATACGGCCGGTGATAGGCGCATAGACCTTGGTGTAGCGCACATTGATCTGCGCGCTTTGCAAGGCGGCTTCCGATTGCAGGCGATTGGCCAGGGCGGTGTCGTATTCCTGGCGGCTGACGGCCTGTTCGTTGACCAGTTGCTTGTAGCGATCAGAGATCGATTTGGTCTGTTGCAGGTTGGCTTCGGCGCTTTTGAGCGTCGCCTCATACACAGCCGGGTCGATCTGATACAGCTGCTGGCCAACCTTGACGTCGCCGCCTTCCTTGAACAGTCGCTTGAGAATGATGCCGTTGACCTGTGGGCGAACTTCGGCGATGCGGTAGGCGCTCGTGCGTCCCGGCAAATCCGAGGTCAGGGTGAAGGCTTGAGGTTGCAGGGTGACGACGCCGACCTGAGGCGGTGGAGCGGCGGGCGCCGCCTCTTCCTTTTTACATCCGCTGAGCAGCGATGCAAGGGCGACGGCGGCGACCAGAGCGGTAACAGCTGGCTTGAATTGCATGAAAATCCTCGGGTCAGGCGCGCAAATTGCGCACAGGAAATGTGAAAGGTAAAAAAATCGGCGCTGAGTGGATAAGTAGCTTGCTAAGAAATATACTTACGTTCATGGTTGTTTGTAAATACCTTTGGTGCGTATCCTAGCCCTTACAAAAGCTGTTTCAAAGCTCGAATTTGTAGGTCGGGGACGACGCCCAAGAGCGCTCGCCCCTATTTATTCAGCGCCTGTTCAAGCACTGCTGAAGCACCCTGATTGAGGTTGTACTGCCATGGTCCGTCGTACCAAAGAGGAAGCTCAGGAAACCCGTAGCCAGATACTCGAAGCGGCCGAGAAAGCCTTTTACGAGCGGGGCGTTGCGCGCACCACACTGGCCGACATTGCGACCCTGGCCGGCGTGACGCGCGGCGCCATTTACTGGCATTTCAGTAACAAGGCGGACCTCGTGCAGGCCATGCTCGATACGCTGCATGAGCCGCTGGATGAAATGGCCAAAGCCAGCGAAAACGAAGATGAACCCGACCCTCTGGGCTGCATGCGCAAGCTGCTGATTCATTTGTTTCATCAAGTTGCGCTGGACCCGAAAACCCGGCGCATCAATGAGATTTTGTTTCATAAGTGCGAGTTCACCGATGAAATGTGCGACCTGCGCCAGCAGCGGGTGGACGCCTGCCTCGAATGCAATGTACGCATCGGCCTGGCGCTGCGAAATGCTGTGAATCGCGGGCAACTGCCGCAGGACCTCGACACCGTGCGTGCCGCGATCAGCCTGCATGCGTTCATTGATGGCATCCTGTATCAATGGTTATTGGCGCCCGACAGTTTTCAACTGCACACCGAGGCCGAGCGTTGGGTCGACACCGGGCTGGACATGCTGCGCCTGAGCCCCAGCCTGCGCAAATGAAACAAAATTCGTGATGGGGTGCTGTTATATACGGCCGATGGCCATGTTGACAGCCGGTAAGCGGCGTATTTTGTTGGAAATTTGTGTCGCTTTGCCGCGCCCCGCACTACGCATCCCCTGTAGTAGCGAGCATGCTCGCGATGGTCGTCAACGATGACGCTGGTATCATGATGCCCCGCGGTGTCCGAGCTACCATCGCGAGCATGCTCGCTCCTACAGGGGAGGGCACAGCTTCAAACAATTAAAAAAGCCCCGGCTCTTTCGAGTCGGGGCTTTTTGCGTTACGGGTTCTGCCTTACAACGTCGGGTAGTCGATGTAACCCACCGGC
>Ga0308165_1003613_pt1 | contig 16355 bp, 10 predicted proteins | sample PhyWR2_FD_201032 | JGI IMG/M metagenome (GOLD analysis project Ga0308165, IMG submission 201032) | Phyllosphere microbial communities from UC Gill Tract Community Farm, Albany, California, United States - DLSLW.R2 | ecosystem: Host-associated > Plants > Phyllosphere > Unclassified | place: USA...
TGTAGACAACCCATGCGCTATAGGCATACAGAACAATGAGCACACTTCTTACAAACAACCGTCGATGGAGAACCGCCCCCTCGTAGCCGGTAAAGAGCCATAGACAAAAAATCGAAATGACCACCAAGGAGAAAAGAAACCGTCGCTTTAATGGCTTTCCAAAAAATTGACAAATACCAGCAAGGAAAAGGCCCGCTGCTAATACCAAGAGTACGTTTTGTATGTTGATAGTAAGAGTCGAAGAAAGAAACTTTTGCGGCCACAACCGCACCAACGTCGCCAAACCTGCCACTTGGGGTGCCGCAGACCAGTACATGACGCCTTTGATATAGGTCGGATAATTCTTTCCAAACAGATACAAGATCACGCCCAAAAGACATCCCATAATGGCTGCATAGGCAACAAGTGTTGGAAGGTCAAGTATGTGCATTGTTAAATCAATTCAAGATTGTCAAAAAACCAAGACATCGAGGCCGGGACCAAATGTCTGCATTAACTTGGCAAATAGATGCTCTATCCGCCTCCCAGATCATTCGTACTAACGAGTAGGATTTTAAATTGATAGCCGATTATTTTGATGAAAATCGACGCGGTCCCCGCAGGATTTAGTTAGCAGGCTTGGGAAGAGCTTTTATTGGTTGTATTAAGTTCACAAAAACGCGCAACGTTTTTAAACGTCTTCCAAGTGTGAAAGCCGTCCTTAGGCTCTCACGTGATATCCACTTTTGCGTTGTGTGCTATCGCCATGGATGCGTTGGCGAAGTCGTTGGGAGAACGGTCTTCTGAATTAAGTTTGAACACGCTAACGGTCTTCTCGAGGTGTTGCGCCTGATCTCTCAACGATTGAGCGGCAGCGGCAGCTTGTTCGACCAAGGCAGCATTTTGCTGAGTGGCCTCATCCATCGAGGTAATGGCTTGATTCACCTGCCCGATACCGCTACTTTGTTCGGCACTTGCGGAACTGATTTCACCGACAATGCCAGTAACCCGGCGCACACTGTTGACTACTTGCTCCATAGTGGCGCCGGCCTGTGCAACCAGATTACTGCCATTCTCGACGGTAGAGACTGATTCATCAATCAGCGTCTTGACTTCCTTGGCTGCTGTCGCGCTTCGTTGTGCAAGGTTGCGCACTTCCGATGCGACCACGGCAAAGCCACGGCCCTGCTCCCCGGCACGGGCGGCTTCCACAGCGGCATTGAGTGCAAGGATATTCGTCTGAAAGGCAATGCCGTCAATGACACTAATGATGTCCACAATCTTGCGCGAAGAGGCATTAATTGTGTCCATGGTAGTGATGACCTGATTGACGACATTACCGCCCTCGGTTGCCACCTCGGAAGCGGATACCGCCAACTGATTGGCCTGACTTGCATTGTCGGCATTTTGTTTAACAGTGGCCGTCAGCTCTTCCATCGCGGATGCCGTTTCTTCCAATGAACCGGCTTGCTGTTCCGTTCTGACGGAGAGGTTCATGTTGCCAGTCGCAATTCCTATGGAAGCCGCAGTGATGGTGTTTACGCTGAGGCGAACATCACTGACAATGACAACAAGACTGCTATTCATCTGATCAATGGCTTGCATTAGCTGACCTATCTCGTCTTTCGAGGTCACCCGTATATTCATCGTCAAGTTACCCTCGGCAACCGCCTTTGCAACATTAACGGCTTCGAGAAGCGATTTCACTATTTTTCGGGACAGCATTAAGCCAGTTATTGCTACCACCAATGCGACTATCACACTGACGAGAACGGCGAGAATATTGGCGTTCTGCATGGTTTTTGTCGCCGTCTCAGCCCCTTGCTTCCCGAGTTTTTCGTTGTACTTTTTTTGTTCCGCGAAGGCGTTCATCATCTTATCGACGGCGCCTTGTGACGCCAGCATCGAATTCATAGCTTCTTCTATTTTCCCGGCTGCAGCAACGGCCATGACAGTTTCGCGCTGCTTTTCATAAACAGTAAACGTCTCGCGGGAAGTGCGCAGTAGTTCGGCGTCGTTCTTGTCCGCGATATCTTCTTTTTCGTACTTGTTCAATGCCTCGATGACTTTGACGTGTGCCGCACTCATCGCCTTTTCGGTGGAGCTTCTTACCGCAGGATCGGCATCGGCAATGTACTTCCATAGCGCGACGCGAATGGAAAATGCGGCGTCGGAGGCATCCTGTATGGTGAGGATGCTGGGGACCGTCTTCACCGTTGCATAACTGGCCGCCCGATTGACCCTGTCGATCTGGTATACGCTGATCCCCGTCAGAATAACCAATCCTAGAAGCACTGCGAAAATCAGAAGGTGGAGTTTTTTTGAAATTGTCATCGTCATCCCCTATTAGTTATAAAAAAATATCCTGTCATTTCCGCGATGACGACACATATTCATCGCACGAAAGACACTGTCTCAAGCAAGGCCAAGGCTTCATCGAAGTCGAACGTTTCGATCTTCTCCGCTATGTTGCGCAACTGGATTGCCACGGTGCTTCCAGCCACCAGGCCTTCCAGTTCACTCAGCGCATCCAGCGCAGCTGCATCGCTGTCGGCTAGCAGACGCCTCAATTCATCGAGGCGTCGCTGGAATCGCGGTCCGGGAGGCGTCGCTATCGCCGGCGTCTCTTGGGATTTCGAAGTCGCCCCGAGCCGGTCGATTCCTTCTAAAACAGTACTCAAGTTATGGTTGACGGCCGCCGACAAAGGCGCAAGTGCAATATCGCCTCCTGCCGGCTTGCAAGCAGCCTCCAGCTCTGCGGCAGACTGGGAAAGCGTCATCGCGCCGATATTGCCGGCGGTGCCCCGCAAGGTATGTGCGAGTCTGGTGGCGACTGTCAGATCACCGGCCGCCAACGCGTCGGCGAAGGCCTGCGGGAAGCCCTGTTGCGATTCCTGAAACTTAAGCAGCATGCGACGATACAGATCTGGTTTTCCCATGCAGGTAGCCAATCCGGCCGCCTGATCAATGCCGGCGAGCGACGAAAACGTTGCGGCCTTGTCATCCTCCCGCCCTGTTTGCAGTGCCCCAGAGCGTGGAGAGGACGGACGTATCCACTTTGCCATCGTCGCGAACATCGTCGCCACATGCAGCGGCTTGGAGATATGGTCGTTCATGCCGCAGGCAATTGCTTGCTCGCGATCCCCGGCCATTGCATTGGCCGTCATGGCAATGACGGGCAAGCGGGAGAATCGAGACTGTTCGCGGATCTTGCGCGTCGCCGTATAGCCGTCCATGACAGGCATCTGGCAATCCATCAGCACACCATCAAAGTTTTCGTCGCTTGCAAGAATGTCGAGTGCTTGTTGGCCGTTTTCTGCAAGCATGAAGGAGATGCCGGCGGCAGTCAGCAGCTCGCCGGCCAGATCCTGATTCATTTCATTGTCTTCCACCAGCAGTACGTGGGCGCCGGCCAGGAGCGCAACGTTGCCACTGCTCTGATCTTGCCGTTCGGTGGTGCGGGTCTCAATCACGACACCTTTGCCCAGCGCCTCGCCGATCGCCTCCAGCAAGGTGGACGGCGTGACCGGCTTGGTCAGCACCGATGACAGCCGGACCTGCATGCGCGCAGCTGCTTCCTGCGCCTCATCCCGGCCGAAAGCGGTGACCATGATGACCGAAGGCACCGAACTAATCTCTCCGGCGTTCATCCGGAGTACGGTTTCCACGCCATCCATTCCCGGCATCTTCCAGTCCATCAGGACCAGGTCATAAGGCAACTCCTTGCGCTCGGCATCCTTCAGCAGATGCAGTGCCTCGATGCCGCTACCGGCCATGTCCACCTCCAGTCCGAAGCTGCGCGCCATGGTCGAGAGAATCTCACGCGCACTGGCGTTGTCATCCACCACGAGAACTCGCAGACCGAGCAGCTCTTCCGCCTTGAACATGCGGCGCGGGGCAACGTTGTGCTGGAGGCCGAAGCGCGCATGGAAGTGGAAGGTCGAACCTTTTCCCTGTTCGCTTTCCACCCAGATGCGACCTGCCATCATCTCGACCAGGCGCTTGGAGATGGCCAGGCCCAGCCCGGTCCCCCCGTATTTGCGCGTCGTCGAGCTATCGGCCTGGCTGAATGACTCGAACATGCGATTGCACTGCTCGGGCGTCATGCCGATCCCGGTGTCTCTTACCCAAAAATGCAATTCCACCTCATCCGGCGTCGCGGATACCTGCTTGATACCGACGACGATCTCGCCGTTTTCAGTGAACTTGGTGGCGTTGTTGCCGAGGTTGATCAGTACCTGGCCCAGTCGCAATGGGTCGCCGATCAGGGCAGTCGGTATGTGGGGCGGGCTGTCAAACAGCAATTCAAGCCCTTTGTCGTCGGCCTTGAGCCCGACCATGCTGGCGAAGTTTTCCATCACGTCTTCGAGTCGAAAATCGACGCATTCGATGGTCATCTTTCCGGCTTCGATCTTTGAGAAGTCGAGGATGTCGTTGATGATGCCAAGCAAATTCTCGGCAGAGCGGTGAACCTTTTCAATGTAGTTTCGTTGTTTTTTGTCCAGTTGCGTCGAGAGCGCCAGATGGCTCATGCCGATGATGGCGTTCATCGGCGTACGGATTTCGTGGCTCATATTGGCCAGGAATTCACTCTTGGCGCGGGTGGCGTCCTCGGCAATCTCCTTGGCGCGCCGGACGTCTTCTTCGGCGCGCTTGCGGTCGGTGATGTCGTAATACCACTCTACCGTGATGTCACCGGAAGATAGCGGCACCTTGATGGCGCTCAGCAGAACCTCCACGACCGACCCGTCCGAACGATGGAAACCGGCTTCAAAGTTGAGCACATCGCCGACCGAAATAGCCTGCGTGTAGCGCTGTCTGCATTCGGCATCTGCCCATAAATTGGAAGCCTTGTCGCGAGCGGACAATTCCTCCAGGCTCATGCCGGTGAGAATTTCCAGCTGCCGGTTGCAATAGATCAGCGAGCCGTCGTCTTGCCGTTCGATGGACATGGCGACCGGACTGCTGTCGAGCACCCGGCGCATGCGTTTTTCGCTTTCCTGAACTTTGGCTTCCATGGCACGGCGCTCGCTCGTATCCCGCACCGACGCACAAATGCACTGGCCGAATTCGCCTACTGCCGGCAACGAGGCCAAACCGATTTCGACGGAAAACATGCTGCCGTCCTTGCGAACACCCTGCAGATCCATCAAACCTCCGCCCATCTGGCGGGTACCCTCTTCCCGAGTGAAGCCTTTACGCAGCCCGGCATGACGGGGACGTACCGAAGCCGGCACCAATTGTTCCACCGATAGTCCGAGCAGTTCGCCTGTCTCGTAGCCAAACAGACCCTCAAGCTGAGTATTGGCGAGAATGATCTTGCCCTGTTCATCCACCACCAGCATGCCGTCCGGCGCCGACTCCACGACGCCGCGAAACCAGGCTTCGGTCTCCTTGAGCGCGGATTGCTGCGCCTCCAATTCGGTCGCCTGTTCTTCCAGGCGTGTCGCCTGATCTTGCGATTGTCTCAGCAACTGCTGCACGGTCAGTGAGCGATCCAGTATCTCCATGCAGATGGCAAGGCGCGGAAGCACCTCCTCCAGAAGCGTCCTGGCGGTGTCGCTTGCGGTATCGAAACAGGCCAGTTCCAGCACACCCGCCAGCTTGTCGCCGCCAATAATCGGCAGCACCATGATCTGGCCATGCGCAATCTCGCCAAGCGCCGAGTGGATGCGCCAGGCACCGTCGGCGGCTTGCTGCATCGTTATGGGCAATCTGTCTCTGGCGCACTGGCCAAGCAGGCCGACGCCCGGTTCGATTCTGCTTGCTGGCGCGTGTTTGCTACTGACGGCATAGCCGCCTGCCAGGATCAATACTTGGCGTGCGTTGTCCCAGCGATAGAGCAAGCCTTGGCCGATATGAAGAAGCGGCGCCAGATGCTGGAAGAACAGCGCCGCCAGTTCTTCCGGCGAAGCTGCCTGCTGCAGTGCGGCTTGGATCTTGGCTTCCTGCGACTTGATCCAGCGCTGGGTTTCAAGCTGAATTGACTCGGTCTGCAAGGAAGCGATGGCGCGCGCCAGATCGCCGGTCTCGTTCCGATAGTCCGTATGCGGAATATCCAGGTGCAGCTTGCCGGCCGCCAGTTCTTCCACCGCAGTTCTGACCCGGTTGATGGGGAGCCTGATGGATCTGCTGATCAACCAGGAAAAGGCCAGCGCCAGGACCAGCCCGCCCAGCAGCAAGGCATACGTCAATACGCTACGGGTAAAGGCGAACGTCTGGACATTTACCGTCGTGTCACGCACGCCAAACTCTTTGACGGTGGCAATTTCCGCCAGCAGCTGATCGGCGCTGCGGTTAAATTCCTTGAAGCTGGTACTCTCGACCAGCGATGCGGCTTCTCGCCGCATGCCTTGCTTGGAGAGATCCAGCGCCTCCGACATCGTCCGCCGCATGCGAGCGACGAGTATCTCGAACTGATCCAGACGTTCGACATTGTCCGATTTGAACAGCGTCGGGCGGGTCGACTGAACCGCTTGCTGGACGTACTGGTAGGCATCGTCCATTTCCTGCACGGCCTCGTCGCGTTCTCCTACCGATTCGGCACTGACGATGCGGTGGGCCGCAAGCACCATGTGTGCAAAATGGATTCTGCCCTCCTGCACCCTGGCGATGCCGACGATGCCTTCTTCCTGCAGCCGCTTCAGATCCCTGCTCAGGTCGGCCTGCGTTTGCAGGCTTTGAAGGCCAAGGGCAAGGGAAAACAGCAACAGCGACACAAAACCAACTACCAGCTTATGACGAAGCGATAAACGCTCCAGGATCTTAAAAGCCGAACTCATGCGAGCTCCCATGTCATGCAGTCAGCGGAAATTATTCGGAACCGGAAATGAACTGCACGGCGGCGGCTTTCTGCGCCATGTCATGGTCTGAATCGGCGAATCGCGCAGCGACGACCTGGAACTGGTCGGAACAAGCCAGGAATGCGTCGCAGATATCGGGATCGAAGTGCTTGCCGTGCCCTTCCGTGATGATGCGCACGGCCTCTTCGTGCGACATGCCACTTTTATAGACGCGCCGGCTGATCAAGGCATCGTAGACATCCGCCACCGCCATGAGCCGTGCTGAAATAGGAATGTCGTCTCCGGCCTTGCCTTCCGGATAGCCGGAACCGTCCCATTTTTCCTGATGGCCATAGGCAATTTCCTTGGCAAAATGGAGAAATTCCACCGACGTTCCCAATTGCTGTTCCGCATGAGCGATTGCGTCACGTCCCAGCGTGGTATGCGTCTTCATGATCTCGAATTCCTCCGGCGTGAACTTGCCCGGCTTGAGCAAGATGCGATCAGGGATACCAATCTTGCCAATATCGTGCAAAGGCGCCGATTTGAACAGAAGCCTGATCGTGTCGTCGTCGAGGAAGTGCCGGAACCGTGGATGGTCGCGCAGATGTTCGGCCAATATCTTCATGTAATGCTGGGTGCGGCGAATGTGGTTGCCGGTCTCGTTGTCCCGTGTTTCGGCCAGGGAAGCCATGGCATGGATGGTCACATCCTGAATGGCGAGGACTTCGCGTGTGCGCCTGGCGACCTCCTGCTCCAGATAGTCGCTCTTGTCTTTGAGAAAGTCGGCAGCAGCCTTGACCTTGAGCTGGGTTTCCACGCGCGCCAGGACCACCGGCGGGCTAATCGGCTTGGTGATGTAATCGGCAGCGCCCATCTCCAGCCCGCGCGTCTCGTCGGCGGTGGAGGCCATTGCGGTTAAAAAGATAAGCGGAATGGCTCGCGTACGGGGATCGGCCTTTAGTGATTGCGCCACCTCGTGTCCCGACAGGCCGGGCATCATGATGTCGAGGAGGATCAAGTCCGGCGGCGGATCGGCTTGAACGATGTGCAAAGCCTTCTCGCCATTGTTGGCAGCCTTGATCGTGTAGCGATCGCCCTCCTTGAGAAGATTCACCATCAGCAACAGATTGTCAGGGCTATCGTCGACAATCAGAATGATCGGTTTGCGGACGAAATCGTGCGTTAATTCCATGGCTTGCTCCTGTACAGGTCGCGGCTGTTATTTGTTATGTGCTGTTGCGCGTTTCGCCGCCCCGCTCGAGGGAGCGTGCGAATGGCTGCCACTCAACGAGGTTTTAGTTATTGCAAGTATAGATAGAGATAATGTAGCAGAACACATGCTTGACGGCTTGTTCGTCGGCTTATTTCGAGTTCTTTTTTTCGCAACTTCCGGCTATCAGGAACCATCAATGATCGCAACCCAAACCTCTTGCGCTTGCAGTCCGTCTTGGAGAAGGCATAATGTATTTTCTGATGGACGGGGACATTAATAATTAGACGTATCGCTGCTCCTTCTGAAGGATCACATGAATAGACGCACGGTTCTGTTATTTACACTGCTGGCCGCACTACTTGCGATTACTGCTCCCATCCTGCTAGCCATTCACCTGGCGGATGAAGAAGCACTGAGTGCCGAAAAAAATCTTGTGCTTGGCTATGCCCGGGACGCGTTGGGTCGCTCCGAGACCACCGCAGACCAGATTGATGCAGGCATCAAAGCCTTGGTTGCATCAGGTGAAACCGATCCTTGCTCGCCTGTCAACCTTGCGCTGATGGGGAAAATAGACATCACCTCCAGTTATTTACAAGCCATCGGTCACGTCTCAGGCAATAAATTGGTCTGCTCCTCCCTGAACAACAAGGGGCCGGCACTTGAACTCGGGCCGGTTAACCAAATCCAGCCAAAGGGGGTGAAACTTCGAACAAACGTGGAATTTCCCTTTGCCAGAGGAACCAGTTTCCTGATCGTCGAACGCGACGGATACGCGGCGATCGTGCACAAGAACTTGCCGATTGACGTCACCATCGAAGTCAAGGACGTGTCCCTGGCCACCATATCCAATGCTGGTGCGAATACGATTCTGACGGCGCGAGGATTCGTGAAAATGGAATGGTTCACCCGGCTGAACGGCAGTCATGAGGTAACGTTCATCGACGGGGACTATGTCGTTGCAGTGGTGGCATCCAGGCGATATCACATCGGGGCGGTTGCGACTCGCCCGACATCCCTCCTCAAAGAGCGGGTCCAGTCCGTAACGACAATTGTCGTGCCGGTAGGCATTGTCGCCGGCATCCTGCTCACGCTGGCGATTCTGTATCTCGCCCGATTGCAACTCGCGATGCCGGCCGTCATCAAAGTCGCGTTGAGACACAATGAGTTCTTTCTTCAGTACCAACCGGTCGTCGATCTTAAAACGGGAAAGTGGGTCGGAGCAGAGGCATTGATCCGCTGGCGCCGTGCCAACGGCGAAATGATACGTCCAGATGTTTTCATTCCTGTGGCCGAAGACAGCAAATTGATCCGACGCATTACCGCGCGCGTGGTACAGCTTGTGTCACAGGATGCCGCCGCACTGTTTGAAAAACATCCCGACTTCCACATCGCGATCAATCTTTCTGCCGCTGATCTGCAGGATGAGCATACGCTTGACATGCTTCGAAGCCTTATCGACAGCACCAAGGCAAAGTCCGGGAACCTGATCGTGGAGGCGACCGAGCGTGGTTTCACAGATCCCGAGTTCGCGAGCAAGATCATTCATCGAATTCGTTTCCTGGGCATACGTGTCGCAGTGGATGATTTCGGCACAGGATATTCGAGCCTTTCCCAGTTGGAACGCCTGGAGTTGGACTGTCTCAAAATCGACAAATCGTTTATCGACACCGTTGGCACCGCTGCTGCGACAAGCCAAGTGGTGCTGCACATCATCGAAATGGCGAAATCGCTGAAGCTGGACATGGTCGCAGAGGGAGTCGAAACGGAGGCGCAGGCTGCGTTTCTACGTGAGCGCGGAGTGCAATATGCGCAAGGTTGGTTGTTCGGAAAGCCAATGGCCTTGGGCGAGCTGCTTGCCAATCTGCCTGAGAACATCTAAACGTCTCGTTTGGCAAGCGGATTTCTTGAGATATCGGATATCGTTTTTTGCGCTTCTCTGCCTCGCTACGTAGCACGGAAGAAATCCGGCCAGGGTATCGATCTCCCCGCGCCAAGGCAGTGCAATCAAATACGGTGTCTGTCGCGGGCGCGACGATTTACCTGGCGCCTTCAGTGACCGCAGCAGTTACGCAAATCTCGATGAGTTTGGCAGGATTGGCCAGGCGTGCCTCGACGGTCGCCCGTGCGGGCGCATCGTCTTGAGCGACCCATGCATCCCAGACTTCGTTCATGTCGTTGAAAAGACGCATGTCGGCGATGAAGATCTGGCAGAACAAGATGCGGTCTTTACCACTGCCATGCTCATTTAGGATGCTGTCGATTTTTGACAGCACTTCCCTGGTCTGCAATGCAATCCCCACTTCGATGTTGTCCGCCACCTGCCCCGCCAGGTAAAGCGTGTCGTTGTGACGGACCACATTGGACATACGATGATTGCCGCCGGATCGTGTAATTGATGACATGCCTGCTCCTTGTCTGCTGTTGAAATCTGCCTGATGAAGAATAAAAATCTAACGCTCCAGCCCGGCCTTGCGCTTCTGATAGCTGATGGCGCTAACCACCGCGATGCGACGCATCGGCTCGGGCGGCAACCAGGTGGGACGCTCAAAGCCAAGCGCATCGGCCAGCATCGGCGATTGCTGGCCGCACGCCATTTCTCCCAGCAGCTTGCCGAACATGCTGCCCTTGAGCATGCCGGCGCCGTTGCAACCGATGGAGATGAACATGCCATCGTCGACGCGGCCGAAATACAATGCGCCGTTACGCGTGAGCGCAGTCACTCCTCCCCACACGTATTCAAAGCGATGGTCGCGCAACGCCGGAAAACGGCGTTGGTAAGAATCCTGCAACAATGCGCGGACCTGGTCCAGCGGCTGCTCGCTCTCGTACGAATAGGCGCTGCGCACCATGAAGCGGCCTGTCGCCACCTTGCGCAGCGTAGTGCCCAGACGGTTGGCCGGAATCACGCCCCATTCCACTGCCGCCCCCAGCTTGTTCAACTCGCCCTGTTCCAGCTCCGGCGTCAACGCGGCGTAGGTGTAGATGGTGAAGACACGATCGCGTGCAAAGCCGAGCTTTCGGGCGAAGCCGTTGTTGGTGATCACCACGCGCGGAGTGGTGAGCTGCAGATTTTTGGTCAGGACGCGATGCGGTTTTCCCTTTTCAACAGCAATCACCGGCTCGCCCTCCCACAGTTGTATGTTCTGCGGCAGGCTGTCTGCCAGTCCGCGCACCAGCGCGGCCGGCTGCACGAATACGTTGTTGTCCGAGTGATAGCCGTAGCGGTAATAACCGGTGCCGAGATTGTTTTCCAGGTCGGCCTTGCTCAGTTCACGGTATTCCACGCCCCATTGCCGGTATTGATGCAGATTGCCGCGCAGGCTGGCCTCGCCCTCTGCCGTCGCTGCCGCGTGATATTTGCCGATGTGGTTCCAGCCGCAGTCAATCTGATACCGGTCGACCAGCGACTTCAACCACGTCAGCCCCTCGTCATACATGGCAATCTGCTTCTTCGCGGTCTCCAGCGGGCTGCCGTGACCGGACATGCCGGTGTTGTGAGGAAGATTGATCAGGAAGCCGGAGTTACGCCCCGAGGAACCTTCTCCGATCACGCTGGCGTCGACCAGCAAGATGCGCGAAGCCGGTTCAAGTTCGGCGATGCGACGTGCAGCGGCCAGTCCTGTCACGCCGGCGCCGATGACGATGGCGTCGAAGTGTTGGTCGGCGGGAGCCGCCAGCTGCGGCGTCCGTTGCCCGAGCAAAGCATTCCAGCCCGAACCCGCCTGGTAAGACGGAAAGGTTTGAGTTGTCGTCATAAGATTGCGCTTTCAGATAATGCAAATCGTGCAAATAATGCTCAGGCGCCGGGATGCTCCCGAAGCGTGGGCGCGACCGTCCCCGCACCGGCCAGTGGCATGAATAGCCGACGTGAACGTATCAACAAGTAAGGGAGCGCAGGAGCGGGAACGGAAATCCGTCCCGCCCGCGATCAGTGGCTGGTCGCCTGCATGCTGCGCATGACTTCGGCCTGCACGGTGTCCCAGATCTGCGACTTCAGCTCGTTGTAGCGCGGCGAGAGCTGCACCTGCGCGTTCCGCGGCATCGGCAGGTCGTTGACGATGTCCGTCACGACCCGGCCGGGACGCGCGCTCATGATGAGCATGCGGGTCGACAGCAACAAGGCTTCATCAATCGAGTGCGTGATGAAGATGATGGTCTTCTTGCTCTTCTCGTAGATCTGCAGCAGTTCGTCCTGCAAGACTTGGCGCGTCATGGCATCGAGTGCGGCGAAGGGTTCGTCCAGCAGGATCACGTCCGGATCGTTCGCCAGCACCCGCGCAATCGAGACGCGCTGGCGCATGCCGCCCGAGAGCGCGCTCGGATATTTGTCTTCAAAACCCTTCAGCCCGACCATCTCGATGAAGCGCCGCGCGGTGGCATGCCGTTCGGTCTTCGAGATGCCCTTCATCTTCAGGCCGAAGGCGACATTGTCCAGCACGTTCAGCCACGGGAACAGCGCGTATTGCTGGAACACCATGCCGCATTGCGGCTCGACCTTGGTGACTTCTCGGCCGTTGACCACGATGCGGCCGGAAGTCGGACGGTCGAAGCCGGTGACCAGGTTCAGCAATGTCGATTTGCCACAACCCGACGCGCCCAGCAAAACAACGAACTCACCCTGCCTGATGTTGAGGTCGACGTGCTGCAGCGCCTCGAAGTCGCCATAGTGCTTGGAGATACCCTGGATGGAAATCATGGAATCATTTTTTCCGTTTGTCGCATTTTTCATGTCAGTCATTTCTGCCACCTCAGAACACGGTTTTCGATCGCCCTGAAACACAGGTCGGTAATCAGGACGGTGACGCTGATGAGCACCATGCCAAGCACCACCACTTCGGTCTGGAAGAATTCCTTGCCATTCATGATGAGGAAGCCGAGGCCTTCGCGCGCCGCCACCAGTTCGGCCGAAATCACGCAGGTCCAGGCCAGTCCGAGGATCACCTTGAGGCCGCTGAGGATTTGCGGCAGGCTGCCCGGCAGGATTACTTCCTTCATCACGTTCCAGCGGCTGGCGCCGAGGTTCTGCGCGGCACGGATCAGCAAGGGATCGATGTTCCGGGTCGCCTCAATGACGTAGACCAGCGCCGGCGCAAAGGTGCCCATGAACACGATGCTGTACTTCTGCGTTTCGGTGATGCCGAACCACAGCAGCGACAGCGGGATCCAGCTCATTGACGGCAACGGCCGCAGGAACGACAGGATGGGATTGAAGGCGGCCCGGCCGAACACCGAAGTGCCGAGCAGGATGCCCAACGGAATCGCCACCGCGGTCGCGGCCAGGAAACCGATCATTACCCGGCGCGCCGACGCCAGAATATTGGCCAGCAAGGTGCCTTCATTGCCCATGGCGATTGCCTTGCCGAGGATGGCGCTCGGCGGCGGCAGGAAGATGGGATCGACCAGGCCGGAACGGCAGGCGGTTTCCCAGATCAGCAAAAAGATTAAAACCGAGGTGGCGCTGGTGACCAGCAGCGCGCCTCTCGAGGGGGATTTGGAACTCATGTTGAACTCACGCGGTGACTTATTTCAGACTCAGATAGATTGCAGATGAACTGCAGATGCGCTTCAGATGAACGACGGATCGATCCAGTCTTTCACGGCAGGCGCCTTGTCGATTTGCTTGTGCGCGACCAGCAGCTCGGCCAGCTTTTGCAAGCCTTCGACATACTGTCCTTTGAGCAGCCCCGCTTGCTGTTCGCGCGAGTACCAGTCTGCGCCCTTGACGGCGCCGACCTGGTCGGCCTCGCCGAGATTGGTCAGCTTCATGAGCGGCTTCGCAGCTTCCGCCGGATGGTCGCGCAACAAGGCAGTCGCCTTGAAATAGGCGGTGAGATACGACTTCACGGCGGTGGCGTTGCTTTCGGCAAACGCCTTGCGCACGATCAGCACATCGGGACCCGGCGTCACGTTGAACGACTTGTAGAGACTGAACTGGGTATCGTCCGCCAGCAGGGTCACGCCCGGCTGCTTGCGGATCAGGTCGAACTGCGGCGTCCAGGCGGCGGCCGCATCGATCTGCCCGGCCTGGAACGCTGCCGGCAATTCCGGCGCGGGCACGTTCAGCACGGTGATGTCGTCGGCCTTGAGACCGGCCTTGGCGATCAGGTCCAGCACCAGCAAGTGCGCGCTGGAGGCGAAGGTCACGCCGATCTTCTTGCCCTTGAGTTCGGCGATGTTCTTGACACCGCCCTTGACGAACAAGCCTTCGACGCGACCGAAGTTCTCGGGAATCGCGATAATGGAAAACTGCTTGGCGCCGCGCGCCATCAATGCCAGCGCCGACACCACGCCGGTGCAGGCGATGTCGATGCCGCCGGCCATCACTGCGCTCATGCGTGAAGAGGAAGTGCCGAAGGATTGCCATTCCTGTTCCAGCTGCATTTCCTTCAGGTAGCCGTTGGTCATCGCCAGATAGGCTGGGTAATGTCCCAGCCAGGCCGAACCGCCATATTTGATGGTCGGATTGGCGGCTGCCGCGCCCAGCGGCATGCCGGTGGCCATCGTGGCGATTGTGGCGGCGGCGCCGCCGATGAATTGTCGACGAGTGATATCCATTGTTGTCTCCTTCTTGGTTATTTTGAAAAGCGGGACTGCGGTACCAGTGCGGGCTGGCGCTAACTCTTGCTAACTCTTGCTAACTTAACGCGATACTGTTGCGCAGCCATGGAATCAGCGAGCGCACCAGCGGAAAAATCTCGGTCTCCAATACATTGCGGCTGACCTGGAAACAGTTCTCCGCCATGTCCTCGTACTCGCCTTGCCGCGACAGCTGATAAATCGTGCGCGATAACGACGCCCCCGGCAGTGGAAACGCCACTAGCTGCGGCATGTAGGCGCGCCCCTGCAACAGGCACAAGGGCGTGGTGATGGTCCAACCCAGATCGGCCGCCACCATCGCCATGACCACGTCGGACGAATCCATTTCCAGATACGGCCGCGGGCTGTGTGCACTACGCCGCAGGTAACGCTCGATCATGGCGCCGAAGTGCGAGCGGGCGCTGAAGCGGATCAGCGGCTGCGAGCTGACGAGGGTGTTCAGGTCGGCGCTTTCAAATTCTTCGGCGCGATTGCGCGCCGCGACGATAATGAACGGCTCAGTGAAAATCGAGCGTCGCACGATGTTGTCGACGTCCTCCAACGTGTCCGAGGTCACGATCAGATCAAGCTGCCGGTTCAGCAGCGCCTGCGCATGGCTGTTGGCCAGCCCCGACCACAGCAGCAACTGACTGGCCGAGGTGGTAATCTTCTTGACGATGGCCGGCCCCGCCGTTGCCGCGAACGAGTCAATCATGCCGACCCGGATCGCCGGCCGGCTGGCGAGATCGGCGTCGCGCACATGCGCCACCAACCGGTCCATGTCATCCACAATCAATCGCGCGCGCCTGCTCAGTGCAATGCCCGCCGCGGTCAGCTTGAAGGGACGATGGCTGCGATCGAACACCGCCGTCTCCAGGATCGCCTCCACCTGGAACAGCGCCTGCGACACAGCGGACTGGGTTACGCCCAGCTCCTTGGCCGCCGTCGACAAGCTGCCGCTCGCGGCAACTGTCTCGAAAATTCTGAGTACGCGGACATCCAGATTTCCCGCTCGCTTCATCCCGCCTCCGTGGTTGTATTAATGATTCTATATATGGATTCGTTTAAGTCCAATTTATTCGCATATTATTAGAAAAATTAATAATAACTATAAATAACGACGAAAGATCCTTCGGGGCAGAAACCTGCACGAAGATTGGAAAAGAAGCCCGATTTCCCTATGCTGAAGCGGCCTCCCCCTGCGGATTGGCGCATGGCTTTTAGTAAAGACGTCCACTTCCAGGGCGTAGTTGAATCATGTCGAAGATTGACCATCAGTTGGAGTGACTCCCTCGGTCTGGACCAAGGCCGTCGATAACCTATGCATCTCCCCCGAAGGTGGATCAATTGGAGAGGTGCAATTCCGCGAGCAACACCGGCGTAAAGGCCGTCGCGCGGCGCTTCTGCGCGACCTCTGCATGAATACTCAAGCGGCTCTCCTTCCTCCGGATCGCCCGAACAGTTCACGCCTGAAATATTTCCCCCGGCTTTCCTAACTGTTTTTCAGGAATCTCCTGACGATGCCGGCGATCTCATCCGGCGCATCCTCAAAGCAATAATGCCCTGCTTCAGGGAGGCGATGCACGTCCGCAACGGGGAACAGCGAAGTGAATAGCGGCAGGAAAATCGGCGGGTGCAGCGTCTTGTCGGCATCGCCCCAGATTGCCAGCGCCGGCTTGCTCCGGATCGTCGCGATCGCCGCTGCGTCAGGTACTTCGAACTGATGGGCGCCGGTCGCGAAACCCTTTGCCCAACCTATGGCCCCCAGGCAATCGCCTGGCGTCGCGAAGTGCGCACCATAG
>Ga0308165_1003614_pt1 | contig 16347 bp, 16 predicted proteins | sample PhyWR2_FD_201032 | JGI IMG/M metagenome (GOLD analysis project Ga0308165, IMG submission 201032) | Phyllosphere microbial communities from UC Gill Tract Community Farm, Albany, California, United States - DLSLW.R2 | ecosystem: Host-associated > Plants > Phyllosphere > Unclassified | place: USA...
ACCAGCGACTGGCTACCAAAGCGACGTGATGACATATGCAGTCCACTATTTGAAAACTGGACATTAATCATAGGGCCATTTCCGGCGAAGATGAAAGCATAAACTTCAGGAGAAAAAGCATGCTGCGTCGCTTACTGCAACTTTACGTCGGGCTGGGATTTTACGGGCTTTCCACCGCGATGTTCGTCCGCGCCGATCTGGGCGCGGACCCGTGGAACGTGTTTCATCTTGGCGTAGCAAGGCTGCTGGAGATGGACATCGGTACGGTGATGATTTTAACCGGCGCGCTGGTGTTGTTGTTCTGGATCCCGCTGCGCCAGCGTCCAGGGCTGGGAACCATCAGTAATGTGATTGTGATTGGTCTGGCGGCAGATGCCGCGCTGGCGTTGCTCCCAGAAATGAGTTCGCTGGTGGCGCGCAGCGTGCTGTTGCTGTCCGCGGTCGTTGTCAATGCGCTCGCCACCGGGATGTACATTGGTGCGGGTTTTGGCTCGGGTCCGCGAGATGGCCTGATGACCGGTATCAACGCCCGTACGGGCTGGTCGGTGCGCAGTGTACGTACGGCGATTGAAGTCACGGTGTTACTGATCGGCTGCGTACTCGGCGGCACTTTCGGCGTCGGCACCGTACTTTACGCGCTCACCATCGGCCCGCTGATTCAAATTTGCCTGCCGTGGTTTCGTCAGAAGCCAAAAATGATCGTGACCCCGCAACCGGAAAGCGTTGTTTGATTTTGCGAAGCGCTCACATGCTTTAACGAACGCGCTGTGCCAGAATATCGGCATCTCCCGTTGCGATGTAAAAAGCATGAAAGCCATTACGCTCTATGACGTTGCCCGCCTGGCGGGCGTTTCTTATCAGACGGTGTCCCGCGTGATTAACGATGCGGAACATGTCTCTTCCCGCACCCGTGAAAAAGTGCAGCAGGCGATGGCCGAGCTGCATTACGTGCCCAACCGCGGCGCACAGCAGCTCGCCGGGAAACGCACCCGCACGCTGGGGCTGATTACCACCGATCTGGCGCTGCATGCGCCGTCGCAAATTGCCTCTGCGGTAAAGTCCCGTGCGGGCGAGCGCGGCGCGAGCGTGATGATCTCGATGGTTGAACAGCCTGCATTTTGTCAGGCTGCGTTGCAGGAATTGCTGGCGCAGCGCGTCGAAGGCCTGCTGGTCAACGTTCCGCTCGATGACGCCGAAGCAGAAAAAATCCGCCATCTGGCTGCGCCGGTTCCGGTCCTGTTCTTTGACGTTTCTCCTTCTGCGAACGTCCATCGCCTGGCTTTTGACGCTGAGCAGGGCGCAATTCTGGGCGCAGAGCATCTACTTTCACTCGGGCATCAACACATTGCTCTGCTTGCCGGGCCTGAAGGCTCCGTCTCTTCACGCGCACGCTTAGCCGGCTGGCAGGCGCGGCTGGGGCAGGCGGATGTCACGCCTTGCGCCATCGCGCACGGGGACTGGAGCGCCGCTTCCGGCTATGAGAAAGGGCATCAGCTATTGGCTGGTGCAACGCTTCCCGATGCCATTCTGGTGGCCAACGATCAGATGGCGCTGGGCGTGATGCGCGCCTGCGCTGAAAAAGGCATCGCCGTGCCAGGGCAAATCTCCGTGGTGGGATTTGATGACACTGCCGACAGCGCCTGGTTTTCACCGCCGCTGACTACCATTCGCCAGGCCTTTCGCGACGCCGGTGAGCGCAGCGTCGAGTGGCTGCTTTCTCCTGGAACTGACGAACTCTGGCAAACGCAGCTGCCCGTCACGCTGGTCGCGCGTCACTCCAGTGCGCGATTCTCACCGCAGCAGGCCGATCGCGAAGCGCTGGCGCAGCAGCTGAAATCATTGGCCATCATGGCCGAGCAATTGGCGCGACAATAACGGTTTTGTGATCGACTTCGCTTTGCGGGGGTCGGATCCTTTACCGGATCATTTCCCCAGGGCATTGTGACTAAAATTGTGAGCGCTTCGCAAAGAGGTCGATATGTTTACTGCATCCCCGATGTCCCTTAGCAAAATCTTAGCCCGCCGAGACTGGGAAAATCCAGGCGTGACCCAATGGCATCGCTTGCCTGCCCATGCACCTTTTAATAGCTGGCGCGATGAAGCAACCGCGCAGGAAGGTGAGAACTCGTCGCGCAAGCGCTCGCTGAACGGTGACTGGCTGTTTAGCTACTACGCGGCGCCGGAGCAGGTGCCGGACAGTTGGGTCACAGAAGATTGCGAAGACGCGATGACAACGCCGGTGCCATCAAACTGGCAGATGCAGGGCTTCGATACGCCTATTTATACCAACGTCACTTATCCCATTATCGTTAACCCGCCGTTTGTGCCGACAGAGAATCCGACCGGTTGTTACTCGCTCACATTTGACGTGGATGAAGCGTGGCTCGACAGCGGGCAAACGCGCATTGTTTTTGATGGCGTGAACTCGGCGTTTTATCTCTGGTGCAACGGTAAGTGGATTGGCTATTCGCAGGACAGCCGCCTGCCCGCAGAATTTGATTTAAGCGGCGTTTTGCGTCCGGGAACCAACCGTCTGGCGGTACTGGTGCTGCGCTGGTGCGACGGGAGTTATCTTGAAGACCAGGACATGTGGCGGATGAGCGGTATTTTCCGCGATGTGTCGCTGCTGCATAAACCGCGCACCCATATCGCCGATTATCATGCCGTAACGGAACTGAACGCGGACTACGATCGCGCAAAATTGCGGGTTGAAGTGGCGCTTGCCGGCGAGCAGTTTGCCGAGTGCGACGTGGCGTTGACCCTCTGGCGTGACGGGGTGTCGGTTGCGACGGCCAGCGCAAAACCGGGCTCAGCCATCGTTGATGAGCGTGGCAACTGGGCGGAGCGCTTAACCGTCACGTTACCGGTGAACGATCCGGCGCTGTGGAGTGCGGAAACCCCGGAACTCTATCGCTTAACCCTTGCGTTGCGTGATGCACAAGGTGATTTACTGGAAGCGGAGGCCTGTGATATCGGTTTTCGTCGCGTCGAAATCAGCAACGGCTTGTTAAAAGTGAACGGCAAACCGTTGCTTATCCGAGGCGTCAACCGCCACGAGCACCATCCTGAAAACGGGCAGGTGATGGACGAAGCCACCATGCGCCGTGATATCGAACTGATGAAGCAGCACAACTTTAACGCCGTGCGCTGCTCGCATTACCCCAACCATCCGCTGTGGTACACGCTGTGCGACCAATATGGGTTGTACGTGGTGGATGAAGCGAATATTGAAACGCACGGCATGGTGCCGATGAGCCGTCTGGCCGACGATCCGCGCTGGCTGCCCGCGATGAGTGAACGCGTGACGCGCATGGTGCTGCGCGACCGCAATCATCCGTCCATTATCATCTGGTCGCTGGGCAATGAATCGGGGCACGGTGCTAACCACGATGCGCTGTATCGCTGGGTAAAAACCACCGATCCCACGCGTCCTGTGCAGTATGAAGGCGGCGGCGCAAATACCGATGCGACTGATATCGTCTGCCCGATGTATGCCCGTGTCGATCAGGATCAGCCGTTTGAAGCCGTACCGAAATGGTCACTGAAAAAGTGGATCGGCATGCCGGATGAGACGCGCCCGCTGATCCTGTGTGAGTACGCCCATGCCATGGGCAACAGCTTTGGCGGATTTGCAAAATACTGGCAGGCATTTCGCCATCACCCACGCTTGCAGGGCGGATTCGTCTGGGACTGGGTGGATCAGGCGCTGACCAAAAAAGACGACAACGGCAACGCGTTCTGGGCGTATGGCGGCGATTTTGGTGATACACCGAATGACCGTCAGTTCTGCCTGAATGGACTGGTGTTCCCGGATCGCACGCCGCATCCGGCGCTGTTCGAAGCACAGCGCGCGCAGCAGTTTTTCACCTTTACGCTGGTCAGCACTTCGCCGCTGGTGGTGGACGTCAGCAGCGATTATCTGTTCCGCCAGAGTGACAACGAGCAGTTGCGCTGGACTATCGCGCGCGACGGCGCAGTGCTGGCGAGCGGAGAAGTAGCGCTTTCGATTGCTCCGCAGGAAACGCAGCGCATTGAAATCGACGTGCCGGAATTTGGCGCGGCGGCAGGCGAAATCTGGCTGAATGTGGATATCGTTCAGACGGCGGCGACCGCGTGGTCTCCGGCGGATCATCGCTGCGCCTGGGATCAGTGGCAACTGCCTGCACCGCTCTATATTGCGCCGCCTGTCGAGGGAACGGCGAAGCCTGAGCTGACGGTAAAAGAGGAGGTTCTCGAAGTCAGTCATCAGTCGCAGCGCTGGCACTTTGACCGGACCAGCGGCAATTTGACCCAGTGGTGGAACAACGGCACCGCGACGCTGCTCGCCCCGCTGAGTGATAATTTCACTCGTGCGCCGCTCGATAATGATATCGGCGTCAGCGAAGCCACGCGTATTGATCCGAATGCGTGGGTTGAGCGCTGGAAAGCGGCGGGCATGTACAACCTCACGCCGCGTCTGCTGCTTTGCGAAGGCGAGCAACTCGCGCAGTCGGTGACAATCACGACGCAGCACGCCTGGGAATTCAACGGCAAAGCGCTGTTCCTGAGCCGTAAAATCTGGACAATTGACCGCTCCGGCACGCTGCACGGCGACGTGCAGGTGCAAGTGGCGAATGATATTCCGGAACCGGCGCGCATTGGTCTGAGCTGTCAGCTGGCGCAAACGCAACAAACCGCAAGCTGGCTCGGTCTGGGACCGGACGAGAACTACCCGGACAGAAAGCTGGCTGCTCGTCAGGGACGCTGGACGCTGCCGTTGGACGCGCTGCATACGGCGTATATTTTCCCGACGGAGAATGGCCTGCGCTGCGATACACGCGAACTCAACGCTGGCACGCATCAGTTGCAGGGCAATTTCCACTTTTCATTAAGCCGCTACGGTCAGCAACAGCTGCGTGATACCACCCATCATCATTTGCTGAAACCGGAGCCGGGCTGCTGGCTGAATATCGACGCTTTCCATATGGGCGTGGGAGGCGATGACTCCTGGAGTCCAAGCGTGTCGCCGGAATTTATCCTGCAACACCGGGTGATGCGTTACGCGTTTAGCTGGCGACAGGACTAAACTTAACCTCTGCGTTGGCGGTCACAACTGGTGGCCGCACGCTCACTTCGGAGGTTTGACTCATGAAGTATGTCGATGGTTTTGTGGTTGCCGTTCCTGCAGAGAATAAGGAGGCTTATCGCGAGATGGCGGCGAAGGCGGCCCCGCTGTTTAAGGAGTTTGGCGCGACGCGGGTCGTGGAGTGTTGGGCCGAGGATGTTCCGGACGGAAAATTGACCGACTTTCGTATGGCGGTCAAAGCGGAAGAGGGCGAAGAGGTCGTTTTCAGCTGGATTGAATACCCGTCGAAAGCCGTTCGCGATGAGGCGAACAAAAAGCTGATGTCCGATCCACGGATGAAAGAGTTTGGTGATTCGATGCCGTTCGACGGCAAGCGAATGATCTACGGCGGATTTGTGCCGTTACTGGATGAGTAAATCGCGTAGCCCGGCGACGCACGGCGTGCCGGGCCATTTACTCGTCAGGGTCGAGATTGTTCTCAGCCCACGAGATAAACTCGACTTTTGGCAGCGCTTTACTGTACAACCAGCCTTGCCCGTATTGCACCCCGTGGCGACGCAGCCACTCTAATTGCCCCTCGGTTTCGATACCTTCGGCGACCATCGCCATATTCAACGATTTCGCCATTTCGATAATGTGTGGCGTGACGTTTTTATACTCCAGGGCATCCACGAACGATTTATCAATTTTGAGCGTATCAACATCCAGATCCTGAAGATAACTTAGGCTGGAATACCCAGTGCCAAAATCGTCGATGTAGATCGGGTGGCCTGAACGGCGGAAGCTGGCGATAAGCGGGGCGCTAACTTTAGGATCGGCAAATCCGCGCTCGGTCAGCTCCAGAGCAATTTGCTCGGGTAGAATCTGCCAGTGATTCAGAAGCCGACTCAACACCTGTGGCAGCTCGCCGCAAAACAGATCTGCCGGGGAAAGGTTAATGGAAATATGTTGTTCCGGATGATGGCGCAGCCATTCGCCCATATCCTCAAACACCTTTTCCATCACCAGCCGGGTTAATTTCGACGTCAGGCCCGTTTGCTCGGCCAGCGGAATAAAAATGTTTGGCGAAAGTAGGCTGCCGTCCGGCTGTGGCCAGCGGGCGAGCGCCTCGGCACCGGTAATTTTGCCGCTGTCGAGCGCCACGATGGGCTGATAATGGATGATGATTTCACGCGCATGGATCGCATCAAGCAGGCGATTTCGCGGGGATTGCAGGCGGCGTAAAAGGCGCATCACAAAGGCCGCGGCCACGAGGCTGACCAGGACCCCAAACGGGAACCAGAACAGTAACTGCTGATGCCAGCTCTCATTGAGCGGTTCGAGAGAAGCCCAGGCGACAACCGCGAATCGCAAGTCAGGGACTTCTTTAACCACATACATGAACCCGTTATAGCGCAGAGGGACAAAATTCTGTTTCTGTAATCGTTGCCAGATGTGCGGCGGGAGGGTGCTGCTGCTGGAAAAAACAATATTACTGTCATTGCCGACCAGCGCGGCCTCAATCGGCCATGCGCCGAAAGGAATGACATCAATCAGCGACTCGGGATCCAACAAAACCAGATAATTTCCGAGACCCAGCACGGCCATATAACGCTGAATGCCGAGATCGTTTTGCTGCGTCAGCCACGCGTCATACCCATCGTTAGTGACGCGCATAGGAAGCGGAAACGCCGTCGCCTTGCTGGCTTGTTCGAGCGAGGAGCATACGGGCTGGCGGTTTTCGACGTACATCACTTCCTGGACGTAGCGGAAGGAGAAGGAGATCCGGCGCAATTCCAGCAAATGCTGATAGCTACACGGCTGACCCTTAAAAGGTTGGAGCAGCTGTAACGCTTCTTTAGCCTGAGCAATCACCTTGTTGCTGCGGATGAGTACGCGCGAAGAGTAGCGGTCCAAATCCTGAACAAATTTATCTTCTGCCTGCTGATGGGCGAGCCAAACACTCAGGCTGATGGGGATCAGCACGGAAAAAATTAGAACACCAGTCACCAGGCTGACCAAATGGCGGGTTGTCATGCAGCGGTTTCCTTTCTGCGGTGCTGAATTAACTCGGCCCAAGATGATAATCTTATAGCATGCAGCAGTGATTGATTTCATTCAGGTAAAAGTAATGAAGAAAAAAGAATTTGTGACGCAAGATCTGCTGAGCAAAATTTACCAGGACACGACGCCTGGCCCGCGCAAGCTCTCGCCGGAACGGCAGCTCGCCGAAGAATATGGTGTGTCACGTTTCACCATACGACAGGCGCTTGAAAAGCTGGTCAGCATTGGCGTGGTGCGGATTGTGCAAGGTTCGGGGATCTGGATCAATGAGCAGGCGCGTAATAATCCTCTGGTTTATAACTCGATCACGGAAAAGCGCTTTGATCAGATTCGTTACCGCATGATCAGCCTGCATAAGAAGCGCCCCGATCGCGCCGCGCAGCAGATTTTTGGCATTGATGAGGAGAGTTTTATCTGGCACTTCTGCCGGTTGCGCTACGTCGATGACGTGCCCGTACAGCTGGAAGTGTCGAGTATGCCTGCCGCCGATTTTCCCGATCTGAATCAGCAGGCGATTGAGCGCTCAATCCAGCAGTATGTCCTGAGCAAAGGGTTTACGATTTCCCATATGCTGACCACCTATCGCGCGGTGAGCGTGGGCCGTGAACAGGCGGTAATATTGGGCTGCAAGAAAGGCAGCCCGGCAATGCATATTAATAACCGCGGTATTCTGGACGGCGGGCGCGTGTTTGAGGTGAGCGATATTATCGATATTAACTACACCTGTACGTACGTTATTCCTTACAACCGCGACAATCTGGCCTGGCGTCAAAATCAGGGCGTATGAAGGGTCCCGTCTGGCAGGCGGCTTTGCGTCCACTCATGCGGGCGATAAAGCACCGGGTGTGCCAGCGCCAACGTTTCATTGAAGCCCACGCCGATGCCGGGCTGTACGGGCGGATAGACAAATCCCTCTTTCACGTCTGGCGCGCCGGGAAACACGTCGTTCGTGGTGGCGGAACGGGGGATAAATTCCTGAATCGCCGCATTGTGCAGATGAATGTTCAGGTGCGTATTCACCGCGACGCCGATGGGCGTCATATCTCCCGGGCCGTGCCAGGCAAGGCGCACACCAAAGGCCTGACACAGATGCGCCAGCTTGAGCGCCGGCGTGATCCCGCCAATTTGCGAGACGTGGCAGCGTATAAAGTCGATACGACGATTCACAATCAGATCGTGCCATTCAGCAGGGTTATTAAATAACTCTCCCAGCGCCAGCGGAACGCAGCTTTGCTGACGCACCTGTTCCAGCCATGCGCTTTGCTGCGGCGGCAAAATGTCTTCGATAAAGTAGGGCTGGAACGGTTCGAGTTGTTTCGCCAGCTGCACGGCTTGCTGCGGGAATAGCCGCTCGTGAACGTCATGTAAAATATGCAGCTTCCAGCCATATTTTTCGCGCAGGGCGCGGAACATCTCGACGGTATTGCTCATGTACTCTTGCTGATCGAACCAGGCACCCGGCGTGGGGTTATCCGGGGAATGCAGCTCGGATGGCGTGCCGCCGTAAAAGCCGAGTTGACAGCGGATATGACGATAGCCCTGCGCAATCAACGCATCAACGGAGGCAAATAACTGTTCCAGCGTTTCGCCGCTGGCGTGGCTGTAGGCCGGGATCGCGTCGCGGGATTTACCGCCAAACAGCTGATACAGCGGCATGCCAGCCAGCTGGCCTTTGATATCCCACAGGGCCATGTCGACGCCGGAAATCGCATTGTTCATCAGCGGACCGTTACGCCAGTAGGCGTTAACGTTCATCATCTGCCACAGGTCTTCAATATTGTTCGCGTCGCGCCCAATCAGCAGCGGCTTCAGGTATTCATCGACCAGCGTTTTGACCGCCAGCGGGCGTTGCTGAAACGTCGCGCAGCCGTGTCCCGTGATACCCTGCTCAGTGGTGACGCGGACGGTGACCAAATTATGTCGGTCCGGGCGGGTAATAAAACACTCGATATTTTTAATGATCACAGGCGTCACGTAATAACTCCTTTGCTGCACTGTGGGAATAGGTTATGGCGGATATCATCGCCCTAAAATTATGGATGGGTAAACCGTTTTTTTGACTATTTATTTTGGTCAGTTATTCATCCTAAATGTAATTAAAAACCATACCAATTTAGCTCGTTTTACGATTTGATGTCTTTGTCATAGCTAATTGTGAGCAAAGTCTAATTTTATTGGTTTGTTTTGTTGTCAGGCTTTAATTATCCTTCATGGCTACATTAAAACGACAACAACATCGGGCAGGAGTCTTTATGGGGACCAACGAGGCCATCAATAATATTATTCGTCTGGTCGGCGGCCAGGGGAATATTAATAAAGTCTGGCACTGCATGACGCGGCTGCGCTTTGATTTAATCGACGACAATAAAGTCGATCAAAATGAGATTAAAAAGTTGCCCGGTGTATTAGGTGCGCAGCTCCAAAGCGATCAGTTTCAGGTCATTATCGGCCCGAAAGTGAACAGCTGGTATGAACATATGCTCACCGTTTTAGGCAATAACGATACGGCGGCCCCTGCGGCGGTGAAAGGGCGTAAGAGCCTGATATCACTGTTTATGGATACCGTTTCGGGCGTGTTTGGGCCGATTGTTCCGGCCATCGCTGGTGCGGGGATGATCAAGGGCCTGCTGGCGGGGTTAATCGCGCTGAAAGTGGTTTCCGCCAAAAGCGATACCGTGATGGTTATCGATCTGATTGCCAGCGGCGTATTTTATTTCCTGCCGTTTTTCCTGGCGGTATCGGCGGCAAAAATCTTCAAAACCAATGAATATCTGGCGGCAGCCGTCGCGGCATGCCTGATGTATCCGTCGCTTATTGATGCGGCGAAGGCGCTGGCGACGCACCAGGAAGGGGCGGTCAGTGCGCTATGGCTGCTCAATGCGATTCCCGTTTCGGTGTTCAACTATTCTGCAAGCGTGATCCCGGTGATTTTCTCGATCCTGGCCTTGAGCTACATCCATCGCTGGGTCGATAGCATCATGCCTGACGTGCTGAAAACCGTGTTCACCCCGACGCTGACGCTGTTTATCGGCGCACTGGCCGCGCTGGTGGTGATTGGCCCGATTGGCATCTGGCTAGGCAAAGGGTTGGCGTTGTTTATCGAAGGGCTGTTTAGCGTGTCGGCCAGTTTTGCCGGTTTGATTGTGGGCGCGATTCGCCCGGTGGCGATCCTGACCGGTATGCACCACGCGATGACGCCGATCGCGCTGCAAAACTTTAGCGATCGCGGCTACGACATGCTGATGCCAATGATGTTTATGGCCAATATGGCGATTGCGGGCGCGACGTTTGCTATCTGGCGTTTGAGCCGAGATCGCCAGGAGAGAACCGTCACTCTTTCAGCAGCGATTTCCGCACTGCTGGGCATTACTGAACCGGCGCTGTTTGGCGTACTGACGCGCTACAAAAAAGCGTTTATTGCAGCCACCGTCGCCAGCTCACTGGCCTCAGCCTTTATTGCGTTCTTCGGCGTACGGCTCTACGGCTATATTCTGTCGAGCATTTTCAGTTTGCCCGCGTATATCGGCCCGTATTTTATCTTTGCGCTTGCGGGCGTGGTGATGGCGCTGGTGCTGTCGTTTTTCCTCACCACTTTGCTGGTGGGCAAAGAGCAGGCTTCACAAGACGCATAGCGTGGTTTCCCTCGCCCAATCGGGCGGGGGTTGTTTTTAGTCTGCGACTCAGATAGACTTTTGTTATGTTATAACAAAACATGATGAGCGTAAGATGAAAACTAATATCCATCCGCACTACCGCACCGTCGTTTTTCACGACACCAGCGTTGACGAATTTTTCAAAGTGGGATCGACGATTAAAACCGATCGCGAAATCGAACTCGACGGCCAGACGTATCCGTACATCACTCTTGATGTCTCGTCTAAATCGCACCCGTACTATACCGGCAAGCAGAAAACCTTCTCGACGGAGGGCAGCGCTGCACGTTTCCGCCAGCGCTTTAGTGGCTTTATCAATGCGAAGCGAGGCTAACCATGCAGGTACTTAACTCGCTGCGCAGTGCCAAACAGCGTCATCCGGATTGCCAGATCGTAAAACGCAAAGGACGCCTCTACGTGATTTGCAAATCTAACCCGCGTTTTAAAGCGGTGCAGGGAAGAAAGAAAAGACGTTAATTCAGTGATTCGCGCCAATTTTCCAGGGACCTTATCTGCTTGCCGTCGGCGGTAAAATTGTCGGCGGCGAGCCAGTTCTGGAATGCGCTTTCCACCTTTTGCCATTCGCTATCAATGATTGAAAACCAGTCGGTATCGCGGTTGTGTCCTTTGATGACCAGCGCCTGGCGAAAACGCCCTTCATACTGAAACCCGAGACGTTGCGCCGCGCGGCGTGAAGGCTCATTCAGGCTGTTACATTTCCATTCGTAACGACGATATCCCAGCGTAGAAAACGCATAACGCATCAGCAGATACTGCGCTTCGGTGGACATTGGCGTGCCGCTGAGCAGCGGTGAAAAATGGACATGCCCAACCTCAATCACGCCGTTTTTCGCATCGATACGCATCAAGGCTAATGTGCCGACAGGCGCTTTCGTCTGGTTATTGATCACCGTGAAATGAATCGGATCGGACAGTTCGCAAACGCTCTCCACCCACGTTGTAAACTCTTCGGCAGTGGCATCCGGTTCACGCAAAAGCCACGTCCAGCTGCGGGTATCTTCTGCTTGCTGATAGGCAGCAAAAAGCGCGTCAGCATGTTCCGGGTGTAATGGCGTTAGCGTGCAGTAATGTCCTTTCAGCTCCACGCGATCCGGATGCGGTCGTGGCTGCCAGTCACTAAGTGCTTCGCCGACAGGCTGACCAAACTGATTGAATTGATTCATGATGATTTCCGTTGTCTGAGGTGAGTTCCAGATTAGGAAATTTGTGGCCCCATAAGAAGATCCACAGAGGTATAATTATGGGGTACCACGGAGGCTACGATGAATATTTCAGGCGACGATTTTTACGCATTAGTCGGTGACGCGCTGAAGCGACGCGGCACCGAGACGCTTCACCGTTCGCTGTATCGGGGTTTACGAGAAGCGATATTGAACGGCAGATTGCAGGCCGGGAGCCGTTTGCCGGGCTCACGCATTATCGCTGAACAGCTGACCATTTCACGTAACACGGTAAATGCTGCGCTGGAGCAACTCACGCTTGAGGGTTTTTTACACCGTAATCGGCAGGGAACTCGTGTGGCTCACGTCGGGCATCGTGAAGACGTGCAGCCTGCTGAGATGCTGGACGTCACGCTCGCGCGCCGCGTTGCGCGACTCCCCGCGCCGACATCTCGCACCATGCCTGTCCCTGCATTCACTCCCGGAACGCCCGCGATTCAGTATTTTCCTTTACCGCTGTGGCGACGCTTGTACGACCGCGTTTTGCGGGAAGGAGGCAGCGCGCTGTTAGGTTATGGCGATCCGGCGGGAGAATTGTCACTGCGTAAAGCGATCGCCCGCCATCTGGCGCTTTCGCGTGGGATTGATTGCGATGCCAGCCAGATTGTTATCACTGAAGGTGCGATCGAAGGGGTGAACTTGTGCACTCAGCTTCTGAGCGAGACGGGGGATATTGCCTGGATAGAAGATCCGGGTTACGCCGGGGCTAAAAGTGCTTTTGCGAAGTCGGGCCTGACGATGGTCGGTATGCCTGTTGATGAAGAAGGTCTGCGCCTGGAAACAGAAGGTGAGCACTTACCCACGCTGATATTTACCTCGCCATCACATCAATTTCCGTACGGCAGCGTGTTAAGCATCCATCGACGATTCGCATTGCTGGCGTTTGCGCGCCAGCATAATGCATGGATTATTGAAGATGATTACGACAGTGAATTTCGCTATAGCGGCGAACCCGTTCCGGCGATGATGGGGATGCAGAAAAATGCGCCGGTGGTCTATTTAGGGACATTCAGCAAAACGCTATTTCCCTCGCTGCGCACCGGTTTTATGGTGTTGCCGAAGGCATTAGCCAACGCCGCAAAACCTGCGATTGGCTCGCTGCTGCGTGGTGGACATCGCGCCGAACAGCGCACGCTGGCGCTGTTTATCGAGGAGGGGCATTACGCCCGACATCTTGCCGCGATGCGTCGTCTGTATCGCAAGCGCTACAAACAGCTGCGCGATGCGCTTCACGCTGAGCTCCACGTTCCACATCGGGTGTTAGCCGGAGAAGGGGGTATGCATCTGACCGTCGCCATCGACGATATTGATGATAAATCGATTGTGCGGCAGGCAAGTCAGTATCAGCTGGCACCCGCTGCGCTGAGCGGGTACTACCTTGACGAGCAGCAGGGGCAGACTGGTTTGGTTCTGGGGTACGGAAACACCCCCGCGTCGCAGTTTGCGCCCGGCATCAGGCGCTTGCAGATGTTGATTATGCAGTCGCGGGACGAGAAAGGGTGAACACGTCGTAGAAAGACAGCTCGCCTTTCGTGGAGATCATTTTCTGCAATTTCGACTTTTGTTCTTCTTCCACGTTTGGTGAATGCAAAATGCGGCTGATCAGCTCAGACGGCACATAGCGCGTGTTATACCACTCGCCGTTATAGCAAACGCGGAAATCGAGCACATCAATATCTTCATAGCGATAGCGCGGATTGACGTCGAAGAAGAAGAACGCGTTAAAGACGACGAATAAAACAATCAGTAACCATACCGAATCGATCAGCGTTTCTGACAGCAGCATCACAACGAGTGTCGCCAGCAGGGCGGCATACATCGCTAAAAACAGGCCAGTATGTTTACGGATAAAACTAATGCTGAAGCGCGGGCGATTATCGCGTTTCTCGCGGGCGTTGAGATCGTCGATGGTTTCGCTAAGCAGGCGCTGTATCTCTGTCATTTATAACCTTCATGAATTTTGCAAAATACAGGGGATCTGCCCATTTTAGGGGAGTGGTTTAACGGAAAAAAGTAACAGTTGCGCGATGAAAAACCATAACAGTTACTCATTTCAGGTTTACAGCGTTTTGATGATTTTGGCGGGATTGCCGCCAACCACGACGTTAGCCGGCACGTCTTTTGTGACAACAGCACCGGATGCCACCACCACGTTATCACCTATAGTGACGCCAGGATTGATCACGGCACGTCCACCAATCCACACATTATGGCCGATGGTCACGGGTTTACCTAATTCCAGACCGCTGTTGCGTTCGGTCGGGTCCAGTGGATGAGTAGCAGTGTAAATATGCACGCCAGGGGCCAGCATACAATTATCACCGATATAAATCGGGCACACATCCAGCATCACGCAATCAAAGTTGGCGTAAAACCCTTTACCGAGAAAAATGTTGTAGCCGTAATCACAACGAAAAGTGGGCTCAATATAAGCGCCTTCACTTTGTCCCAATAATTCATCAAGCAAAGCCTGGCGTTCAGGTTTCTCATCTGGCGCGGTGTGATTGTAGCGGTGAATCAGATGGCGCGCGCGCAGACGCTCTGCCCGTAGGGTGTCATCCGATGGGCGATAAAGTTCACCGGCTATCATTTTTTGTTTTTCTTCACTCATGGAATACCTCACTGGAATGATCGCTAAGTTTCAGCGTAAATAACCCCATCCAGAAAGGGAACGTTCCCGATAAGTTGATGTGATCAAAGTCACAGCATAATTGCCGACGCGCACGTTTGAAACGGTGGACCTGCCTGTCACACAGGGATCGTAAATCGAAAGGTGAATTCAGCGTAAGAAGATAACGGTACAACCTCTAAAACAAATTCTGGAATTAACGGACAAATTTCCATACAGAAACGGGGATTTTGTCATACAGCTTATTCATGGTTAGCTCTGCGAGACGATGGTCGGCGGCTGAATAAAATACAGCCAGTTCATGATCGGGAAGCTCATATTTATTTTTTTCAATAACACGTTCAAGGGTGTCAAGTGACTGGCAGCGACGCAATCGCATCAAATAATCTGTCTTGGTTAATGGTTTATCAGACATAAATTCACCTTAATATTTGTAATAATTCTAACAGGAATGACTTACCGGATTAGCTCTGCTGACGTTGATGAAACAACGGAATAGCCGATTTCCTGATTTACGCCATTTTTGCAAGTCCTGCGTGTTAATGCCATAACTACTGAACAACATAAAGGTGTCGTCCAGATATTCATCAATTTGCTCAATCAGCTTATTATCTTCATTGTACTTAATTTTATAATTAAGTGCGAAGGTTGCGATATGTTCTACCAGCTCATTGAGCTGTAAGTTGATTGCGGAGGTCGGATCATTAACCCAGCCATGGTTGCTTTCATCAAGATTGGCAAGGCAGTCATGGTACAAGGATTCGCAGAGAAATTTCAACTGCGCAATATCATGCCTTTTTGGCGAGTACTCGTCCATAGCGCATCCCCTTTTGAGTGATTCTTTACTCACCGAGCATCAATGTCGGGATGGATACAACTAGCGTAGCCTTTACGGGTGCTGTTCTCCTGATGTCTTTAACTATAAGCCACCCGGATCAAAATTTCATCGCGCTATTACGAAAAATTACAATTAAATGGTTAGCGGTGGCGACTTAATGATTGCCGAACATTACTAAGGAAATACTCACTTAATCGCTAATGGCTTTTTTACTGCCGCCTTAGGTTTCATCAAGTTATCCTGGACTTTCGTATGAAGTCTGGATGTGGACACTTCATCTTTACTTAATCCACCAGGAATAATCCTAATAATTCGGAAATGAGATCGAATTAAATAAGCCAGAAATTAGGGCTTAATTCTTCTGTTAAATAGGATATACCTTATTACGTTGGCAGAAAATAAATGAACCGACAATAAGCGTAATTTATGATTTTTTTAAGTAAAAGAAAAAGGCCGCTATTGCGGCCTTTTTGTCGGTTGAAACCGGTATCAGTGATGATCTACCGAGTGGCTGTGTTCAACGTCTTCATTCTTACGGCTGAAGCGGCGGCGGACCACCACGAAGAACACCGGAACGAAGAAGATAGCCAGTACGGTCGCGGTAATCATACCGCCCATAACGCCTGTACCGACGGCGTTCTGCGCGCCAGAGCCTGCTCCGGTACTGATAACCAGCGGCATTACCCCAAGGATAAACGCCAGCGATGTCATCAGGATTGGACGCAGACGCATACGCACCGCTTCCAGCGTCGCTTCAATCAGACCTTTGCCCTCTTTATCCATCAGATCTTTGGCGAATTCCACGATAAGTATCGCGTTCTTCGCCGACAAGCCAATGGTTGTGAGGAGGCCCACCTGGAAGTAAACGTCGTTCGTCA
>Ga0308165_1003615_pt1 | contig 16347 bp, 7 predicted proteins | sample PhyWR2_FD_201032 | JGI IMG/M metagenome (GOLD analysis project Ga0308165, IMG submission 201032) | Phyllosphere microbial communities from UC Gill Tract Community Farm, Albany, California, United States - DLSLW.R2 | ecosystem: Host-associated > Plants > Phyllosphere > Unclassified | place: USA...
GAAAGATCAGATCCTCAGGCTCGCAGAGACAATTGAGGCAGATTTAATCATTATCGCTTCGCATCGTCCTGACATCTCTACTTATCTTTTGGGGTCGAATGCTGCAGCTGTTGTCCGCCATGCAAAATGTCCGGTACTTGTGGTTCGATAATGGCACTGAAGCGGGCTGTCTGAACGTGTCCCATTATGAGTCATTTCAGACAGCAAATGGGGTCAATATATGTGGAAGATATGTATCTCAACGGTGTAAACAGGCACGTCTGAGCCATTTAAGATGGTCTAAAGAGACGTGCCCATGAGTAGTACGCGTTATCCTGAAGAGTTTAAAATGGTAGTTTAAGAGCGTTAAAAAAAACAAAGAGATTAAATTTTAATCAAATGTGATAGGATAAGGCACATTCATTGAAAGGTTAATCATCATGTCTATCATCGATTACGCAATGAAACTCATCAGTGGTGCAGCCACAGTCACCTGTCCCATTTGCGGGTCTAAATCGACTCAGCCAGTCTCAAAAATCCGTCTGAAACAGGCCATGCTTTGCCCGGGATGCAAAGCTCTGTTTATACCAACACGATAGCGCCTTCCAGAGAATCATGCACAAACTGATGTTCTATACTCAGATATAAACCAGCAGCTGTTAAATCCCTGATGCCTTACGCCCATCCTGAGAGAACCCTTCTGAACTGATTTCGCAACTGCTCCTGCGCGTTAACGTCGCATCAGAGCAACGCTATGAATATAAATCCCAGGGCGTGGCTTCGCCGCCCCCGTCCCCTGACGCAAACTCCCGGCTGGGCTCCGTTTCCGGTTAACGACCCGGCGGGTGAAATTCCTCTGCGGCCAGAGCTGTTTTCAACACCTCAGATGGAGCGTTATGGTCAAAAACTGGCGCGTACCCATAAAATTTCTCCAGATAAACTGCCTTACTACCTCCTTAAACGGCTCGGTGAAAATGAGGCCGTCATTACGCAAAACTGTTACGAACTCAATGCACGTAAAAAAACGACCATTATGCCCGCCGGGGAGTGGTTGCTGGACAATTACTACCTTATTGAGGAGCAGATCCGTATCGTCCGCCAGCACTTGCCGAAAAGTTTTGGCAAAGGGCTGCCTTCATTGTCCTCCCCACACCGTTGTCCGCGAATTTATGATATTGCCGCAGAGGCCATTGCGCATGGCGATGGGCGATGGGATATCGCCAGCCTGACCAGCTATATCACGGCTTATCAGACAGTCACGCCGCTTACGTTAGGCGAAGTCTGGGCTTTGCCGGGCATGCTCCGCCTGTCCTTAATCGAAAACCTGCGCCGCGTCAGTGCCGAAGTCGTACAAGCCCAGCAAGAACGAAGCCTGGCCGATACGTGGATAACACGAATTTTCGAATGCGCAGAGAATGATCCGGCTGATTTAATCATGGTGATCGCTGACATGGCGCGTTCACGCCCTCCGTTGAGCAGCGCATTTGTCGCTGAAATGGTACGCCGTCACCAGGGCCATGGCAACGCGCTCGCCCTGCCTCTGACCTGGGTCGAACAGCGCCTGGCCGAACAGGGCGTCACAACAGAGATCCTCATTCATCGCTTCAATCAACAGCTCGCTGCCAGTCAACTCTCTGTCAGCAACAGCATCGCCGGTTTACGCTTACTAAGTGAAACCAACTGGGCTGATTTTGCTGAAACCATTAGCGTGGTGGAACAGACGTTACGGCTTGATCCCGCAGGCATATATTCCCGCATGCACTTTGATACCCGGGACCATTATCGTCATGTTGTTGAGCTTCTGGCCAGACAGAGCCACTTCACTGAGCCTGAGGTGGCAAACCATGTCCTGGCACTTTCCCGGGAAACCACTCCTGGGACGCAAGCACATCATATTGGTCATTATCTGGCAGGCGAAGGACGTCAGCAGTTGGAAATTCAGCTGTTGGCTGAAACGTCCAGACTCATACGTCTGCGGCACAGTTTCAACAAAATTCCCCTTCTGTCATGGCTAGGCAGCCTGAGCCTGTTGACCACGGCAACGACAGCAGGGATATTGCACGAAACGGCGCATCAGGGAATGGGCTGGTTGTTGTTACTGTTGGCATTACCCCTTATTGTTGCTGTCAGCCAGTTAATAAGCGATATGCTGAGTGAGATCACGACCCGTTTCCGTATCCCTCTGCCGCTGCCACGAATGGATTTTTCGGCTGGTATCCCGGCTGATTGCGCGACTATGGTCGCTATCCCCTGTTTATTGACCAGTCACGAAAGCATCTGCAAACTTCTCACCAGCCTGGAAGTTTGCTGGCTTGGTAATCAGGACGAAAATCTCTGTTTTGCGCTTCTTACCGATTTCGCTGATTCGCCCAGCGAAAGTACCGAAGAAAACCAGGCTCTGTTAAGTCAGGCCATCACAGAGACACAGAACCTTAACCGGCGATATCCTGGCAGCCGTCCAAACTTTTATTTGCTGCACAGAAAGCCGGAATGGAACCCTCTGCAGGGCGTCTGGATGGGTTATGAGCGCAAACGAGGAAAACTGGCTTTACTGAACGACTGGTTACGCCATCCTGCGGCACAGTTTGCCAGTGTTGAGGGCATGCCAGCAGATCAGTTACCCGGGCACATTAAATATGTCATTACGCTGGACAGTGATACGGTTCTGCCGCGAGATACCGCGCATAAGCTGATCGCCACCATGGCTCACCCCATGAATAAGCCAGAATATGATCCTTTAAAGCTGAGGGTAGTAAAAGGTTATGGAATTCTACAGCCAGGACTGGCAGAGGAGATTCCACGCAACGGACAAGGGCGCTATGCTGCCTTGAGCAGCAGCGTACCAGGTAATAACCCCTATTCGATGATGTCTTCAGATATCTATCAGGATCTCTTTTGGGAAGGATCCTTTGTCGGCAAGGGTATTTACGATGTTGATATTTTTGTTCAGGCCACCGCAAACACCTGCCCTGAAAATCTGGTCCTCAGCCATGACTTACTCGAAGGTTGTTATGCCCGCTCCGGGCTGTTAAGCGAAGTCTTACTCTATGAGCAGTATCCGAATAATTATCTGTCGGATGTTGCTCGTCGCACGCGCTGGATACGTGGAGACTGGCAACTCCTGAACTGGCTTAGACCTCATGTCAGAAAAGCGGATGGAACCAGCGTTAAAAATCCATTATCCGTGCTGTCATGCTGGAAGTTATTCGATAATCTTCGCCGCAGCCTCGTGGCGCCTTCTTTACTTGTGCTCCTGTTTTGCGCTTTGATTTGGGTTCCCAATCCCTTTTACTGGCTAGGAGTGGTAACACTGGTTTGGCTGTTGCCAGCGGTCTTAAGTATCACCCATGATCTCTTGCGTAAACCTCCTCGCCGCTCCCTGCGTCAGCATCTGTCGCTGGTCGTCGCCAGTGCGCTGAAGCGACTTTCCCGCATCGCGCTTAATTTTGCCATACTGCCACATGAGGCCGGATACACTCTGTACGCGATTGGCGTAACGCTCTGGCGCCTGGCCATCAGTCGACGAAACCTCAGCCAATGGGCCAGTCACAATCCCGTAAGTGACCAGGTAAAAGTATCTGCTGTCCGTTTTTATCGGGCAATGTGGCTGAATGTGATAAGTGGTATAGCATTAACGGGGCTTACCTTTCAGTTTGCACCGCAGCTCCTGGCAATCGCATTACCTGTCAGCATTCTTTGGTGCCTGGCACCTCTGCTGATGAGTTGGCTGAGCCGCCAGCCTGTACGCAAAGTGTTTTCCCCCAATAAGGAACAGAAAGAACTGCTGCGTCAGACAAGCCGCGAAATCTGGGCCTTTTTCGAGACGTTTGCCACGGCGAAAGAAAACTGGCTTCCTCCTGACAATTACCAGGAAATCCCCGAGCCGACGATCGCGCATCGCACCTCTCCCACAAATATTGGGCTTTCCCTGCTTGCAAACCTGACGGCCTGGGATTTTGGCTATCTGCCTGGCGGCGAAGTATTGCAGCGCATCACCCAAACACTCGACTCGCTGGATAAAATGGAACATTTCCGGGGGCATTTGTATAACTGGTATGACACACGCACGCTTGCCCCCCTCAGCCCTCGCTATGTTTCAAGCGTCGACAGCGGCAATATGGCTGGTCATTTACTTACACTACGTCAGGGGCTGTCCGCCATGCGTAAGCAGCCCGTATTGAACGGTGAACAGATACTGGCCGGGCTGAACGATACATTGTCTATCCTGGAAAGACACTGGGGTCAGAACACGCCTACCAGCCTGCGGCTGTTGCGTAAACAGTGTCTCAGTGCGATGTCGTTACCTCCGACACACATTTTTAGTGCTCTAAAAAAAATGAGGACGCAAAGCAACCATCTGAAGATGCTATACAATCAGGAGGATAGTTTTGTTGTGCGCTGGACCGAGCATCTCGAGCATCAGCTGGTTCAGCTTTGTCACGAGTGGACGCATCTGCTTGGCTGGTTAACGCCACTGTATAAGGATCAGACGTTACCGTCACTGAACTGGCTTGCGACGGCGACCTATTCCGGTGAAGGGACACCTACGGCATCCGTGATAACGCAAGCCCGCCTGCGCCTGGATATAATCACCGAACTTGAACAGCGCCTGGACGACCACGCACGAATGGATTTCGCCTTTCTGTACAGTGAAGCGACCAGCCTGCTCAGTGTCGGCTACAACTGTGACACGAATACACCCGACAAAAGCCATTACGACCTCCTCCCATCCGAAATTCGACTGACAAGTTTTCTTGCCATCGCAACAAATCAGTTGCCGCTTAAAAGCTGGTACACCCTGGGGCGACTCTTCACAACGATTGATAATGAAACCGCGCTGATGTCATGGAGCGGTTCAATGTTTGAATACCTGATGCCAAATCTGGTGATGCCTGTCTGGCCCGGTAGTCTTCTTGATGAAATGAGTCAGTCGGCCGTAATGCGGCAGATAAGTTGGGGAAAAGAGCGCGGCGTGCCATGGGGAGTTTCAGAGTCTGGTTACCATGCTTTTGATGTTCAGCATAACTATCAGTATCAGGCATTTGGCGTCCCCGGTCTCGGCCTTCGCCGTGGGCTGGCCGACGATATGGTCGTCGCTCCCTACGCCACACTTCTGGCACTGATGGTCTCGCCACAAAAAGCCTGTGAGAACCTGTTCAGACTGAAAAAAACCGGTGCTCACGGTGAGTACGGTTTTTATGAAGCACTGGACTATACGCCCTCTCGCCTGGCGACCGGTCAGCTTTATGCCGTAGTACAGTCCTGGATGGCGCATCATCAGGGAATGGCGTTTCAGGCGCTGGCTCATGTGTTGCTTGATGCCCCTATGACAGCGCGTTTCATGTCCAGCACCGCTTTCCAGTCGGCGAGCCTGCTGTTGCAGGAACGCGTGCCTGATGCCGTCGATCTATACAGCCCGCGTCGTCACTTCGAGTCTCATGAAGGGAGAGTCAAACCGGTTCGCTACGAACCGCGCATTTTCACCGCAGCGGATAGCCCGGTCCCCGAGGTTCAGCTGCTATCCAACAGCCATTACCATCTGATGATGACTGCGGGCGGCGGGGGGTATAGTCGCTGGAATAATCTTGCCCTCACGCGCTGGCGCAGCGATACCACCCGCGATAACTGGGGGGCATTCTGCTATATTCGCGATCCGCAAACAGGTGAGATATGGAGCAATACCTGGCTTCCCACAGGGGACGATTCGGGTGACAGCGACGAAGTGATATTTACCGATGCAGGTGCTGAATTCCGGCGAAACTTCGGGTCACTCAGCGTCAGAACACAGATCGTCGTCTCCCCGGAGGATGATATTGAACTACGGCGGGTCACACTTGTGCATCGGGGCCGCCTGCCGCGAACCCTGGAACTGACGACGTATGCCGAAGTCGTGCTCGCACCTTATGCCAGCGATCTGTCTCATCCTGCCTTCAGTAATTTGTTTATCCAGACGGAGCTTGATCCCGATCGCGACGCCATACTCTGCCATCGTCGTCCGCGTTCGGAGCATGAAAAGAGCCCTTGCCTATTCCACATGATGGTGGTGCATGGTGATAAGCCGAAGAGCGTTTCGTTTGAGACCGACAGAGCTAAATTTCTTGGGCGTGGCCGAAGTCCTGCTGATGCAATGGCTAACAGCGAAAACGGACCGCTTAGCAACACGTCGGGGTCTGTGCTAGACCCCATACTGGCGATACGCCATGCTGTCACGCTGCAACCCGGACAGCCGATCACCATTGATATCGTTTATGGTATCAGTGAAAGCCGTCAGCAAAGCCAGACACTGCTGGAAAAATATCGTGATCATCCCATTGCTGACCGTGTTTTTGAACTGGCCTGGTCTCACAGTCTGGTGGTGTTACGCCAGATGAATGCCAGTGAAGATGATGCCACCTTGTTTAACCGTCTCGCCAGCGCGGTGCTTTATCCCAGTCAGGAATGGCGCGCAGACGGCCAGGTAATTAGCCGTAATCGGCGTGGTCAGTCCGGTTTGTGGGGCTGGGCTATTTCAGGCGATCTGCCGATTGTGCTGCTCAGTATCGCCAGAGAGGAGAGTATAACCTCCGTTACCACCCTTATTCAGGCGCATCGCTACTGGAGACTAAAAGGGCTGGAAGTGGATCTTGTCATTCTGAATAACAGCCCCGGTGGCTACCAGCAGGTCTTGCAGGCGCAGATGATGGATTTAATTTACGCGGGTTCGGGTGCCAGCCTGCTGGACAAATCCGGCGGGATTTTTGTCCGTAATGGCGAACATCTGTCTGCGGATGATAAACAGCTTTTGATGAGTGTGGCCTATCTGTATCTTGATGACCGCGCGGGTGGCATTAATGAACAGCTCAGCCTGCGAATGAATACGTCAAAAACACCGGCCAGGGCATTTATCTCGTACACCATGACCGAGCGCAATCAACATACTGACTGGACTCCTGATACCAGTCAGCTGCGCCATTTCAACGGCTACGGTGGATTTTCTCAGGATGGCCGGGAGTATCAAATTGTCCTGAAGGAAAATGCGCCCACTCCGGCGCCCTGGTCCAACGTGCTGGCAAATCTCTGTATTGGCAGCGTGATCTCTGAAGCGGGGCAGGCCTATAGCTGGTATGAGAATGCCCACGAATATCGCTTAACGCCCTGGGAAAACGATCCGGTGAGCGACCGTAGTGGTGAAGCCTTTTATTTGCGCGATGAAGAGAGCGGCGCGTTCTGGTCCCCTACTCCCTTACCAGTACGCGGGAAGGGGGATTATCTGGCCCGTCATGGTTTCGGCTACAGCGTGTTTGCGCATCGTGAGAGTGGTATAGACACTGAGCTGACGGTGTTGGTCGCCGAAAAAGATCCGGTGAAAATTGCCATCCTGACGCTCAGTAACAACTCGGGCCGCACGCGTAAATTATCCGTCACGGGTTATGTGGAGTGGACGCTCGGGGAATCACGAACCCGTACCGCCCCTCACATTGTGACGCATTCTGCCAGCATACCGGGTGGTTGCAGCGTGATGGCAAACAACTTTTACGGCGCAAACGGTGGCGGGCGAACTGCCTTTTTTGCCGTCAGTGGCATTCACTGCTCGCTAACCGGTGATCGCCGTGAGTTTATTGGGCGTAATGGTTCCCTGCAAAACCCTACAGCCATGAAACAGCACAGCCTTACGGGGAAAACGGGCGCTGGTCTCGATCCATGCGGGGCGCTACAGTCGATGGTCACATTAATTGATGGTGACCAGAGAACGTTTATTTTTGTTCTGGGAGCGGAAGAAAATCAGGCCCAGGCTCAGGCGACGCTTGCCCGTTATTTGAATGAAGATGCCGCGCATCAGGAGCTGAATAGGGTGCACGATTACTGGCATAGCGTGCTTGATAAAATTGTGGTCACTACCCCTGATTCCACGGTTGATTTACTGGTTAATGGCTGGATGTTGTACCAGACAATGGCTTGTCGGCTTATGGCTCGCAGCGGTTACTACCAGTCTGGCGGCGCATTCGGTTTTCGCGATCAGCTACAGGATTCGCTGGCGCTGAGCCACGCAGCACCGGAACGGCTGCGCGAACAGATTGTGCTATGCGCCTCACGGCAATTTATTGAGGGGGATGTGCAGCACTGGTGGCATCCTCCTCACGGTAACGGCGTTCGCACTCGCTGTTCGGATGATTATCTCTGGCTCCCGCTCGCCGTATGCCACTACGTGGAGACAACGGGTGACACCGCAGTATTGGAGCAAAGTATTCCTTATCTGGAAGGCCGCCTCCTCCAGCCCGGTGAAGAATCTGTCTATGATTCTCCCGTCATCAGCAACATCGAAGAGACGTTGTGGCTGCACTGCGTAAAAGCGATTCAACATGGGTTGCGGTTTGGACAGCATGGGCTGCCCCTTATGGGGGCGGGTGACTGGAATGATGGTATGAACCAGGTCGGCATTGAAGGCAGAGGCGAAAGCGTCTGGCTGGGGTTCTTCCTGTACGATATTTTACAGCGATTCGCTACGCTCGCAGAACAGCAGCAGGACGCCAGTGTCGCGTTGATGTGTCGTTCTCAGGCGCTGCAGTTGCAAAAAAATCTTGAGACCTCCGCCTGGGATGGCGAATGGTATCGGCGGGGATATTTTGATGATGGCACACCTCTGGGATCTAAAGGCTCGCAGGACTGCCGGATTGATGCCATTGCGCAAAGCTGGTCTGTGCTGTCCGGGGCCGCCAGCCCGGATCACAGCAGACGGGCCATGCAGGCTCTGGATAAGTATCTCGTGGATAGCGATGCGGGGCTCATCAAACTGCTGTCCCCTCCATTCGATAACCACGGGCCAAACCCGGGTTACATTCAGGGCTATCTACCGGGCGTGCGAGAAAATGGTGGGCAGTATACGCATGGTGCCATCTGGGCAGTGATGGCGTTTGCCAGAATGGGCAATAAAGCGCGAGCCTGGCAACTGTGGTCAATGATAAATCCCATAAACCACACACTGAATGCTGGCGAAGTGGCAAAATATAAAGCGGAGCCGTATGTCATGAGCGCGGATGTCTACAGCGTGGAGCCACATACCGGGCGTGCAGGGTGGAGCTGGTATACCGGTTCAGCAGGCTGGGCATACCGTCTGCTAACCGAGGAACTTCTGGGAATAAAACAATACGGTACGTCCTTTACCCTACACGCCCAGTTTCCCGATGAATGGTCATCTTTCGGCTTAACGTATCAACATGGCTACAGCCAGTATCACATCACCGTTTCTCGTGGCGGCACGGAGTACCAGGTCTTAATGGATGGCGTCATTTTACCGGACGACAGAATTCCTCTGCTTGATGACGGTCAAAACCATACAGTTGATATCATTCAGAAGTGAAAAAGCTAAAAATGCGCATTAACGTCTTCCGTTAATGCGCTGATTATCTCTGAGAACGTCAATAGCCGTCTGCATCGCGATTTTATCATCCCTTCGTTTTTGCTTTTCTTGCATCACCTGAAGGTACTCAAGCAGCGTACGGGTGTTAATTGGCCTGCCCTGTTTAGCCACTTCCAGTACGGCGTTACCAAGGATGATTTTCACAGGAGGCAGCTGTGCCGGATACCAGTCAAGGGTGTCTTCTGATTTCATCATAAAATTCTCACTGAAGGGTATTTTATCACCTATTCCCGCTTTGCTTTCCGGGGTTGAATTTATCGTGCATAAATAACCACATGGAACATAAGCAAAGTATTACTCAATTAAGGCGTATAATGAATAGTAGAACATTTATGTCTTGCACAAACTGATTCAGGAATTTCGAGGTCAGATTCATGCATACGACGTCACTACTGCACGAGCTAAAATTCGGTGCATGAAGGTACTCACACAGAAACAGAAACAGAAACAGAAACAGAAACAGAAACAGAAACAGAAACAGAAACAGAAACAGAGTAATGATAATGTACTGATTTCTCGTATGCTATAAAGGTAATACTGATGAAAGCTGATAAAAATTTTTTATTGAAGGCAAGATCATAGAAAATAGGCTGTTAGGAGAACCAAACAAGATTTTTTGTATCCACAGAGTTATGTTTAACAATGGGAAATATGCAATAGTTCGCGCGGCATCCGGGATATGTTTCGCCCCCGGAGAGATAATTCAACGAAACGATGGTGAATGGTTTTATAAGCAGAGTAAGACACCCCTGCTCTCTTTTGAATATATGGAAGAAAATGAATCATGTAGGCAGTTAATAGAATATTATTAGTGCAATTAGGATTTTTCTTATCATGTGTCAGTGTGAATATCATCAGAAAAAACCCTCACACTTAGGTGAGAAAGTTTGAGGGCCAGGATTGATCTGGAAATCTGCTTTTTAAGCGGTGCATCCTGTAAAAAACACAGACAGAACAGTCGGCGCATGACATCCAGGTATGAAAAAGCAAATTGACGCACTTGTTATGCGCAACGGTGGTAGCCGCGATGGTTTTCATCATTAAGACCATACTTTTTTCAACGTAATACCGCTCCACAGCTGGGTATAGGCAACGCTCTCGAATGAGAAGAGCTGCATGCTTTCTTTTCCTCTACTTACCTTCGTCGGCATTTTGTGAGACAAGCTTAGATTATAATGTTCTGAATAAAAAATAACGCGATTATTCAAGCGAAACGACAAACCGCCAAAAAATAAAATTCGCGTGATGATTTAAATGTCTTTTTTAAAAATTTAACTTCCCGACATGATGAAATAACGGTTTCGCTTTCATAATCCCCATTCATCATTTAGATATAAAACATCAATAATAGTTGTTTAATCTTATTAGTGTGCTAGTTTTAAAATGTACCAAGCAGGCCTCGCAGTGTTTATTCATTGGCACCGTTAGGCTCCGGAAAAAATATTTGGAGAACAGACACCATGTCAAAATTTCGTGAAAATTCGATCCGACTTTTAGAAACTCGTGAAAAGTCATCCGAAGCAGGTAGAAACGACGGGCAACGCAGCGGAGAAAAAGACAAAAATGAGCGTGAGAGCGGAACGAAAAATACAGGTAAAGGCAGTTCCAAAAAATAGAACATTCCTTACCCTACCCCTTACTATTCTCACCTGAATTTTTAGATAAAAAATATTTATGACCACAAAAGGTTTTTATAATCTAAAATTTCATAGTGACGGTGCATACCTTAACGCATCTTCGTTTTTATCCCTTAACAACGTTGATTTTTAAGCGCGAAATGGATTTATTTGCATCGTTACGATCTTCTTTCTCAAAATAATGGCAGTAAAAAACTGCCTCTCAAATTCTTATCGGAGCGATAATGAACATTTCAACACTTGAAGATCTCTTCTCTCATGATCTGTCCGATGTCTATAGTGCAGAAAAGCAAATCCTTCGGGCCTTGCCTAAAATGTCACGAGCGGCTTCGGACCCACAATTAATTTCTGCTTTTGAACAACACCTTGAAGAAACGCGTGGACAAATTGAGCGCCTCGATCGACTGGCAGAAATGACAGACTTTGTTTCTATCACTGGCATGACATGCCACGCGCTTGAGGGTCTGGCTGAAGAAGCACAGGAAATTATGGATTCTGTTGATGCTGGGCCTGTCAGGGATGCGGGGCTTATCGGTGCAGCGCAGAAAGTGGAGCACTATGAGATAGCCGCTTATGGAACACTGCATGCTCTCGCCTTAAAGCTTGGATTAAACGAGGCCGCAGAATTGCTTGCTGAGACCCTTCAGGAAGAAAAAGAGACGGATAAAAAGCTAACCGCGATTGCGGGACTGCAAGCCTGAATTCTCCTTGAGATTCACAGCGTAATATTATGAATCTCTTTGAAGACCAAACATTTTAGATATTGAAGACTTCTTAGAAAAGTTTTTACTTAATTTCGTTTGATGTATTTCTTGCATATCCCATTAAGCCCTTACGTTGCCTTGATAAAGTGAATCATTGCGCAGCAGGAATTATATGGCCTGTCTGCGCGTAATTATCTTTATAAAACAACATATCACTTAAGCCAGTTTACCGTATAACAAGCTTTAGATTTTGTCTCTTTACATTATGTTGTGATTATTGAATCCATAAAAGGCCGCTAGCGCGACCTGATGATTATGGGATGCCTAGAGAAGGTTTATTTTAATCTGATAACCTTCAAGACCGGCCATCGTTTCCTTTGGGATAAATTCAATTGAGGAAAGTTCTTTTCCTGTCTTTTTTCGTAACTCCACTGTTTTTTTCACAATGAGCGCTGCAATTTCCTCTTCGGCTTTTCTTACAAGTTCATCATTATCCATCATTTTACTCCTTTAGAACATTTGGCTTTCTTGCAAAGCAAGGTGAATATATAGAACAAAAATGATAACTCCCTATAAATTATAGACTATCGTTTTGAATACCGCCTTGTAGCGAACCTGTGGAGTAGTTTGCCAACTTTGAGCAAGCTTATGAGAATGCATATGATTCTATCTGGGGCAGCCTAAGAAACGGAAAATACCCTACGCTAAGAATGTTTTTTTAACAAGACGAAGTTAACAGAGAGCTTTGAGCGAAAAGTGGACTTAATGGCTTAGAGTTAAGACTGTCATGTCACAATAAGGATATTACGAATTTCAAATTATCCTGAGCTACAGAAGACAGGTCCGAAGTAAAAAAAATCACAATAATATACGACCAGCGAAGTAAGCCTTTCCTGTTACCACAGCAGCTTTCAACGTCGCCATAAAAATCGGGAAAAAAATGAGTACAGGATAAATTTCTAAACGCCCAATTATCATTGCAGCGCACATCAGATACTTTGCGCCATCCTTCAGGGTATCAAAGGTGGATGCCGTTTAACCAAAACCCAGCCCCATGTTATTGATACATGCTACCACCGTAGCAAAAGCTGTCATCAGATCATATCCCATAATGTTTAACACACAGATAAAAAAGACAGTGAAAAGCATGTAAAGGAAAAAGAAACTCTATACTGAGAGTAGGACGCACTCAGTCACAATGCTTCCTCCCACCTAAATGCTCAGCAACGCGCGCAGATGCGCCAGCTGATGCATTTCATGTCTGCGTACCAGACCTGCCAGGCGGTAATTAATACCACAATCAATGATATCCATAATGTCGTGGCTGACCTCTCTGATTCAGCTGTCACGATATGACAAATATATCAACCCAGTGATCTGGTATATGCTAGGTAACTCGTTCAAATCTTATTTTTCTTTGTTAAAAACATCGCTCAAGAAGAATATGCCTGTTTTTCATCTGCTCACTGTATCGCCACGGATAATCTAAACATTTACCTAACATTGTAGACGAACTATAATATGCACTTGACCAGATCAGAAAGAAAATGACACAATTAATTAATATTTAAAAAATATAAGCACACTGTTCTTTATGGTAATGCTATTTTCCTTAGGAAAAAACTGGCTCAAAAATGAATTACCTGTGAATAATGAACAGTGATTTACATTTTGGGCATAGCAACGCCTGTTCCTGTCGTACCTTTGTTGTCGGATGTTTAGAGTTATGGCCGCATATCGGACAGGTCACTGTTATTTTAGTGGCAGCATCAACACGTTTAAGTGCGTAATCAAAGAATGACATAGTCTTAACCTTTATAAGAGTAAGGCTTATCATATCACAGCTGATTATTTTTCAATCAGAAAGACGGTGAGCTCAGCACTTAATCGCTCAGTTAAAAAATTGCATGGGATTATTACTCTCTTTATGGCGCGCGTGAAAAAGGCGAATAAAATGGTTTGTCTTATCTCCTTTTAGGGGGGGATCCCCATAAAGTGGGAGCCATTTTCAGACCCATTCGCCTATGAGCTTTTTCTGCGCTGCCATTACCATTTCTCCAACCCGCCGAAAATTCAGACGATTAGACCGCATATGATAATTCATCGCGAAAGCTTCTATTAAAACTCTCAATAAATCTGTTCTGTGTCGGCATGCCGGGCTGGATAAGTCTCAGCTCCACGCCATGCTCAGAAGTCCATTGATCGAGCGCGCATCGGCCCCTACTAAGTTCTTATCGTAGCCGGATAGCCGCGAAAAAGCGCAATGCTGTCCAGAATACGCGTGACCTGCACGTCTGACATTCCTTCGTGAAGTCATCCACGCAGGTAAAGCACTTGAACATGCGGCCGGTGGCTAGTGCGTCCATGACGAAATCCATCAACGAGGTCAGACTGGGTGCCGCCGGACGGAGCAGCGGCAGACGTTCTGTTTCTAGCCTTTCACGTCGCAGTAACTACCAGATGCCACGGTAGCCAAATTCTCTGCACTCAAGTACTCCTGTGCCAGTTTAGTGATGCGATGTGCACAATGTGCATAAGCAACTGTATTCTGAGTGTCATCGCTGCAGGTCGACAGGGACACCTCAAGTGCCTCCTTATCAAGAATTACTTCGACAAGCTGTTTCTTAAGCCAGGTGTAAGACGTGGCATCTGAAATGGAGTGCTTGCGCAATAGTTCACAGGTAGAACACTCGGCTTCAGTCCGCGGAGAATGCTCATGATCTGTTGGTCGGAAATAAGCCTCTTCATGGATATGTCTTCATGTGGCTTATGAAGACATTACTAACATAGGGGGGTGTAGTTTAGTAACTATTAGATAGTTTTGAAAAATAGCGGTTAACATTGAGTATTACGATAAATAGTGGGTCATATCATGTTCACTTATGCCAAACTGAAAGTGAGACTAACCAGTGGCACAATGTATGTAAAATCACGAATGTTCATACCCCTTATAACCAAAAAGTTATCAACATATACATGACTAGATCCAATAAGCGATCCTTAAACGATCCTTAATGGATCCATATAGTTCCAAACAGATCCCCGATCTCTACAAGCCACGCCAATTAAGGCCTACAGGGAATTCTGGTGTGTCACATCATGAAGAAAGTGTGTCATAGCATGTTTTTAGTGTGTCACACTATGTTCAAAGTGGGTGACAACATGTAAGAGGTGTGTCATAACATGTTTTGTGGTGTGTCGTAGCATGTATAATTACTAACTATTCACCTCTTGTGGATAACCCTGAATGGACTCAACATAACTGGCGTAACTCAATGACTGATAACAATTTTATACCAGCTCAGATTACTAATGAAGGCGAAACTCATCAATTAACCGTCACAAGCAATTCATCTGTCCAGCCGGCTATTTTGTTGCGTCTTGGGGTCTTTGTTCCTGCTAGTAGAGCAATACCTAAAGGGCTGAAGTCAGGTATAGATGTATCATCCTCATTCTCACAGTTGGAGTTTGCTCGTAAGGAAGGTTACGACGAAGTCAGGATCTTTGGAGAAAGGCTAAACATATCAACAGATTTTAGTGTCTGGATGGGTATTATCGGCGCTTTTAGCAAATACGGTCTGAAATCAAATACGATAGAACTGCCTTTTACTGAGTTTGCTGCGTTGTGCCAGTACGATTCGCGTCAGTTTAACAAACGTTTGAGAGACACGATCTTTGATGCACTGACCCGCATCGGTACTAAAACGGTTCAGTTTAATAGCAAGAAAACAGGCGACAAGTTCTTCACTCAACTTCTCAAAAGTGGCAAGTATACAAAAGATACTGACACCATCACACTTCAAGCTGATGAGCGACTGCACGAACTCTATCAAATTGACTATAACATCCTGTTGCGTAAGCGTCCTTATCATATGCTGAAAGGCAAGGAAGTCGCTCAAACCCTTTATACCTACATTGCGAGCCTGCCCGATAACCCTGCCCCGATCAGATTTGATCGCATCATTGAACGACTTAACTTAACTTCTCCAGTTAAAGAACAAAACCGGCTCATTAAGGCGGCTTTGAAGCAATTGCATGACATTGGCTATATCGAATATAGCATTGTGAAAGATGGCCGGACTTTGACCGTGTTAATTCACAAACGCAATAAGAAACTTAAGGAATTACAACCTTAAAAGGTGGGTCGTATTATGCTTACGATCCAGCAATAGTGGGTCGTAGCATGTGGTGAGGTGTGCTACAACATGATGTCTTCACTCAGTAACTTTCTGCACCTTAATTCTTGGTTGATTTCTAACCATCTTAAGTCATACAGCATGTTGCGACACACTTTTTGCATGTCTCTACACACCTTCTGCATAATGATACCCACCTTTTAAATCTCTGCGAAAGACCCATTTGTTTATCATGATGCCACACACTTTTTGCATTATACGACCCACTTTTGAATCGTTGGCTTGCAGGGTTTCTACCTTCAATCGAACTGTCATATCCTCACATCGTTTATAACTTGCTTCGGTAACAGCTCATATAACTTGGTTTATGTAGGGAATATTGGGTTTAATTTCATCATTTTTGTTTGGTTACTGTTCATTTTGAATGCATTTTTTGACCAACTTTGCAGTTTTTAACATGGTTTGCATTATTAATGTTGCTTTGCTTCTTTTAT
>Ga0308165_1003616_pt1 | contig 16345 bp, 20 predicted proteins | sample PhyWR2_FD_201032 | JGI IMG/M metagenome (GOLD analysis project Ga0308165, IMG submission 201032) | Phyllosphere microbial communities from UC Gill Tract Community Farm, Albany, California, United States - DLSLW.R2 | ecosystem: Host-associated > Plants > Phyllosphere > Unclassified | place: USA...
GGAACGGTATATTTTGCCTCCGTTGCAAGAGGGTGGCAAAGACAGTGAGCACCCACAGCCTGTAACTCCGCCCGAAGGAACACCAGGAAGTATCCCGCAGCCACTGCATAAAAATCTGCCGTTATTGGGGTTTGAGGGCCAATGGAACGAAAACGTACGTTAAGGAGATATTTCATTGTTTAAATTGAAATTTAATGACCTGAGTTCTCCCTTTTGAATATCATCCGGCAGCGTGAACGTATAATGCCCCAGCATATTGATATGTCTGTGCATCAGCGGGGATAACCGGGCTATATCCTCATCTCCGGTTTCTTCTCCATGACTGCGCATCCAGCTCAGCGCTTCCTGCATATAAAGCGTATTCCACAGTACCACCGCGTTAGTGACCAGCCCCAGTGCGCCAAGCTGATCTTCCTGACCTTCACGATAGCGCTTTCTTATCTCCCCACGTTGACCATAACAGATGGCCCGGGCTACAGCATGGCGGCCTTCTCCCCGGTTCAGTTGGGTCAGGATCCGGCGACGATAATCTTCATCATCAATATAATTAAGAAGATACAGCGTCTTGTTGACACGCCCAACTTCCATGATGGCCTGTGCTAGTCCTGACGGCCGCGAGCTCTTCAGCAGTGAGCGAATGAGTTCTGAAGCGTGAATGGTACCCAGCTTCAGCGAACCTGCTGTTCGCATCATCTCATCCCACTGATTCTCTGCCTTCGACAGATCTGCACATCCCCGGGCCAGTGCATCCAGCGCGCCGTAGTTTGCCGATTTATCCACCCGCCAGAAAACGGCCTCACCGGCATCAGCAAGTCGGGGCGAAAACTGATATCCCAGCAGCCAGAACAGGCCAAAGATAATGTCGCTGGCACCTGCCGTGTCCGTCATGATCTCAACGGGATTAAGCCCTGTCTGTTGCTCCAGAAGGCCTTCCAGCACAAAAATGGAATCCCGTAATGTTCCAGGGATCACGATGCCGTGGAAGCCAGAGTACTGATCTGAGACGAAGTTGTACCAGGTGATGCCACGCCCAGAGCCAAAATATTTTCTGTTCGGCCCGGAATTGACCGTTTTCACCGGCGTGACAAAGCGCATGCCGTCGGCTGAAGCCACCTCGCCACCACCCCAGCGACCGGCAAGCTCCAGCGTGGACTGAAAATCAACCAGCCGTGCATTGGCGCTGACCAGCGTTTCTGCACGGAGGTAATTCTGTTTCACCCAACTGAGCCGGTGGCGGGTCAGTGCAGGTATGTTGTGCTTTATCAGCGGTTCCAGACCGATATTGCAGGCTTCAGCCATCAGTACCGCACACAGGCTGACGTGCAAATCCTGCGCCCGCGCTCCGGCCTCACTGACATGCGTGAACTCTCGTGTAAATCCCGTTCTGGCATCGATTTCGAGCAGCAGTTCAGTCAAATCGACCGGAGGAAGCAGTTGTCTGACCCGGCTGTTGAGGCGAAGCAATGACGGCGGCTCCTCCAGTTTCTCCAGGCTACTGATTGTCAGGGACGGATATTTACCGTCATTGCAAATATGGACTTCCGCATTTCCTTCAAAGCGTGATGCGACTGCTTTCCAGGTTTCATTTAGCTGAACGGCCAGCTGTTGCACACCTTTATGTCCGTCAGTGGGATGTCCCAGCGCCCGGCAGACGGGGATACGCTGCGCCTGCCACGCTTCACCCTGCAATAACTTCTCGCGGGGATCTCCCCAGCGATCGCTGTTTTTCAGCCAGATATCCCGGCGGCGTAATGCATCCTGAAGGCGTTCCAGCAGACACAGTGAATAACCGGCGCGTTGTATCCGGCCCTCTGCATCGTATACCAGGCGCTTCCAGGGGCCGGTAATAATATGTTCAGGCGCGTCATCGAGAAGACGCTTTTTTGAGCCGTTCAGTTCGGCCAGATAATGAATGGCGGCCAGCGTATGTTCTCCGGCAGGCACCGCGCGGAAATGCAGGTCACGCAATACCGCCGGAAGGAAACGTTTCACCCGACCGTACTGCTCCACCATTTCGTCATGGAAATTGTTGTTCTGGGGCCGGGCCAACTCATTAACCTTGATGACGGATTCTGCCAGTCTGTTTTTCGATACGCAGTTGAAGATGGCTTGCCTCAGTTCAGCATCATCAGCCTGATCATCCAGCAACAGTGAACATGCCCGCGCCAGTAACAGCGCTGCCCGGTCAAGATCTTTCAGCGTCCTGAGTCGTTTTTTCTGCCCCGTTTTCTTCGCCTCACGGGTGATATCCAGTATTAGCATATCGAGCACATCAACTGCTTCATCCAGTGCTGCTGTCTCCTGCGCTTTAACGAATGCGGTGAGTACGGCCAGCTTTCTCTGCTGTGGCATACGTGCGATGTATTTTACCGATGCCATGCCCGCATAGCGGGCCAGATTGCGCAGTTGTATGGCGGGCAGCCCGGTAAAGTTCAGCCGGGAAAACTCAAGGTTTCTCAGCCGGGTATACCGTTCCAGCGCTTCTGTAAACGCCGGACCGCTGACGGTGACCGGTCCCTTTTTCAGTTGATCCAGCGGTGAAATCCGCTGCCCCTCAGGAATGTCCAGCAGCTCCGTCACGCGGGCGATCTGCCATCTGTCCGGCAGCGCGGCCAGCTTTTTCCAGAGCCGCTGATTTGCACGTTCGCGTATTTCACTGACGAGACGTACAAGCGTGGTTGCTCCGGGCAGCAGTACCTTATTCTGAAGCAGCCATGCAGTGGCAAAATCAAACATCAAACCGGGCCGCTCATTACTCAGCCAGGCGCGGGTATACAGCAGGCGTTTCAAGCGGAAAGACCAAGGGAAATCGCCAAATTCATGATAGCCATAATGTTCTTTAATTAATGCGGTATGCTCTCTGCGGGTAGTGTCCCGTTCAGCATAGCGAGAGAGTATTTCCGGGCGGAGGATATTAAGTTGCACGGCGACAAATCGCTGAACGCCTGGCAGGATCTGGGTTAAATCCGTCAAAAAGGTACCCAGGAAACGGGCTGTTGTGAGCTGAAGCGCTATTCCCAGACGGTTATGTTTTCCCCGTCGCAGGTTAATGAAAGCAAGGTCCCGCTCATCAAGATGAAAATAGCGGGCCAGTTGCACGTCATTGGGTTCTGCAACGTAACAACCGTAGTTCTGTTCTTGCTCAGTGGTCAGAAAATCGACGGGCATATCGGCCTCCCTGCCTGACGGCAATTTGTTAACAACTTCGTAACCGTCCGAAATGTTATAATTTATCAGACACCATAAAACAGCCCGCCTGAGCTGTCTATTAAATCGTTTTTTTGTCATAATAGACACTTGCTGTCCAATATTCGATTTTAGGTACATTTTTATGCGACTTTTTGGTTATGCTCGGGTGTCAACTAGCCATCAGTCCCTTGATATTCAGATCAGGGCGCTTAAAGAGGCCGGTGTAAAAGCCAATCGTATTTTTACCGACAAGGCATCTGGCAGTTCTGCTGACAGGGTGGGACTGGAGCTGCTGCGTATGAAAGTAGAGGAAGGCGACGTCATTCTGGTGAAAAAACTCGACCGGCTTGGCCGAGACACTGCCGATATGATCCAACTGATAAAGGAATTTGATGCACAGGGTGTGGCCATCCGGTTCATTGATGACGGGATTAGTACAGACGGTGAAATGGGGAAAATGGTAGTGACTATTTTATCGGCTGTAGCTCAAGCCGAACGCCAAAGAATATTAGAGCGAACAAATGAAGGTCGCCAAGAAGCAAAGGCTAATGGCGTAGTATTTGGCAGAAAAAGAAAAATAAAAAGAGATACTATTTTAGACATGTGGAAACAAGGCTTAGGAGCTACACATATATCAAAAACGATGAGTATTGCACGTTCAACAGTATATAAAGTGATAAATGAGAGTAACTAACATAAAAGGTTGAATATGGAATTTAATATTACTTCGAAGTCTAATCCGTTTGGTGATACAACAGCAGAAAATGATAAAAAAATGTTAAGCCATGCCTTTGTTGAAACTGCTGATTTTAGGACACTAATAGAAACAGATGATAGGACTGTTGTTGTCGGTAGGCGTGGAACTGGTAAAAGTGCTTTATTCATTCAATTGAATGAACACTGGAAGAAAGATAAGAAAATATTAATCCTAAGTTTTTCACCAGATGATACTCAAATCATTGGTTTTAGATCGATGTTAAAACCATTCACAGGCTCATTCAATTTAGCTAGAGCAGCAACAAGGTTATTATGGCGATACGCCATGTTAATGGAAATAGCATCTTACATCTCATCTCATTATAAATTATCATCTCAAATTACAGCGGAAACATTATTGAATGAACACTTAAAAAAATGGAGCTCTGTTCAAGGTGATATTTTAAGAAAGTGTAGGCTTGTAGCAAAAGAATACTTGGATGAAAAAAATCCTGAAGAGTCAATTGGTGATCTTCAGTTTAATTTAAATATTTCAGAAATAGAAAATAAAATAGTTTCTCTTCTTGAACGGTCAGACAGAAAGGTCGTGATATTAATGGATAAGCTTGATGAGGCGTATGAGCCTGACAATATAGGGATCGGGATTATTGCTGGTCTTGCATATGCCTCAATTGAATTGAATCAGAAAGCAAAATGTATTAGACCAATCATTTTCCTAAGGGATAATATATTTAGATCGCTATCAAAAGAAGATCCTGATTATTCTAGAAACATAGAGGGGCAGGTCATAAGATTGCATTGGGATTGGGCACAACTTCTAATGCTATCGGCTAAAAGAATGAAAGTTGCATTTAATCTTGATATTGAAAAAGATCAACGAGTTTGGGATAGATGTACTGCTGATGACCTTAAAGGAAGAAGTGGCTTTAAGCGGTGTTTGCAATTTACCCTTTATCGCCCCAGGGATTTACTATCATTATTAAATGAAGCTTTTTTCTCTGCATTTAGAGAGAATAGAGAAACAGTCATCAGTACTGATCTTGAATACGCTGCCAGGTCTATTTCCATGGCCAGACTTGAAGATCTTTGGAAAGAATATCAGAAGATATTCCCTTCTATACAAGTTATAACTAGCGCATTTCGTAGCATCGAACCAGAATTAACGGTTTATACGTGTTTAAAAAAAATAGAAGCATCTTTCGAATCAATAGAAGAAAATGAAGATCCAAAAATAACATCTGAAATACAGTTGCTAAAAGCAAGTGGGATTCTACAAAGTTTATATAGCGTAGGTTTTGTTGGTATTCGTGATAAAAACACCTCATCCTATTCATTCTGTCATGATGGAAGAACTCCAGATAAAGGGTTTGAAAATAGTGAAAAACTATTAATTCATCCGTGTTACTGGCTTGGGTTAAATTTAAATCGTAATGCACTAGCGCCAGAGGAAGCAGAGGAAATAAATGATGAATATGATATCAATATTGTTTCTGATAACTCAGCAATTAGAAATAAAACAATAGGTCAAATAACGACGCATTTGGATCAGATTCCGACAGGAAATGAAGGGGCTAATGAATTTGAACAATGGTGCTTAGATGCGTTAAAAATAGTATTTGCATCTCATCTTACAGATATAAAACCTCACCCAAACGGTAACGCTGTTCAGAGAAGAGATATCATAGGTACCAATGGCGGAAAGTCAGATTTTTGGAAAAGAGTTTTGGAAGATTATAAAACAAGACAAGTTGTTTTTGATGCTAAGAACTTTGAAGAATTAGGTCCATCTGAGTATAGGCAATTGCAATCATATTTAACAGGTCCATATGGTAAGTTAGGGTTCATAATTAACCGAGAAGAAAGTGAACTTTTGAAATCAGGAAAAGATTTAGATTGGACAAAGGAAATGTATCAATCTCATAATTCATTAATAATCAAGTTACCAGCGAAATATATTTCTAAGCTTTTGCAAAAATTAAGAAGCCCCGAGAAGCATGACGCTATAGATAGCCAAATGGGGAAACTTTTAACTTTATATGAAACATCATATATGGCTATTAAAAGCACTCAAAAGAAAAGAAGAAAATAGCATCAGACGCCTCAAACTAAAGGTAGAGGATTCGTAAAGGATCCTTTATTTTAACAAGAAATTTTAAATCATTATTAGTAATAAATATCAGCAAGTTATGCTCTTAACGTACGTTTCCGTTCCATTGGCCCTCAAACCCCTATTCATAGGTAAAACGATCGCCAACATCAAAAGCAAAATCATCAATCACAACCCGGAACGGGTTATCCGGAAAGCCAACGCCCCCTTCGTATGAGATACCGTAATCTTTGCCATAAATGTGAATGACCCGCTCCCCGTATGTGATCCATTCATAATCAGGAATAACCGGCTTCATTCTGGCTGCATATTCTGGCAACCGGCAGATTTCTCGGCAAATTCAGAAGGTGTCATCCAGCCCAGGGAAGAATGGGGACGGCTCTGGTTATAGTGTATGCGCCAGCCCTCGATTTTGCACCGTGCATCCTCCACAGACATGAACCAGTTCTCGTTCAAACATTCCTGCCGCAGCCTGCCATTAAAGGACTCCACCGTAGCGTTGTCCGTCGGTGTTCCCGGGCGTGAGAAGTCTATCCTGATCCCTCTTTCATACACCCACTTGCCCAGCATTTTTCCTGCAAATTCAGAGCCATTATCGGTTTTCAGCAACTGCGGTAAAGGACGCCTGAGCGCTATGCTGTTCAGCATCTCTGCCACTTCTGTCGAACGCAGATTCTGTCCCACGCAGATCCCCAGGCATTCGCGGGTATAAAGGTCGATAACCGTCAACAGGCGCAGTCGTCGCCCGTCAAACAACGCATCAGAAACAAAATCCATGCCCCAGACGTGGTTGGGATATAAGCCCTGAGGCTGTGGCTGCCGCCGCTGGGCAGATTTATTGCGACGTGGCCGTTTGAGGCGTAGCGACAGCCCTTGCTCACAGTAGAGGCGGTAGATCCGTTTGTGATTGTCACGCCAGCCCTCACGCCGGAGCATCACGTGTACCCGGCGATATCCGTAGTGAATTCGCGTTTCGGTGATCTCACGAATACGCAGGCGCAGTGCGCTGTCATCAGCAGCAACAGAACGATATCTAAACGAGCTGCGGCTGAGCCGTAGCGCAAAACAGATTTGTCTTTCGCTGGCACCGTATCGAGCCTGTAAATCCCTGACCCATTCGCGCAGGCGTGCCAGCGTCAGTTCTTTTTTGCCAGCACATCCTGCAGCATCGCCTTGTCGAGGCTCAGATCAGCAACCAGCCTCTTCAGCCTGAGATTTTCTTCTTCGAGCTGCCGCATGTGCTTCAGCTCTGAAGGGGAAATCCCGCCGTATTTTTTACGCCACGTGTAAAAGGTGGCATCAGAGATACCCAGTTTACGGCAGACTTCAGGCACCGATGTACCCAGCTCGGCCTGTTTCAGGGCAAAGACAATCTGTTCTTCGGTGAATCGTGACTTTTTCATCGGCACAACCTCCACTCAGGGGAGTGTTTATCATGCCGGAATTCTGTTTCTGAATGGAGCAGGATTTTGGGGTAGGGTCACAGAAACGCGGGTTAACGCTGACCGTTGAAAAACTGGATAGAGAGCATTGCCTCTGCGTTTGGGAGTCCAACAACGATATGGAATGGCTGTTCAGCTACACGCTGACCGGCGCAGGCCTGCAATGGAGGGGTAACGTTTACCTGCCAGATGACCTTAAGGCAGAGTTACCAGCGCTGATTACTACCGAGAAGAAGCTCCGCGAAATGGTCGAGTTCATCGGTACTAACCGTCACCTACTCAACTAATACCCACCGCGCCCTACGGGGCTCATGACCTTTAATCAAATCGTCTGGACTGGCGTGGTTGTCCTCTGCGTCGCGTTCTGGTCGGTAATTGGCATTCTCATCGCCGGGTAATACCGGCGTCTCACTTATCTGGTGGCGCATCATTCCGGTTCTAATTTTAACCCACACAGTATAAATCCCCGGTTCGGTGCGCCACCAGGTGCGTGAGTAATCACAAGCCTGCTCAGTAACACCTCCCTTGTCATCCTTTGCCCCGCTAGCCGGGGCTCTTTTTTACATCAATAAAGGCGCTGCCAACCGCTCCAGAGTGCTGGAAACGTAGGGAAACCGAGCGCGCGCATCAACTCAGGCAGTGCCTTTACCCATGTAAATTTCATTGAGAGGACATGTTATGCAAACCACCACACAATGCTGTGAGCACTGCGGTAAGACACGCGACGTAGAGAAGAAAGGCGTAAGCATTCAACGCTACGAAGATGGCAGATATAAGACCGTGAGAATCCTCGTCTGCGCCGACACTTGCTCCAGCTTCTATGTCACCCGCAACAACATTAAAACCCTGCAGCGCCGCCTGCACACAATGCAGCGGAGGCCAGCATGGTAACGCTCAACGCTCGCATACAGCATAAGTACGACCTCACCGGTGGCGATTTTTCCCCTAAACGCCACCACGGCAAGCACCTCTTCTATCTGCTTATTTTTACCCTGTGCCTGCTCACTGCTGGCGCTGTTTGGAGTTAATCATGGAAAAGAAACCTCTCCCGCCGAGCCTGTGCGAACCGCGTTACCACATTGGCACCATCGTGAATTACTCAGATCACCGGGGTAAGGATGTTCAGGGCCAGATAGTCAGCGCCTGCGCACGTTGGACAGGATTTAAAGACGGTTCGGCGTATGTTCTGACATATGCCATTACCCACCCTTCAACTAGCCGCCTGCAGCACCACAGCGAAAGCACAATTCACGGAGAGGTTGAATAACCGATGGCTAACTCATTTAAGCAGATGGCAAAAGACAGCACGATAAAACGTCCTAAGTTAGGCCTGTTTTTTGTACTGGCTACTATCCATTGAGCGTAACGCGCGGTGTTTTCCCTGTCCCATTTTGAGGTTTGTTCGCCAGACGTAATCCTCACTCATGTTTACGTCTGTCGGATTTACCTGCTGCTTCATTGCTTCAATAGAGACGCTGGCCTCTAAGATCTAAACTTCCTATATTCAGTTAGCCCAACGCCGGTTATGCGTTTAAAGTACCTTCCTAAATAGGATGCGTCCGAAAATTCAAAATAATATGCAATTTTCTGGATTGATTCATTCGACTGAGACAGTTTTTTTTTAATTTCCAAAACCATCTGCCTATCAATCAGAGTTTTAGGCGAGTCATTAAAAAACCTCCTGGTCAATTGCGATAAGTAATATGGCGTGATATGTAACAGGTCAGCATAAAACGCCACTTCTCGCTGCTGCTTACAGTGAACAGAGATCAGCTCCCAAAACTCCCAGCATATTGACTCTTGCCTGCTGTAATCATTTTTAGTGCTCGCACTCATATGCATAGTGCTCTGAGAGATCCATAAGAAAAAATTCTGAAAATGATTCACAATAATTTTTCGAGTATATTGTAATTCTTTCCTTGCAATTATAGATAGCAATCCCTCCCACGCATTCATAAAATCCATGAAATGCCTATCAGATTTGAAATGTGGGAATCTATTCAAGTATAAAAATAAACTATTAGGAAGTTCATACGCAACTTCAGCGGCTATTGATCGATTCATTAAATAGTAAGAGCACAAAAAATCGTCTGATTTACTATTTATGACTGCAATAGAATCTTCCGACAAAACCAAGAAATCATTCTTCCCGATTGGATATGACTGAAGATTTACATCCACATCCGCGCAGCCTTGCTGGCAGATCAGTAGTACAACATAGGCCAGCGGCAGGGGGGAGCCCACAAGCCCGTCGAGCCGACCGCAACCCATAACAAAATCCCCTGTATCGCCACGAAGGGTGTGAAGTTCAGTTTCCATTTGCACCATAAAATAGTCGCTTTATCGCCAAAAAATTGAGTTTTGTTTTCATAATTACATTTTTCACTCAGGTTCTTACATTGTCAAGCCGCCTGTGTGCGCTTACTCTGTGGCTTCGATGTAGACTAACGAGGGGATAAACATGTTAAGTACCGAACGCCTTATTCTACGGCCCTGGAAGGCCAGTGACGCTCCAAGCCTGTATCAGTATGCGAGAGACGAACGAGTCGGCTCCATGGCAGGTTGGCCGGCGCATACAAGCATTGAGAATAGCCTGGAAATAATCGAGAACGTCTTCTCGCATCCCGAGGTCTATGCTGTGGCTATGCGGACAGACAACATCGCGATAGGGTTGGTTGGACTGCTTTTCGGAAAACATAGCAATTTTGATATCGCCGACAATGAAGCGGAGATTGCTTATTGGATAGGCGTGCCTTTCTGGGGGCAAGGTCTAGTTCCCGAGGCTGTCAAAGAATTAATGCGCCACGCATTTGAGAGTCTGAATGTTGATACGTTGTGGTGTGGTTATTTTGCAGGCAATGAACAATCATTCAAGGCTCAGATCAAATGCGGCTTTAAACACCATCGCACGGAAAAAAATAAGTTCAATAAATTCTTGAACGATTATCGAACTGAACACATCAGTCGAATTACTAAGGATGAATGGCAAGCATTTCGCAATACTTGATCCAAAGACTACCTGAAGACCTTACCGTCTGACCTGATAGCCGTGTGAACTTACAACTGATTATAAAATTAACCACAGAATTAATACAAAGGAGTGCTATGAATATTACTTTGTCAAAAGTTACTAGAGACAATTATGAGGAAGTATGTGAGCTAGAAGTGGCCAAAGATCAGGAGGAATATGTTGCGGAGAATACGTGGTCCCTCGTTCAGGCGAGTTTCAATCCGAGCTACGAAACACGTGCAATCTGCCTAGAGGGTAAGCCTGTCGGTTTCTTCATGTGGGTACCTGAGCCTGACGGCGCACAATCGATATGGCGGTTCATGGTTGATCGGCAATACCAAAATAAGGGCATCGGCCGCAGGGCGCTAGAGATCGCGCTTGAAGAGATAAAAGCGGTCGGCCTTAAGAGGATATTGATTCTTTATGATCCAAAAAATGCCGTCGCGAGGGATTTTTACGCAAGCTTCGGCTTCATTGAAATCGGAATGGACGAAGACATCGACGAGATGTTGGCTGAGATCACAATCTAGGCCGCGTTGGAAGGGCTAACCTTTCCGGGCAGCACTGTAGGCATGCAGTAAAGAGTATTTCAGGTGATGTTATGTACATTTAGAGCATGCTGGTTCGGTGTCATCCGATAGTGTGGACGAAGGAGTGAAGGACATGGTGGATATTGAACAGCCGGTAATTCGTAGGGCCACGGTGCATGATGCACCGACAGTACTGGAGATCTTCGATGAAGTAATGGCCTGGTTTGTGCAGATGGGCAATGAAGGTCAATGGGGAAGCGAGCCATGGTCCGCATCGCCGCAGCGGATTCAAATATTGGAAGACGTCTGTGCCTTACCAGAGGCCTGGGTGGCGGAGGACGAGCGTGGTCACCTGTTAGGCATCTTGGTCTTGGGAGAGGCACAGCCCTACGTGTCTCCTGCAACGGAGCCGGAAATCTATGTGCGTGTGCTAGCCGCCTCGCGCGATGCCCGAGCGCGTGGGATAGGGCGGCGTTTGCTCGCTTTTGCAGATAGTCGCGCCCGGGCCGCAGGGGTACTGAGCCTGCGAGTAGACTGCTACGGTGGTGGATCCGGGGCACTGGTACGGTTTTATGAGTCTTGTGGGTATGTGCGCATTGCTGCCTTCGGTGTGGATGACTGGCCCTGCCAATTGCTGGGGCGCAGCCTCAAAGCTGCTGCCGAGAACTAGTTGATCTTGAAATAAGTCGTAGGAACATGCTGTTCCGCTACGTTGTGAGATGGATCCCGATGGGGACTGCCACGGCCGGCAAGATAACATTGCTGTTTGGAACGTTAAGTTTTGTCTACGGTGCTGCGGAGTTCCGGTCGGTGAAGAGAAGAGCTAAGGGGCCGAGTAGGAAATGACTAAAGTACGGGGTTGCATATTTTGCGGCGCACGGGCTGATCTGCTCTGTGACGGTGAGTTGGGGTATATGGGGGTGACGGATACGACAGGCAAAGAACCCCGCTTATGCATCGATATCCAGCAGCGTCTGAAGTGAGACGTTGAAATCTGCCAGGCCTGTGCCACACGTAAGGGGGTAATTCACTTCAAAATGGGGCGCTCCGGGTTCTGGGATTCAACAGACTATTGCCCTGTTTGTCTCCCGCATCACAAAGACGCAAGCACAGGCGAGCTACGCGGCGTTATCATGCCGGATGTGGTGGAGAGCTGTTTGATTGACTAGCCAGCGCTCTCAATTATACTGTACAGATAAACAGTATTTGCGGTGTGAGTTATGGCTTCAAAAGAACTCGGCTATCAAGTCGTCTATCGCGGCGAAACCCTCCCCCATTTCGTAGAGGGCGGCTGGGTGTTCTTCCAGCGCCTAAAAGAGTACGGCGGCGGCTACTGGCTCGGGCGAACCTATCACGATGTATTCATTCTGGAGTATGATCGACCAACTTCACTCTACGACGGGATATTGTTCATTTTCGAGATGAAGAGAGCAGAACATGGCTACACTGCATTCGATGATGACTTTACCCTTACATAGGATTTGGCTGTGCCATACAAGTTAGGCGACAGCTCGTCAGAAGAACGTTAGAAGGTTCACGTAGTTCCAGTAGTATACAAATGGCACATAAACATACCGGTGTAGGTAGAGGATCAACAGCCTAAATACTTACGCTAATGCTTCAGTGGGCGATTAACTCACTATCGTAGCATTTCTAAGCAATTGCCGTGCCCAGCTTTTATCCAACAGAGGAAGGTCGGTATAATGAAGATTATTTTTAGTGAAACCGGTATTGAAGAAGAACATGAGTTAGGTTTCGAACCGCGTGCAGGGCAAACAATAACTCTTATTCGCGATGGAACAAAGATCGATTACATCATTGATTCTGTGTCTGGGCCGATTTACGAAAACGTATGCCAACCAACCATGGTGAGGGTTCGCCTAGCTTGAGCGTCACCTAGTTCACTCCATAACCGCCTCATGGCGGTTTTTTATTGCCAAAAACTAGGAAACTACACATTGATCTTAATGCCAGACGATAACGAGATCCTCGAACGGCTCAGCGCTACCGGATCCACCCCTGATTCAGTTGCAAACCTTCTCCGCTGTGCTGGTTACAAAGGTATGACCGGCATAGCCATACGCAGACGGCTAATCAGGCTGGAAAAAGAAAAGGCTGTTGAGCGCGTTCGCCGCCCAGACATCAAAAAAATCTGCTGGGCACCAACTACCAAATAACGCTTCCCCACCGGACAAAATGAAACCTCGAATTCCACAACGAATCAGCATCAAAGCTGAGGGGGTTCTATGCGCCTATAAGGCTGGCAAAAAGACACCCGCACGAACATACCAGCATAACCACTTAACACTGCCAGTGGCCCGCTGCTGGCGTTTGCTTTCAAAAGACAACGGCCATTCATGGGTAGTTATGAGTCATGAACGGTACAACACACAGATAAGGATCGGAGCATGACCAATTATGAACTCCTGCAGTACCTGATTGCTGACGGTGGTTTTTACATCCGGGATGAGCACATAACCTTGCTCAGAAAAGCCTTCCCTAACGAAAACATCACGCCATCCAGAATATCGGCGTTGCGCTGCTCAATAACCCAGTCCAAGTACGTCACTGCTGAAATCGTCTATATCAGATCTAATATCCGCGCCTTGAAGGTTTTAGCCGTAGATCCTCAGTACCAAACCTATGCCAGGGCCAGGCCAAAAGAAAGCTTCCAGAAAATCACTGATAGCTATCTACGAAGCGAGCCGCCAGAAGTTGTCCGTCACATTCTTCTCGTCCAGCAATTCAACAAGTTACTCGCACCAGTAACCCACCAGCGCGCCTACTAATACCGGAGCATCATCATGAAATTTGGATATAAAAACTTAGCGCACCAGGCTGCTGAGGCGGAACGCCGTGCCCAATATTCCGACGCGGCCAGTATTTGGCTTAAAGCTTACGAGGTAGCTCGCGCCGTCGATGTGGTGTGGGTACAAATCCGCATCGATTTTTGCGTTAACGCGGCATCGCGCAACTGGGGCAGATAACGATGGCCTATCAACTTATCTATGCAGATCCGCCCTGGAGCTACGGCAACACAATCAGCAATGGCGCAGCAGGTAATCACTACAGCACGATGACCATGGCCGATTTAAAACGCCTGCCGGTATGGGCAATCTCGGCACCTGATAGCGTTCTTGCAATGTGGTACACCGGCAATCACAGCCAGGAAGCGATAGCGCTGGCAGAAGCGTGGGGTTTTAGCGTCAGGACGATGAAGGCCTTCACGTGGGTAAAACTGAATCAGCAGGCCGAGCTACGGATCAATAAAGCGCTAGAGCAACAAACCATCTTCGATTTCACCGAATTGTTGGACATGCTGAATGCCGAAACCCGAATGAATGGCGGCAACTATACGCGGGCTAATTCAGAAGATGTGCTGATCGCTGTGCGGGGACAAGGACTGGAACGAGCCAGTGCATCAATAAAACAGGTCGTCTTCAGTTGTCTTGGTGAGCACAGCCAGAAACCGTGGGAGGTGCGTCGCAGGCTTGAGTTGCTCTATGGCGATGTGTCCAGAGTAGAACTATTCAGCCGGGGCGATGCGCCAGGCTGGGATCATTGGGGGAATGAATGCCCAGTAAACAACCTGACGCTGATTCCTGCAGCATTCAGAAAAACCTTCTCCGTAGCACAGCAAGAGAACTACTGAACGAATTCGAATCCCCCACCAACAAATTCACCTTTCGACAGCTACTCGACAAACACGCAGTGAAAATCGCTCCTTATTGGCCTAAGCATCCACCGGCGTGGTTGCGGCTTAACTGTGAGGTTCATAGAGTTCGCGAAGGTAAATAGCCGAGGCATCCAATGTCAGAATTAAATATCAACGATGAGCCATTAACGCTCACCGAAGCGGCGGCGTTCTTAAAAGTATCCCCCAGAACAGTAAGCAGCATGATAAAGCGTGGCGACCTTGTCGGGAGACAGACTTTCGGAACATCAGGTAAGTATCTCGTCCTTAGATCTGCATGTACTGATTATCTTCGTAATCCATCTCAGAATCGCCCAGCGAGCATAGGTGATGCCATAACTGGAGGCCCATCATGTCAATCACCCTTAGGGGGGGAGTATGGCACTGTCATTTCTTTACCCCGGCAGGAAAAAGAGTTAGGCGATCGCTTGGCACAACGGACAAGAAGCAAGCACAAGAACTCCATGACAGGCTGAAATCTGAGGCGTGGCGGGTTGATGAGTTAGGTGATTTACCCGTTAGATCATTTGAAGAGGCTTGCTTGCGCTGGCTGGATGAGAAAGAGCATAAGCGCAGTCTGGATGACGACAAAGTAAAAATGGAGTTTTTCGTTACCAAGTTTTCTGGTCGAGATATTGGAACGATTACAGGCGAGGAAGTGGCTCGAATAGTCAGCAAGATGACCGACCGAAACCACAAAAGGAAATGGTTAATCCGCAAGGATGCGGCTATTAGAGATGGGAAAACAATACCAGATTTTAAGGAAAAGGCATTGTCCGCTGGTACAAAGAGTCACTACCTCTCTTTTATGAGGTCACTACTCCGGGCAGCAGCTAACGAGTGGGGGTGGATAAAAAACGCCCCAGTGATTAAAACAAAGAAGCCAGTGAGTAAGCGTATTCGCTGGCTATCCAGGGAGGAAGCAAATCGGTTGATTGAGTGCTGTTCTGAAAGTATCAGACCAATAGTCACCTTTGCTCTGGTTACAGGACTTCGCCGATCTAACATCATTGATCTGGAGTGGAATCAGGTAGACATGCAAAGAAAGGTGGCGTGGATAAATCCTGAGAATGCAAAAGCAGGCAAGGCCATTGGCGTGGCCTTGAATGATACAGCCTGCAAAGTTCTGCGGGGGCAGATAGGGAAGCATTCACGATGGGTATTTGTCCACACCAAAGCATCAACGAGATCTGACGGCACCAAAACAGCAGCAATCAGGAAAATGCGAAAGGATGACAATAGTGCATGGCGTAGCAGCCTTAAGCGTGCGGGTATAACAGATTTCCGCTTTCACGATTTGCGGCACACTTGGGCTAGTTGGTTAATCCAGTCCGGCGTACCGCTTTCGGCATTGCAGGAAATGGGTGGTTGGGAATCCATTGAAATGGTTCGCCGGTACGCACATCTGGCACCCAATCACCTAACCGAACATGCACGGAAGATTGACGCGCTATTGGGAGTTGGCGACACAAATACGACACAAGGAGGAAATCAGGCTGGTTTAAGAATTGCGTAAGTCATTGTTTCTTAATGGTACGCCCTACAGGGCTCGAACCTGTGACCTACGGCTTAGAAGGCCGTTGCTCTATCCAACTGAGCTAAGGGCGCATTGGGATGCGGCAACCGGGAGTTGCGGGTTGGATTATACGGTCAGAG
>Ga0308165_1003618_pt1 | contig 16341 bp, 11 predicted proteins | sample PhyWR2_FD_201032 | JGI IMG/M metagenome (GOLD analysis project Ga0308165, IMG submission 201032) | Phyllosphere microbial communities from UC Gill Tract Community Farm, Albany, California, United States - DLSLW.R2 | ecosystem: Host-associated > Plants > Phyllosphere > Unclassified | place: USA...
AACACCAGAAAATGAAAATTGCGGCTATCGAAGCCATGTGGGAGACAGAACCTGCTCCAGCTTCGTTTACCGCATTTGGCTTCCCCGATCAGGAAGCGCGTGAAACCCATTTTGCCGTGCATATCCCATGGGTTATGGGCTTGATCGGTACACGTTCACTGACAACCCCGATTGAAGGAATTGAGCAGCTCGTTGAAAATGCTCAGGGACATATTCGTAAAGGCATCATTGCATATGATGCATTGCAGCAGATCCGCGCTGCCGGGGATACCAACGCAGTATCGCAGGAAGTCAAAGACAATTTTGCCGATAACAGCCAGTGGATGGGCTATGCGCTTCTTCTGAAACGCTATGTCGATGATCCGCGACAGGCGACTGATGCGCAGATCACGCAAGCTGCAAATGATACAGTTCCAGGCGTTTTACCTTTGTTCTGGGCATTTCGTATCATGGTCGGCATTGGTTTCCTCCTGATTCTGCTTACCGGAACATTCTTCGTGCTTTCGGCGCGCCGCAAACTGGACCAATATCCGTTCCTGCTTAAAGTCGCAGTCTTTGCTATTCCACTTCCATGGATTGCCGCAGAAATGGGCTGGATTGTAGCGGAGTTCGGGCGGCAGCCATGGATCATCGAAGGTATTCTCCCGACAGCCATGGCGGTTTCCAATCTTGGCGCCTCGACGGTTCTCTTCACCATCATCTGTTTTGTTGCGATCTATACGGTGCTGTTCATCATCGAAATGGTTTTGATGCTTCGCGCAATCAAAGACGGACCTGAACCCGACAGCAAACCGGAAGCAAAGCTTGCACCCGCAAGCATTGCACCAGCGGAGTAAAAATCATGATACTCAGCGATTTGTTAGACTATCAAACACTGCGCGTCATCTGGTGGGTGCTACTGGGCGTATTGCTGATCGGCTTTGCGGCCATGGACGGCTTTGACCTCGGTGTCGGTACACTCCTGCCATTTGTTGGCAGAACCGACATTGAACGTCGTGTCGTTATCAACACGATCGGTCCTGTTTGGGAAGGCAATCAGGTCTGGTTGGTTCTTGGCGGCGGTGCAATCTTTGCCGCCTGGCCACCGCTTTATGCCGTGTCGTTCTCGGGCTTTTATCTAGCAATGTTTGCCATATTGTTCGCCCTTATCCTGCGTCCGGTTGGCTTTAAATACCGCTCAAAACGCGAAAGTCAGACATGGCGTACCGGCTGGGACTGGGCGCTGTTCATCGGTGGCTTTGTTCCTTCGCTGATTTTCGGTGTGGCAGTCGGCAATGTCTTGCAGGGCGTGCCGTTTCATCTCGATGGCGATCTTCGGATTTTCTATGACGGAACGTTCTTCGGCCTGCTTAATCCGTTCGCTCTGCTTTGCGGTCTGCTTTCGGTCACTATGCTCACCATGCACGGTGCTTCGTGGCTTATCCTCAAAACAACCGGTGAAGTGCAGGCGAGAGCGCGTACTTTTGGAAGCGTTGCCGCATTCCTGACGACAGCGCTTTATGTCATCGCTGGCATCATAAGCTGGATGTGGGTCTCAGGCTATAAGATTACCAGTCCACTCGTCACGGATGGCCCGTCAAATCCGCTGCGTAAATTGGTGGAGTTGGATCACAGTGCATGGTTCGATAATTATTTAAACTATCCCGTTCTGTTGATAGCACCAGCACTGGGAATTTTTGGACCGCTGCTGGTGCTGCTCACTATGCGTATGCGCCGTGAGATTGCTCCGCTACTCTTTGGCAAGCTCTCCATATTCGGCATTATCGCATCGGTGGGTGTCTCAATGTTCCCATTCATTCTGCCATCTTCGGTCGATCCAAAGTCGAGCCTGACCGTATGGGATGCATCATCGAGCCACCTGACGCTGTTCATCATGCTGATAGTTACAGTCATCTTCCTTCCGCTCATCGTCGCCTATACCTCGTGGGTCTATAAAGTTCTATGGGGCAAGGTTGAAGAGAGCGACATCAAGGATGAAAGTAACCACGCTTATTAAGCTATGAGCGGTGAGATGATACCGCTCAACCCAAATTGAGAAAGGAAAGCAAGATGTGGTATTTTTCGTGGCTTCTCGGCCTACCGCTCGCCGCAGCTTTCGCAGTGTTGAATGCCATGTGGTATGAGCTGATGGATGACAGGGCGCGCAAACGTCTTGGGGAAGACCCGACTGCGGAACTTGCGCGCGAAGGCAACAAGAATCATTGATTTTCGAGATAGCGGCCCGGAAACGGGCCGTTTCCTTCTCCGGCTTTTGCAATTTCTATAAATTTATAACGGTTTTTAAGGTCGAAAGAAGTACCAACTAGTACTGACGTTTTCGTCAATGATAAGAAATTATATTACGCTTTGAAGAGCCTTATGTTCCAGATAAATGCTTTTTAAAACAGTGTTATAAGCGTGTTGAAAATTTTGATTTCTTAATCGATAATCCCATTATGAACCATCGTCACAATTATCGCTTTCTCTCATATAAAAATAATCTTGCTTTATTTTCTAAGCCGTTCCACCCTGAAAACAGCGAGGCCGGAGGAGGAAACCAGCTCGCGTCGCATGGGAGGAGTGAGGCCGAAAGGCTACTAAGTGGCTAGGTGCAAAGCTTAGTTTTTGCTGGAACCAAATCAAACTCCACCCATTCGACATTTTGTGGCAATTTGCGAGGTATGCCCGCATGAGCGATGATGTCGTCCTGTCCCTGCATGTTCCCGAGCCGGAATGGCGGCCCGGTGATGCTCCAGATTTCTCCCATGTCAAAATCCCGCGTGCAGGCAGTGTGCGTCGCCCCGAAGTGGATGAAAAGCCTGAATCCATGCGCGATCTGGCATTCAGCATCATACGTGTGCTGAACCGGGAAGGCGAGGCGGTCGGGCCATGGGCAGGAACGCTGTCCGATGACGAACTCAAAGACGGCCTGCGCAATATGATGACATTGCGCGCTTATGATGCCCGCATGATGATGGCGCAACGGCAGGGAAAAACATCGTTCTATATGCAGCATCTGGGCGAAGAAGCGGTAAGCTGCGCATTCCGCAAGGCATTGCGCAAGGGCGACATGAATTTCCCGACCTATCGACAGGCCGGGCTGCTCATCGCTGATGATTATCCGCTCGTAACCATGATGAACCAGATTTTCTCCAATGAAGCGGACCCGCTCAAAGGACGTCAGCTTCCGGTGATGTATTCATCGAAGGAGCATGGCTTCTTTACAATTTCCGGCAATCTCGCCACGCAATATACACAAGCTGTCGGCTGGGCGATGGCCTCTGCTATCAGCCGCGACACCAAGATCGCCGCTGCATGGATCGGAGATGGCTCTACTGCAGAAAGCGATTTTCATGCAGCACTGGTTTTCGCATCGACCTATAAAGCGCCGGTGGTGATGAATATCGTCAATAATCAGTGGGCGATTTCGACATTTCAGGGCATTGCGCGTGGCGGTTCGGGTACTTTTGCAGCGCGTGGGCATGGCTTCGGTATCCCATCGCTGCGTGTTGACGGCAATGATTATCTCGCTGTTCACGCGGTCGCGAAATGGGCTGTCGAGCGCGCACGGCACAATCTTGGACCAACGATTGTCGAATATGTCACCTATCGCGCCGGCGGTCATTCGACCTCCGATGATCCGTCCGCTTATAGGCCAAAAGCTGAAAATGACGCCTGGCCTTTGGGCGATCCTATTTTGCGTCTGAAAAACCACCTGATCCTGCTCGGCCTTTGGACAGAGGAACGCCACAAACAGGCCGAGGCCGAAGTCATGGATATGGTTGTGAGTGCGCAACGCGAAGCCGAAGCCATCGGCACGCTGCATGATGGCCGCAAGCCATCTATGCGAGATATGTTTGAGGATGTTTATGCCGAAACACCGCCGCATCTGATCCGCCAGCGCCATGAAGCGGGGTTCTGAGCATGAGCAAGATGATGAAAATGACCATGATCGAGGCCATTCAGAACGCCCATGACATTGCCATGGAGCGGGATGAAAAGGTCGTTGTGTTTGGTGAGGATGTTGGCTATTTCGGTGGAGTTTTTCGCTGCACAGCGGGTTTGCAAAAGAAGTACGGCAAGGAACGCTGTTTTGATGCGCCGATCAGTGAACTCGGTATCGTCGGTACGGCCATAGGCATGGCCACTTATGGCTTGCGCCCTTGTATCGAAGTGCAATTCGCGGATTATGTCTATCCGGCTTATGATCAGATTGTTTCCGAAGCGGCGCGCCTGCGTTATCGCTCGGCAGGCGAATTCACCTGTCCTTTGGTGATCCGTATGCCTTCGGGCGGCGGCATTTATGGTGGACAAACGCACAGCCAGAGCCCGGAGGCACTTTTCACCCATGTGTCGGGCTTGAAAACTGTCATGCCTTCTACTCCGGCCGATGCCAAGGGACTGTTGCTGGCAGCGATCGAAGATCCTGATCCAGTGATCATGTTTGAACCCAAAAGACTCTACAATGGACCTTTCGATGGTCATCACGACAAGCCGGTGACGTCATGGAAAAAGCATGATCTCGGGGATGTGCCGGAGGGTTATTACACGGTGCCGCTTGGCAAAGCCGCAATCCGCCGCGAAGGCAATGACGTGACCGTGCTCGCCTATGGCACCATGGTGCATGTGGTGTTGGCTGCAGCAGCAGAAACCGGGGTCGATGCAGAAGTCATCGATCTGCGCACACTTCTGCCGCTCGATACGGAAACAATCATGGCTTCGGTCAAAAAGACGGGTCGATGCGTTATCGTGCATGAAGCGACGCTGACCTGTGGTTATGGCGCAGAGCTTGCTGCACTTGTGCAGCGCGATTGCTTCTACAATCTTGAAGCACCAATTATGCGTGTGACCGGTTGGGACACGCCTTATCCTCACGCGCAGGAATGGGCTTATTTCCCCGGACCAGATCGGGTTGGCCGCGCACTTGTTTCAATCATGGAAGTTTAGGGGAGGGAATAATGGCGAACTTTACAATCAAGCTCCCCGATGTCGGTGAAGGTGTTGCCGAAGCCGAACTTGTCGAATGGCATGTGAAAGTCGGCGATGTGGTCCGGGAAGACGATGTTCTTGCAGCGGTGATGACTGACAAGGCAACGGTTGAAATTCCATCATCGCGTGCCGGGACGGTCGTGCTTATCAATGGCGAAATCGGTGAAAAAATTGCAGTTGGCTCCGAACTTGTTCGCCTCGAAATTGAAGGCTCGACAAGTGAAAAGCCGAAAGAAGTAAAGACCGAAGCGCCAAAAGCCGATGGGCCTGCGGATGCGGACACGCCGGTTCTGTTGCAGACACCTGTGCCCGAAAGGTCAGTGGCGCCAAAACGTGAGGTGGTGAACCGCGCTTTCGCCGGTGCGGGACCCGTGCGCGCCGAGGGCGAAAAGCCGCTTGCTACGCCTTCTGTGCGATTGCGTGCACGTGATGCAGGCATTGATTTGCGGCGTGTGCGTGGCACCGGACCTGCTGGGCGCATCACGCATGAAGATATGGATGCCTTTTTCAAGCTTGAAGTGGGTGGAGCACCGCAAGCAGGCTATGTTCCAGATCCATCCATTCATGAAATCAAAGTCATCGGGCTTCGCCGCAAAATTGCTGAACGCATGGCCGAAGCCAAGCGGCATATTCCACATATTACCATAGTCGAAGAAGTTGACGTCACGCAGTTGGAAGAATTGCGCACGGGGCTGAACAATGAGAAAAAGGAAATGCGTCCGCGCCTGACCTTACTGCCCTTCGTTATTCGTTCGATCGTCAAGGCTGTGAAAGAACAGCCGGGGCTCAATGCACATTTTGATGACGAGGCCGATATTATCCGCCAGTTCGGTGGTGTGCATGTGGGAATTGCCACACAGACGCCCAACGGGTTGATCGTTCCAGTGATGCGTCATGCCGAAAGCATGAGCGTATTTGGCTCAGCAACTGAGCTTTCCCGTCTCACGGACGCCGCGCGCAACGGCACTGCCAAGCGGGATGAACTGACCGGCTCGACCATCACCATCACCTCTCTGGGGCCGCTCGGTGCAATTGCCACAACGCCAATCATCAATCGTCCAGAAGTGGCGATTGTCGGCATTAACAAGATCGCCATGCGTCCCATGTGGGACGGCACGCAATTCGTGCCACGTAAGATGATGAACCTTTCGTGCAGTTTTGATCATCGAGTGATCGACGGCTGGGATGCAGCTGTGTTTGTGCAGAAGCTGAAAACCCTTCTCGAAACGCCAGCGATGATCTTTGTGGAAGGCTGATAATATGAGCGAGATTTCCTGCAAACTTCTGATTATCGGCGGTGGTCCCGGCGGCTATGTCTGTGGCATTCGTGCCGGCCAGCTTGGGATCGATACGGTGCTGGTCGAGAAAAAGCGTCTCGGCGGCACATGCCTCAATGTTGGCTGCATTCCGTCCAAAGCGTTGATCCACGCAGCTGACGAATTTAATCGCCTCACCAGTTTTGCAGCTAAGGGTTCAATGGGCATTACAGCGCAAAACCCGTCGATCGATTTTGGCAAGACGCTTGAGTGGAAAGACGGTATCGTCAATCGCCTTAATAGCGGCGTGGCAGGGCTTCTGAAACGTTCGCATGTGCGAATGTTTCAGGGGCAGGCGCGTTTCATCGATGGCAAAACGGTGCTCGTTGACACCGATACCGGTCGTGAGACGATCCATGCGGAAAACATCGTGATTGCGACAGGTTCGGTACCGGTGGAGATTGAGGCTTTGCAATTTGGTGGGAATATTATCTCATCGACAGAAGCACTAGCGTTGGAAAATATCCCCGAAAACCTAGCAGTTGTCGGGGGCGGCTATATCGGGCTTGAGATCGGAACGGCCTTTGCCAAGCTTGGTTCAAGAGTAACGATCATCGAAGCGACCGACCGTATCCTGCCGCAATATGACGCGGAACTGACGCGCCCAATTATGGCGCGTTTAAAACAGCTTGGTGTCGAGGTTCTGACCAATACGTCCGCCAAGGGCATGAGATCCGATGGCAAAGCACTGGAGGTAACCACGTCCGATGGTGCAGCGCGCGCGATTGCGGCGGATAAGGTGCTTGTCACCGTTGGTCGAAAGCCGCAGACAGACGGCTGGGGTTTGAGTGAAATCCGGCTCGATATGGACGGACGTTTTATTCGCATTGATGACAAATGCCGGACTTCTATGCGCGGCGTTTATGCCATTGGCGACGTGACAGGCGAACCGATGCTTGCGCATCGCGCCATGGCGCAGGGCGAAATGGTGGCTGAGATTATCGCCGGTGGAAAACAGGCGTGGGACAAGCGCGCTATTCCTGCTGTCTGCTTTACAGATCCGGAAATCGTGACTGTCGGACTTTCACCGGATGATGCGCGTAAAGCAGGCCAGAATACCCAGATTGGGATTTTTCCTTTTCAGGCCAATGGCCGCGCTATGACCATTGAACGCGAAGACGGCATGATCCGCGTGATTGCACGTGCAGACAATCACGTCATCCTCGGTATTCAGGGGCTAGGCGTTGGCATTTCAGAGCTTTCGGCAGCGTTCGCACAAGCAATTGAAATGGGCGCACGTCTTGAAGATATTGCAGGCACGATCCATGCGCATCCAACGTTAAGTGAAGGCTTTGCAGAAGCGAGTATGAAGGCGCTCGGTCACGCGTTACATGTTTAGAGAATACCTTTATCCCAAACCCGGTTTCCAGTTTTGGGAGTCATGCTTCTAGTTCTTAGATTTTCGCTCGTGGCGCCAGACGACAATGGCGGCACCGGCAATCATCGCGGCAAGTGCAAACCATGTAATCGCATAAGAAAGATGATTGTTGCGGAAACTGACCACAGTTAGTCCGCCAACAGGCACGTTGCCTGGATTAGACTTTGCATCGGCATCGATGAAATACGGTGCTACCGTTCCCAAATCTTCCTTTTTCGCAAAGGCCGCCACATCACGTGAGTTCCACTCATTGCGGTCTGGATCGTTGGGACGCAAAAAGAAGCCATCCGGTTCAGGCATACGCAGAAGCCCGCTTACGGTTGTTTCACCGGCAATTTGTGTCTCGATGCGCTGCGATGGATCGCGCTTGGCATCAGGGATGAAACCGCGATTGATGAATGTCAGCGAACCATCTGACGTGCGCATCGGGGTAAGCACCCAAAAACCTGAACCGCGTTCGGTCAAGGCACGAACCAGCACTTCTTTGTCGTTCAGATAGGTGCCAGTCAGCATCACGTGGCGATATTCATCTTCCGGCTGATTAACATTAGCCCAGTCATCACGACCCGGAGCAGCCATGGCTTCCGCATGCACACGTGCATCGACGCGGGATATAAGATCAAGCTTCCATTGCAGGCGTTCGACCTGCCAAATGCCAAGACTAAAAAAGAGAACAAAAAACAACGCGCCGAGAACTGTCATCAAGCCAAGAAAGAAGCGTGATTTCTTCTTCAGCGGAGGTGAACTGATTTCAGCGGGCGTTGACATGGTGTTTCCTGATATGGGGGAGAAATTACAGTTTCAAATACGTCAAAAACCAACCCCAATAAAGAGCAAGCAGGGCAAAAGAATGTGATTGATTGTTGGAACGCTGAACGGCTTCAATCGGATCGAGGTTCCAACTATTCTCATTAAATCATAATTTCACCAATCCTCGTTTCACTCAGATCGGATTATGCTTTTAAAAACAAATAGCGCCAATGTCCCTCTGAACGGACATGGCGCTCTTATTTTGTAAATCGTAGCTATTATAATTTATGCACTTTTATGCGCTTTACGCCTGCGATGTGAATAACCGCCCTTAGAAAGCCTTAAGACGTTGCAGACCTGCGTCTTGTCTTCTGAAGGCTTTTGCATCTGTGTCTCAGCGTCTTGTAGCATCTGCTTTGTTACTGGTCGGTGTTTCACGCTCGGACCAATCGTAATGCTTCTCATCGATCATTCTCCCTGTTTTTAGGCGGGATAGCTGCTTTAAGAGAGCCCCCAACCGGTAATCAAGAATGTGCGAATGAATGAAGTATTAACCTTATTGGGGAACTTGACAAGCACCAAATACAACCAGGACTAAGCCCTTGTGTCACCATATGAAAAAGCCGGGTTACTCACACAACCCGGCTTTATAGATCGCAATTTTGTTGGTTAGTCGCGATTTCCGGTCAGGATTTCGCGCTTGCCGACATGGTTTGCACTACCCACGAGGCCTTCCTGTTCCATGCGCTCAACAAGCGATGCAGCGCGATTGTAACCAATGCCAAGGCGTCGCTGAATATAGGAGGTAGAGCATTTCTTATCACGCAGGACAACCTTGACGGCCTGTTCGTAAACGTCTTCGCCGTCGTCAGAACCCATGGCGGACGCATCAAAAACTGCCGCGTCCTGTACGGGCTCTTCGTCTTCTTCATCTTCGGTGACGGTTGCCAGATAATCCGGGCGACCCTGTTCTTTCAGATGATTGACTACCTTTTCAACTTCCTCATCAGAAACGAATGGACCATGGACACGGACGATACGACCGCCACCGGCCATATGCAGCATGTCGCCCTGACCAAGAAGCTGTTCGGCACCCATTTCACCGAGAATGGTACGGCTGTCGATCTTGGACGTAACCTGGAATGAGATACGCGTCGGGAAATTCGCCTTGATCGTACCAGTAATGACATCGACCGACGGACGCTGCGTGGCCATGATAAGGTGGATACCAGCCGCACGCGCCATCTGCGCCAGACGCTGTACAGCACCTTCAATGTCCTTGCCAGCGACCATCATAAGGTCGGCCATTTCGTCGATAATAACGACGATATATGGCATTGGCGTCAGGTCGAGTTCTTCCTGAATATAGGTCGGTTCGCCGGTTTCCTTATCGAAGCCCGACTGTACCGAGCACATCACGGTTTCGCCTTTGACTTTGGCGGATGCAGCACGCTGATTGAAACCTTCAATGTTGCGCACGCCAAGACGGGCCATCTTGCGATAGCGGTCTTCCATTTCGCGCACGGCCCATTTCAAAGCCACAACGGCCTTCTTCGGATCGGTAACAACAGGTGTCAGCAGATGCGGAATCCCATCATAAATGGAGAGTTCCAGCATCTTCGGATCGACCATAATCAGGCGGCATTCTTCCGGCTTGAAGCGGTAGAGGAGCGACAAGATCATCGTGTTGATGGCAACTGACTTACCGGAGCCTGTTGTACCCGCCACCAGTAGGTGAGGCATCTTGGCTAGTTCCGCAATGATCGGCTCGCCACCAATGCCTTTGCCAAGGCAAAGCGGCAGGCGGTAGTTCGAGGATTCAAACGTGCGGGAGTCGATCATTTCGCGCAGATAAACAGTTTCACGATTGGCATTCGGCAATTCAATGCCAATTACATTCCGACCCGGAACCACTGCCACACGAGCAGACAATGCCGACATTGAACGCGCAATATCATCCGCCAGACCGATCACCCGCGACGACTTTACGCCGGGAGCCGGTTCAAATTCATAGAGCGTGACTACAGGACCCGGGCGCACATGAATGATTTCGCCGCGGACGCCGAAATCTTCCAGCACGCTCTCGAGAAGGCCAGCGCTGCGTTCGAGCATTTCCTGCGTGATGAGATTGCCTTCAAGTGAAGGCGGCTCCTGAAGCAGATCACGTGGCGGGAACTCATAGTCGCCATGCGTGATAACCGCTTCGGTGCGGGGGAGGGGCTGCGGCTGATAAAGCGCAATAGAAGGCGCTGCCTTTGTAGGTGCAGGTGCAACTACAGGGGCTGGGTGCTTTACTTCCTCGACGATATTGAGAGAGACTTCTTCAACAGAAGCTGCGACTTCCTCAACCTGCGGCGGCGCTACAGCCTCGACCGGTTCACGCGCAACAGGCTCCTCAACCTTAACTTCTGCTACAGGCTGTGGTGCAGGCTCAGTCACCACGGGCTGAGCGACTGCTTCTTCTTCCGTCTTTCGCTTGTTCCATTCCACCGTGCGGAACTGTGCAACGATGGACTCGACCGTTGGTGCAGGACGCTTTGGTGCGGCCGCAACGACAGATTGCACAGGAACAGACTCGAAATCGAAGCTTTCCCAGAAAGCGAAGTCTGACAGATGGGCGAATGCGGACATCGCTGCACTGCGCACTGGTTCGACATCGAGCACCACAGCGGTCTTCACGGGCGCAACCGGCTCGATAGGTGCTGCATTAAGAACAGGCGGTACTGGCGCGACTGGTGTTTGAACCATGTTCTGCGACACAGATTGCTGAAGGGCTGCGACCGCCATTGGTTGTACTTCCGCAACTTTTGCGATCTCAATAGGGGAGACTTCGGGGGGGGCAGCTTTTGCGCGGCCATTGATATCCGGCAGATCCTCGCCGCGACGACGAACGAGCTCGACCTCTGGCGTGCGGGTAAAGCGGACATTTGCACCCATTGAGAAATGCGCTTTCCAAGCACCATCGGAGTCTGGTGAATGCGCACCCATCTTCGCGCTGTCTGGCTTCTGCTCGGAAGCAGAATCCGCACGATTTGCATTTGTTTGTGGGAAATTTTCTCTCAAATTACGCATGATACCTGAACCATAGATATGTCGCCCGAATGAGCTTTAGTAATAGAAAATGAAGGTTAACAACCCCCTTCATAATTCGCTCAAATCTGACAATTTTCTTTGAAGTGATCCGTTTTTACGGACAACGCTTATGAACAATTTTTGATATATTATCATTAAATTACAATATGATAAAATAGTTATTTTATGTGATTGATAAAGTATCGTCGTGCCCCGCGTATAGTTTACAGGGGACAACAAAACGGCTTCTTTGGCGCTTGGTGAGCAGACTCAGTGAGACTCAGGCTGTTTAAGCCAATCAGCGAGTGAATTGCGTTTGTTGCCGCCACGCCCCACAAAAGCGTCTGCCGCGCACATGGAATTCAGAACAGCCTCCTGCGTTGCCTCCGCTGCCGCGCGAAAAAGCAAATCAATGCGATTCTCATTCAATGTCTGAATTACGATGAGATCGCGGGGTTCATCATGATCAAAGGTTACGGCGGTTGAAAAGCCGAGGGCAATATCGCCGCTGCCATTGCCCCAGAATGCGCCCAGTCTTGCAAGGCCAGCACCACAGCGTTTTGAGACGCGCTTCAACTGGCGATGTTCCAACGGTACGTCCGTTGCAAGCACGAGGATCACTGAGCCTCTTTCCGGTTGCGCCATTGTCTTTGGCGAGGGCTTACGGCCATCCGGCAAGACCAAGTCGCCCGAGCGACCGAAATTGGTCAACGCCAAAATGCCAAGATGATAGTCTGCACCATCCAGGTTGAAGCGGCGGGAGGCGCTGCCAATCCCGCCCTTGAAGCCAAAGCACGTCATGCCGGTGCCAGCGCCGACATTGCCTTGAACCACAGTGCCGCTCGCATCTATGAGCGCAAGCCGCGCGTGCTCTTCCTGGATGGTTAAGGCCTGAATATCGTTGAAAGGTCCGTCATTGCACTCAAGTACGACCGGATTAACCGTCGCAGTTGTCCGGCCAATATCAGGGTTGGCTGCAATGGCTTCGCGAATGAGGGCATTGGCGCAGGTTCCAACTCCAAACGTATTGGTCAGGAGGATAGGGGTCTCTATATTCCCCAATTCCTCGACCTGCATCAGGCCAATGCTTTTGCCAAAACCATTGATAACATCACAGGCCGCAAGCACTTTGCGCCGATAAAGATTGCCGTCATGAGGCAGGATGGCCGTAACGCCGGTGTTGATATCGCCATCTTTTAAAGTGTGGTGCCCCACACATACACCCGGAACATCGGTGATCGAATTGCTCGCACCCGTCTGCATGTTGCCGCAAATAATACCAAAATCGCGCGCTGTCGGATTCATCTCAATGCCCCGGTTTGATCTCTTAAGTGGTCATAGACGCTTTTTGATGACGACGAAACATCAATCAAGCGCTGCAAGCGTGGCATTAAAATCACAGCCGAAACCACTTATGCTCAATTTAAGCAAAAGCATCTGTCCAATTCGATTTCCATTATTGACTCATATCATTTAGAGGCGCAGCAAATGCGGCGTTAAGAAATTTCGGCCGGACAAGGGGATCTAAGCGGCATGAAAATTACTATCGAACAAACGCTCGACCAGGCCGGAACCGGCCCCTTTCAGCGTAATCTCTTGGGTGTATTCGGACTGGTTTGGGCCGCTGACGCCATGCAGGTGCTGGCTGTCGGCTTCACGGCTGCTTCTATCGCCATGACATTCGGCCTCACTGTTCCGCAAGCTTTGCAAACGGGCACTCTATTCTTTCTGGGCATGCTGATTGGGGCTGCAGTTTTCGGGCGACTGGCCGATAAATATGGTCGTCGTCGCGTACTGCTCATAACAGTTGGCTGCGATGCCGTGTTTGGTCTGTTGTCAGCTTTCTCGCCAAATTTTGCCATCCTCCTGGGTCTTCGTTTCCTGACAGGCATTGCGGTTGGCGGCACGCTGCCGGTCGATTATGCGATGATGGCGGAATTTCTGCCTTCCAAAAATCGTGGTCGCTGGCTGGTTATGCTGGAAGGCTTTTGGGCGGTTGGCACCGTGATCATTGCACTCGCTGCATGGGCAGCAAGCCTTGCCGGTGTTGCCGATGCATGGCGCTATATTTTCATCGTGACCGCTGCACCTGCACTTATTGGTATCTGGCTGCGTTTTTGGGTTCCTGAATCGCCGATGCATCTGCTTAAGACCGGACAGGCGAAAGAAGCCAAGTCCGTCATGAACCGTGTGCTGCGCAAAAACGGCAAGCCGGAACTTTCGCCCAAGGCAATCCTTGAAGCACCGCTTCTGTTAACAAATGAAAAGCTGTTGTCTCCAAATCTGCGTCAGCGAACCCTGACCACGCTGGCCATTTGGTTCCTCGTGTCGGTTTCCTATTACGGCATCTTCACATGGATACCGGCGAAATTGGCGGGCGATGGCTTTGGCTTTGTACGCGGATATGGATTTCTGGTTATCGTCGCGCTTGCACAGTTACCGGGCTATGCGCTGGCAGCGTATGGCGTCGAAGCGTGGGGGCGTCGCAGGACACTCATCACCTTCCTGTTCATCAGCGCAGCTGCCTGTGCACTGTTCACCGTTGCCGGAAACTCGGTTCTGGTTGGCGCTTCGATCCTGATCATGAGCTTTGCACTGCTCGGCACATGGGGCGCACTCTATGCTTTCACGCCGGAACTTTATCCGACATCATTGCGTGCAAGCGGGATGGGCGCTGCCGGTGCTATGGCTCGCCTTGGTGGATTGCTCGCACCATCCGCACTTGCGCTCGTCATTAGCCAGAGCTTTAATATGGCTGTCGCAATGTTTGCAGGCTTGCTGGCATTGGCTGGAATTATTGCATTTTTCATCAATGTGGAAACGCGCGATAAAGCGTTGAACTGATAAAAAGAAGCCCGGACTTCACATCGGAAATCCGGGCTTTACCTAATGAACTGATTTATTAATTAGATAGTTTTAGTCATTGTTTTATTTTGCTTTTCTGAATGTTAGATTGAGACGATATTGGCCCACTAACGGGTGTTCACCGTCTTTCAGCGGCAGAATTCCATGATAGAAAAGCCGTGATGGACCGCCCCAGACAACGATATCGCCATGTTGCAGTGGAAATTTTCTCACCGGGTCGCTGCGCTGTAATCCGCCAAATTGAAATATTGCGGGAAGACCAAGCGAGACGGAAACAATTGGATTGGTAAAATCCTTTTCGTCCTTGTCCTGGTGCAGCGACATTTTCGCGCCTGGTTCATAACGGTTGATCAGACACGCGTCGGGTGAGAATTCCGGATAGCCTGCTTCGCGTGCGGCATGCTCCGCCAGATCAAGCAGTGCATCTGGCATCGTCGGCCATAGCTGATTTGTTTCTGGATCGATCGAACTGTAACGATAGCCTTTGCGATCCGTCACCCAACCAAATGCACCGCAATTGGTCATTGCGACGGACATGCGAAAACCACCGGGCGTCGTCATGTTTCGGAAGGGGGCTGCTTGAGCAACACTTCCCACAGCATCGATAATTTCACGCTCATTGGTGAGCGCGAAACCGCGCAACAGCATCGCGCCCTCGGCAAGATTTTCACGGGTTTCAAGTCTGGAAAACAGATCGTTCATGTGCCGAGCTTACCACAAAGCGTTTTAGACGGGTATATTGCTTATTCGTATTTCAGTTCTTTATTACTTTAATAGAAAACGAGGCCAAAGCCCCGTTTTTATTATATTATTTTGCTGTGCCAAACCGCTCTTCGCTTAAGGCCGCTGCCATAAGAGCCTTCGTATAATCCTCATGAGGATCATCAAAGACCTGCTCGGTATCGCCTTGCTCGACAATCTTTCCATTCTTCATCACGATCACATAATCGGAGACAGCGCGCACCACTGCCATGTCGTGGCTGATGAAGAGATAGGAAAGGCCGTGTTGCTCTTGGAGATCACGCAACAAAGTGACGATCTGCTTTTGCACAGATCGGTCGAGCGCACTTGTCGGCTCATCAAGCACGATAACCTTTGGCTTAAGGATCATCGTGCGCGCAATGGCGATACGCTGACGCTGGCCTCCAGAAAACTCGTGCGGATAACGATTGCGCATGACGGGGTCCATGCCAACTTCACGCAACGCCTCCTGCGCACGACGGTCGCGTTCCTTTGCAGAAAGGTTCGGCTCGTGGATCAGAAGGCCTTCTGTGATAATGCGCCCGACTGTCATGCGAGGGCTGAGCGAGCCGAACGGGTCCTGAAAAACCAATTGCAGTTCACGGCGCTTGGGGCGCATGGCCTGCGGGTCTGTCGGCAGTTCCTTGCCAAGATAGGCAATCCGGCCTTCTGAATCGAGAAGGCGCAGAATTGCACGTCCAAGCGTTGATTTGCCGGAACCGGACTCTCCCACGATCCCGATGGTCTGTCCCTCTTTTAGCGTCAGCGAAACATCGTTGACGGCTGTCATATAGGTGGCGGCACCCAGCCAGGGCTTGTTGATAAGGAAGTTGACCTTCACATTATCGGCACGGATCAACACGGGCGCTTCTGTTGGAGGCGAGGCCTTTTCACCCTCAGGCTCAGCGTCGAGCAGCATCTTCGTGTAAGGGTGCTCGGGTGCCGAGAACAGTTGTTCCGTCTTGTTGGTTTCCACCACTTCGCCCGAACGCATGACATAAACGCGATCTGCAAAGCGGCGAACAATACCAAGATCATGGGTGATAAACACCACAGCCATGCCAAGACGCTTTTGCAGATCAGCCAGAAGATCAAGAATCTGCGCTTGAATGGTCACATCAAGCGCCGTTGTCGGCTCATCGGCAATCAGAATATCCGGCTCATTAGCAAGCGCCATGGCGATCATCACGCGCTGGCGCTGACCGCCCGAAAGCTCATAAGGATAGCTGTCGATGCGTCGTTCTGGTTCGG
>Ga0308165_1003619_pt1 | contig 16341 bp, 10 predicted proteins | sample PhyWR2_FD_201032 | JGI IMG/M metagenome (GOLD analysis project Ga0308165, IMG submission 201032) | Phyllosphere microbial communities from UC Gill Tract Community Farm, Albany, California, United States - DLSLW.R2 | ecosystem: Host-associated > Plants > Phyllosphere > Unclassified | place: USA...
CGGTGTTGAGGGTTGCGGGCTTGATGGACGCGTTGTCGTGTTCAGCAATGACAAGTACGGACATTTAGATCACCTTCGCTTCGTTCTTCAGTTTGTCGACCAGTGCAGCCACATCGGCCACCTTCACACCTGCGCCGCGCTTGGGCGGCTCCGAGACCTTGAGGGTCTTGAGGCGCGGCGTGACATCGACGCCCAGGTCGTCCGGGGTCACGGTGTCGAGCTGCTTTTTCTTGGCCTTCATGATGTTGGGCAGCGTCACATAGCGCGGCTCGTTCAGGCGCAGATCGGTGGTGATCACGGCGGGAACGGACAGCGACAGGGTTTCCAGGCCGCCATCGACTTCACGCGTCACCGACACCTTGTCGCCCGCGACTTCCACCTTGGAGGCAAACGTCGCCTGCGGCAGATCGGCCAGCGCGGCCAGCATCTGGCCGGTCTGGTTGGCGTCGTCATCGATGGCCTGCTTGCCCAGGATGATCAGGCCGGGTTGTTCCTTGTCGACCAGGGCCTTGAGCAGCTTGGCCACGGCCAGGGGCTGGAGTTCGACATCGGTCTGCACCAGGATGGCACGGTCGGCGCCAATCGCCATGGCGGTGCGCAGGGTTTCCTGGCACTGGGCCACGCCGCAGGACACGGCGATCACTTCGGTGGCCGCGCCCTTTTCTTTCAGTCGCACGGCTTCTTCGACGGCGATTTCGTCAAACGGGTTCATGCTCATCTTGACATTGGCGATATCGACGCCGCTGCCATCGGACTTGACGCGGACCTTGACGTTGTAGTCAACGACGCGTTTCACGGGAACAATGATTTTCATGGAGAGAGTCTGCTTGGGGTTGTCGAAAGGGGCGACTTAAGTCGTCTGCAGCATTCCAGCCAGGCGGGCGCTGATGAGCTCCCGGGCCTCGGCCATGATGCGGTCTATCAATTGCTGGACGCTGGGCACGTCGTCGATCAGGCCGGCGACCATGCCGCAGGACCAGGCACCGGCCTGCATGTCGCCCTGCTGCATGATGCGCGGGTAGATGCCGGCGACTTCGGGCGCGATATCGGCAAAGGTGATGGCCGCGCCGAGTTCGCGCTCCTTGGCCAGCAGGCGTTCGACGCCGGCATTGGTGAGCACGCGCTCGGTATTGCGCAGCGGGCGCATCACCAGCCGGGTGTCGAGTTCGCTCGCGGCAACGATGGCCTGCTTGACGTTGTCATGCACCGGCGCTTCCTGCGTGGCAATGAAGCGCGTGCCCATGTTGATGCCTTCTGCGCCCAGCGCCAGCGCGGCCACCAGCGAACGGCCATCGGCCATGCCGCCAGAGGCGACAAACGGAATCTTCAGTTCCTGCGCCGCGCGCGGCAGCAGGATGAAGTTCGGCACGTCGTCTTCACCCGGATGGCCGCCGCACTCGAATCCGTCGACGCTGATCGCATCGCAGCCAATCGCCTCGGCCTTGAGCGCATGGCGCACCGAGGTGCACTTGTGGATCACCTTGATGCCTGCGCCCTTGAGCGCCGGCAGCCATTTCTGCGGGTTGTTGCCCGCGGTCTCGACGATCTTCACACCGCCATCGATGATGGCCTGTACGTAGCCCGGGTAGTCGGGCGGATTGACCGAGGGCAGAAAGGTGAGATTCACGCCAAACGGCTTGTCCGTCAGCGCGCGGCAACGTGCGATCTCGGCGGCCAGCAGCTCGGGCGTGCGCTGCGTCAGGCCGGTGATGATGCCCAGGCCGCCGGCGTTGGACACCGCGGCCGCGAGCTCGGCGAGGCCGACATGGTGCATGCCGCCCTGGAGGATGGGGTGCTCGATGCCGAACAGCTCGGTGATGCGCGTCTTCATGCGCTCACTCCGAGGCAATGCGCTTGTCGCGGATCAGCTGGCCCCAGCGCGCATAGTCCTGCTGCACGCGCTGGCCCATCTCCGCGGGCGACTGGAAGCGCGCGATCGCGCCGGCATTGAGCAGCCGGGTCTGGACATCGGGCTCGGCCAGGATCTGCTTGATCTCGCCGGCAATGCGCTCGACCACCGCCGCGGGCGTGCCCTTGGGCGCGAGCAGTCCGCCCCAGGACACGGCGTCATAGCCCTGTATGTCCTGCTCGGCAATGGTCTTGACGTCGGGCAGCATGACCACGCGCTGGGGCGAGCCCACGGCGATGGCGCGCAGCTTGCCGGCCTGGATATGCGGCAGCGCCGCGACCAGGTCGGAGTACATCACCGGCACCTGGCCGCCAATGGTGTCGGTGATGGCCGGCGTGCCGCCCTTGTAGGGCACATGCTGCATGTCGAAGCCGGCCATCTGCTTGAGCAGCTCCATGCTCAGGTGGCCGAAGCTGCCCGCACCCGAGCTGGTGTAGTTGAGCGCCACCTTCTGCGCCTTGGCGTGGGCAATCAGGCTCTTGATGTCGGTGACATCGGGCAGCAGCTTGGGGTTGACGACGATCACGATGGGCAGGTCATAGACCGTGGCCACGGGCGCGAAGTCCTTGACGGTGTCGTAGCCCGCGCTCTTGTACAGGTGCGGTGCCAGCAGCGTGGGCGTGGCCAGCATCACCAGCGTGTAGCCGTCGGCCGGGCTCGAAGACACCTGGGCCGCGGCAATCGAGCCCGAGGCGCCGGGACGGTTCTCGACCAGCACGGTCTGCTTGAGGCGCTCGCCGAGCTTCTGGCCGACGATGCGCGAGGCGATATCGGTGGGGCCGCCCGCGGGAAACGGCACGATCAGCTTGACCATCTTGCTGGGAAAGGGCTGCTGCGCCAAGGCGCTGCCGGCAAACAAGGGGGCGGCCGCAAGGGCCAGCAGCGCGCGTCGGGTGGGGGCAAAAGTGTTCATGGTGTCTCTGTCTCTTTATGGATGTGTCCCGCGGCACCCGGCCGAAGGACGGCGCAGATCAGGCCGCGGGGTGGCGGGTCTCAGGCGCCGGGCAGCGTCAGCACGCCCTTGGTCTGCAGCGCCTGCAGCTCCTGCTCGGACAGCTGCAGCAGTTGCTGCAACACGTCCTTCGTGCCTTCGCCCAGCGTCGGCGGCGCGTTGCGGATCGGCAGGCGTTTGCCGTCGAGGCGGTAGGGCGGCGCAAACACATGGGTGGTGCCGGCGACGGGATGGGGCATTTCCTGCAGCAGGCCGCCGCGGCGCGTGCGCTCGCTGGTCAGCGCCTCGTGCAGGCCCGAGACCCGGCCGCAGGGAATGCCGAAGCGGTTCATGCGCTCGATCAGCACGTCGCGCGACTCGGCGCGGATCAGCTCGGTCAGCAGCGGCAGCAGCGCCGGGCGGTTCTTGGAGCGCTCGACATTGGTCGCGAACTTCGCGTCCGCCAGGATGTCGGGGCGCTGCACCACATCGCGGCAAAAGCGCTCGAACTGCTGGTTGTTGCCCACGGCAATGATCAGCGGGCCGTCGGCGGCCTCGAACATGCCGTAAGGCACGATGGACGGGTGCGAATTGCCATAGCGTGCCGGGTCGCGGCCCAGCTGCATCGCGTCCAGCCCGTAGTAGCCCGTGACCGACAGGCCGCAGTCATACAGCGCCATCTCGATCAGCCGGCCCTGGCCCGTGCGCTCGCGCCGGAACAGCGCCGCCAGCACGGCCTGGGCCGCATACATGCCGGTCATCAGATCGACCACGGCCACGCCGAACTTGAGCGGTGGCTGCTGCGCTTCCCCATTCAACGCCATCAGCCCGGCCTCGCCCTGGATCACCAGGTCGTAGCCGGGGCGCTTGGCCTCGGGGCCCGAAGTGTCGTAGCCCGCAATGGCGCAGTAGACCAGGCCGGGCTTGAGCGCCTTGAGCTGCTCATAGCCCAGGCCCAGCTTCTCGGCGCCGCCGGTCTTGAAGTTGTGCAGCACCACGTCGCACTGCGGCAGCAGGTCGTGGATGATCTTCAGGCCCTCGGGGCTTTGCAGATCCACGGTGACGGACCGCTTGTTGCGGTTCATCGCGCTGTAGTAGGTGGTCTCGGTCTTGCCGATGCGAATGCCCCAGTCGCGCGTGTCATCGCCGCGTTCGGGGTGCTCGACCTTGATCACCTCGGCGCCGAAATCGGCCAGCACCATGCCGCACATCGGGCCCGCAAACACCCGCGACAGATCGAGCACGCGCACGCCTTCCAGGGGGAAGTCGGTGGTGTCGTCTGCGGATGGGTTGGTGTTGTTGTCGCTCATCTTGTCTCCTTGCCCCGGCTCTACCCGCGTGCCTGGCGCAGCTGGGTGTAATCGGGTGCGCGTTTTTCGAGAAAGGCCGCCATGCCTTCGCGCGATTCCTCGCCGCCCTGCGCATGCACCATGTACTGCGCTTCCTGCTCGAGCTGCTGGTCCAGCGTGTTGTCATAGGCGGCGTGGCACAGCGCCTTGATATTTCCCATGGCTTCGTCGGGACCCGCTGCCAGCTGCTGCGCCAGCGCGATGGCCTGGGCCAGCGCTTCGCCCGGCTCCGCCAGGCGATTGACCGGGCCCAGCGCATGCAGGCGCTCCCCCGACACGCGTTCGCCCGTGAGGCACAGCTCGGTCAGCACCTGGCGCGAGACGAACTGCGCCAAGAAGGCCGTGGCGCCGCCGTCAGGCGTGAGGCCGATCTTCACATAGGCCACCGAGAACGCGGCATTGCGCGCCGCCACCAGCATGTCGCAGGCCAGGGCCAGCGACACGCCCGCGCCCGCGGCCGCGCCTTCGACGGCGGCAATCACCGGCTTGGGGCAGGCGCGCACCGCGCGAATCAGGTCATGCAGGCCTTCGAGCTTTTCGCGGCGCTCGGGGATGGCCAGATCGCGGCGCTTGACCAGCTGGCGCAGATCGCCGCCGGCGCAGAAATGACCGCCCTCGCCCGTCAGCACGATGGCGCCGACGGTGGCATCGTTCTTGGCGTCGTTCAGCGCCTGCGTGAGCGCCTGGTAGAACGCCGGCGACAGCGCATTGCGCGCGGCCGGGTTGTTGTTGCTCAGCACCAGCACCGCGCCTTCGCGGCGGGTAATCAGGGCCGTGTTGGTTTCGTTGCTCATTGCGCGCTCTCCCGGCCCAGCGCGATGAAGCGCGCCAGATGGTGGTCTTCGTCACCGAGCTCATGGTCGATCATGACCAGGCGCTTGGCATAGTGCGACAGCGGCAGTTCCCAGGTCATGCCTATGCCGCCATGCATTTGAATGCTTTCCTCGGCCACCAGCGCGCCAATGCGGCCAATGGTCGCCTTGGCGGCCGACAGCGCGCGTTCGCGCGTGAGGCGGTCGCCGTCGAGCGCGGCCGCGGCATTGATCACCGCCGAGCGCGACTGCTCGATTTCCAGCAGCAGGTCGGCCATGCGGTGCTGCAAGGCCTGGAAGCTGCCGATGGCCACGCCGAACTGCTTGCGCGTCTGCAGATATTCCAGCGTATCGCGTTTGGCGACTTCCATCGCGCCCAGGGCTTCGGCGCACAGTGCCAGCACGCCCGTGCCCACGGTGCGCTCCAGCGTCGCCAGGCCCTGGCCTTCCGCGCCCAGCAGTGCATCGGCGCCCAGCTGCACATTGTCCAGCGTGATTTCCGCCACGCGGCCGCCGTCCATGCGGCCCATGCCGCGGCGGCTCACGCCCGCGGCATCGCCCGGCACGAGAAACAGCGAGATGCCGTCCTCGCTGTCCACGGCGCCCGACGTGCGCGCCGACACCAGCAGCAGATTCGCATGGTCGCCCTGCACCACCACGGCCTTGGCGCCCGAAAGCGTCCAGCCGCCAGCGCTGCGCTCGGCGCGGGTGCTCACGCGGTTCAGTTCGTAATGGCTGCCCGGCTCATCGTGGGCCAGCGCGCCAATGGTGCTGCCTTCGATCAGCTCGGCAATCCGCGCCTTCTGCGCATCGGTGCCCACGGCAGCCAGCGCGCGGCCGACCAGCAGCGCGCCCAGGAAGGGCTCGACCACCAGGCCGCGGCCCAGGGCCTCGAACACCACGGCGATATCGAAGCCTTCGCCGCCAAAGCCGCCATCGGCCTCGGAGAACAGCGCGCCAATCGCGCCGAGTTCGGCGAATTGGCTCCACAGCGCGGGCGCCATGCCCACGTCGCCATAGGCAATCGCGTTGCGGGTCTCGAAACCGTATTGCTCGGAGACAAAGCGGTTGAGCGTATCCGCCAGCATGCGGCGGTCATCGGTAGGTTCAAAATTCATCGCGCCAGCCTCACAGGCCCAGGATCATCTTGGAGATGATGTTCTTCTGGATTTCATTGGAGCCGCCGAAGATCGACAGCTTGCGGTAGTTGAAGTAGTTGGCCGCGGCCGTGGCCGCTTCCTTGGGGCCCACGGCCTCGCCGGCGTAGTCCGAGTACTGCGCTTCTTCGATGAAGGGCAACGCGTACGGGCCCACGGCGCGGCGGATCAGCGACAGGATTTCCTGGCGGATCTCGGTGCCACGGATCTTGAGCATAGAGCTTTCCGCGCCCGGCACGCCGCCGCCGGCCACCGCCGCGATCACGCGCAGATTGGTGGTCTTCATGTTCTCCAGGTCGATCTCGACCTTGGCCATGCGCTGCGCGAACTGCGGGTCCTGGTCCAGGGGCAGGCCGTTGCGCTGCACGCGGCTGGCCACCGCCTTGAGCTTTTCCAGCGCCGCGACCGAGAAGCCCACGCCGGCAATGCCGGTGCGCTCATAGGTCAGCAGGTACTTGGCATAGGTCCAGCCCTTGTTTTCCTCGCCCACCAGGTTCTCGGCCGGCACGCGCACGTCGGTGAAGAACACTTCATTGACTTCGCGGTCGCCGTCCAGCGTGCGGATCGGGCGCATCTCCACGCCGGGGGTGTTCATGTCGACCAGCAGGAAGCTGATGCCGGCCTGGGGACGCACGTCGCGGTCGGTGCGCACCAGGCAGAAGATCATGTTGGCATGCTGGCCCTGGGTGGTCCAGGTCTTCTGGCCATTGACGATGTAATGATCGCCCTGGGCATCGACGCCGCGCACCGCCGTGGTCTTCACCGAAGCCAGGTCCGAACCCGCGCCGGGCTCGGAATAGCCCTGGCACCACCAGTCCTCGCCGCTGAGGATGCGCGGCAACCAGTGGTTCTTCTGCGCCTCGTTGCCGTACTTGATCAGCACCGGGCCCAGCATGTTGACGCCAAACGGCACGATGCGCGGGCCGCCGGCCAGGGCGCACTCGTTGTCGAAGATGAACTTCTGCACCGGGGTCCAGCCCGGGCCGCCATGCGCCTCGGGCCAGTGATTCGCATACCAGCCGCGCTCGTTGAGCAGCGCATGCCATTCGGACTGGTCCTCGCGGCTCAGGCGCTGTCCGGCCTTGACCTTGGCGGCCAGGGCCGCGGGCAGCTTGTCCTGCAGGAACTGCTGCACTTCGGCGCGAAACGCCTGCTCTTCGGGGGTGAAATTCAGATCCATATCGCGTTTCTCAATAAATTTCGAACAGGCCGGCGGCACCCATGCCACCGGCAATGCACATGGTCACCACGCCGTACTTGGCCTTGCGCCGGCGCCCTTCGAGCAGCAGATGGCCGACCAGGCGCGCGCCCGTCATGCCGAACGGGTGGCCGATGGAGATCGCGCCGCCGTTGACGTTGAGCCGCTCGGAAGGGATGCCCAGCGTGCGCTGGCAATACAGCGCCTGCGAGGCAAACGCCTCGTTCATTTCCCACAGGTCGATGTCCTCGACCTTGAGGCCGTGGCGCGCCAGCAGCTTGGGCACGGCAAACACCGGGCCTATGCCCATTTCATCGGGCTCGCAGCCGGCCACCGCAAAGCCGCGGAACGCGCCCAGCGGCTGCAGGCCCAGGCGCTCGGCTTCCTTGGCTTCCATCAGCACGCTGGCCGAGGAACCGTCGGACAGCTGCGAGGCATTGCCGGCCGTGACGAACTGGCCAGCGCCCTTGACGGGCTCGAGCTTGGCCAGGCCTTCGAGCGTGGTGCCGGGGCGGTTGCAGTTGTCCTTGGTGGCGATGACGTCACGCAGCGTGACTTCACCGGTTTCCTTGTTCTTCTCGGCCATGCGCGTGGCGCAGGCAATGATTTCGTCGTCAAACAAGCCCTGTTCCTGGGCCGCGGCCGTGCGCTGCTGGCTCAGCAGCGAGAACCGGTCCTGGTCTTCGCGGCTGATGCCGTAGCGCCGGGCGACGATATCGGCGGTGTCGATCATCGCCATGTACAGATCGGGCTTGTGCTCCAGCAGCCAGGGGTCGATGTCGCCCGGCAGGTTGTTGCCCGGACGCAGGCCCGAGATGGTCTCGACGCCACCGGCAATCATCGCCGGCACGCCTTCGGCCACGATGCGGCCGGCGGCAATGGCAATCGACTGCAGGCCCGAGGCGCAGTAGCGCGCCACGGTCATGCCGGCCACGGACAGCGGCAGGCCGGCGCGCAGCGCGGTCTGGCGGCCCAGGTTGCGGCCCTGGAAGCCGTCGGGATTGCCGCAGCCCAGCACCAGATCCTCGAAGCTTTCGGGGTCCACGCCCGAGCGCTCGACGGCAGCCCGGACGGAAAACGCGGCCAGCTGGGCGGCGGGGGTGACATTGAATTCGCCGCGATGCGACTTGGCCAGCGGCGTACGGGCGGTGGAAACGATGACTGCTTCACGCATGGTGTTGTCTCTTTTCAGTTGGGTGGCTGGGCGTCTGCGCGGGCCCGGTGGGCGGCGCAGCGCTGGCTCTAATTGGAGAGGCTCTCAAGAGAGCAAAAATCGTCGATGCGGTACAAGGAAAGTGAGGCATAAGCTCAAAATCCCGTTCGTCCTGAGCCTGTCGAAGGATGTACGGACGCACAGTCCCAGGGTGGAGGCCCCTTCAACGGGGTCGCCATGACAGGCTCGGGGCAAACGGTGAGCTCTCCTTCACTGCGCCTTGTTCAAACTATCAAACCCCTTGCCTTCCTTGACCAGTCGCACCAGCAGCGGCGCCGGCTCCCAGAACAGCGGGTCTTCCTTGGCAAACGACTCGATGTCGGCCAGGATCTTGGGCAGGCCCTGCATGTCGGCCCACTGCATGGGACCACCGCGGTGGCGCGGAAAGCCATAGCCCGACATGAAGGTCACATCGACATCCAGCGGACGCAGCGCAATGCCCTCTTCCACCACCTTGGCGCCTTCGTTGACCATGGCGGCCATATAGCGGCGCAGGATCTCTTCCTCGGTGAACGAACGCGGCGTCACGCCCTTCTTCTGGCGCTCGGCATCGACAATCGCCAGCACTTCGGGGTCGGGCTGGCCCACGCGTGCGCCTTCGGGATAGAGGTAGAAACCGCGGCCGGTCTTCTGGCCGAACCAGCCGCGCTCGCAGATGCGGTCGGCGATTTCCACATAGCGTGCGGCCGGGTTGCGCGTTGCGGCGCGGCGCTTGCGCGTCGCCCAGCCGATGTCGCCACCGGCCAGATCGGTCACCTGGAACGGGCCCATGGGGTAGCCGAACGAACGCACGGCGGCGTCGATCTCGTAGGGGCTGGCGCCATCTTCCATCAGGTAGTCCGCGGCCTGCTTGTACACGGCCAGGATGCGATTGCCGATGAAGCCGTCGCAGACCCCGGCGCGCACCGGCACCTTCTTGAGCTTCTTGGCGAGCTCGAAGGCCGTGGCGACAACGTCGGGGCTGACCTTGGAGGGCACGACGATCTCCAGCAGCTTCATGATGTTCGCCGGGCTGAAGAAGTGCAGGCCGATCACGTCCTGCGGGCGCTGGGTGGCATCGGCAATCGCCTCGATGTCCAGGTAGGAAGTGTTGGTAGCCAGCACCGCGCCGGGCTTGCAGACGCGGTCGAGTTCGCGGAACACGGCCTTCTTGACTTCGAGGTCCTCGAACACCGCTTCAATCACCAGGTCGACCTGGGCGATGTCGTCATAGCTGGTCGAAGGCGTATAGCGCGCCATGATGGCGGCCTTGGCCTCGGCCGTCATGCGGCCCTTGGCGATCAGGCCGTCATAGACCTTCTCGACGTTCTTGCGGCCGCGGGCGATTGACTCGGCATCGCGCTCGATCATCGTCACGGCAAAACCGGCATCGAGCGCCGAGACGGTGATGCCCGCGCCCATGGTGCCGCCGCCGATGATGGCAATGGTGCTGAACGCGCGCGGCGCGGCCAGCTTGGCTTCGGGCACCTTGGCGACTTCGCGCTCGGCAAAGAACGCATGCACCAGGCCGGCGCGCTGCGGGCTGGCCACGCAGGCAATGAACTGCGCGCGCTCGAAGGCCAGCGCCTCGTCGAACGGCTGCTGCACGGCGGCCTGCACGCATTCGATGATCTTCAGCGGCGAGAACAGGCCGCGGCTTTTCTTCGCGGTCTCGGCCTTGAGGGCTTCGAGCGCGGCCAGGGCTTCGGCGGGATTGGCAATGGCGATATCGCGCGTGCGGCGCACGGGCGCCTTTTGTGCCAGCAATTCGTTGGCATAGGCCAGGCCCGCGGCGACGGGGTCCGTGCCTTCGGCCAGGCGGTCGACCAGACCGGCGGCGAGCGCGGCCTTGGCGTTCAAGGGCTTGCCGCTGAGCATCAGCTCGGTGGCGGGCTTGACGCCCATCAGGCGCGGCGCGCGCTGCGTGCCGCCCGAGCCGGGCAGCAGGCCCAGCAGCACTTCGGGCAGGCCCAGGCTGGCGGCCGGCAGTGCCAGGCGGTAATGCGCCGACATGGCGACCTCGAGGCCGCCGCCCAGCGCCGCGCCGTGGATGGCGGCAATCACCGGTTTGCTGCAGTTTTCAATGGCGCCGCAGACTTCGGGCAGCGAGGGCGGCACGGGCGGCTTGCCGAATTCGCGGATATCGGCACCGGCAATGAAGGCCTTGCCGTTGCCCACCAGCAGCACGGCAGCGACGGCGTCATCGGCCTCGGCCTGGGCAATGGCCGCGGCCAGGCCTTGGCGCACGGCCTGGCCCAGGGCGTTGACGGGAGGGTTGTCTATCGTCACCACCAGAATGGCGCCGTTGAGGGCTGTGTTGACAGCTAAAGCGAAAGGGGCAGCGCCCATGGACGATTCTCCGGAGATGGCATTAATTGCACCATTGTGGACACGCCAAACAATCTTGACAATTACATGGATGGTTGACAGACTGTCAAACCATTTTTGACAACAGATTTTGACAACGCCCGCATGGAACTTCAGTCACTGACCTTGCTGGTCGACATTCTCGACGCCGGCAACCTGAGCCAGGCAGCGCGCAACCTGAAGATGACGCGCGCCAACGTGAGCTACCACCTGAACCAGCTGGAGAAATCCGTGGGCGCGCAGCTGGTGCGCCGCACCACGCGCCGCGTCGAGCCCACCGAAGTCGGCCTGCGCCTTTATGCGCATGGCCTCGCCATTCAAAACGAAATGCGCGCCGCGCGCGAGACCATCACCACGTTGGGCCAGGGGTTGCAAGGCCGGGTGGGCCTGAGCGTGCCCAGCGGCTATGGCCAGCTGGTGATGTCGGACTGGCTGATCGACTTCAAGCGGCTGTACCCGTTCATCGTGCTTGATGTGCGCTTCGAGAACCGGGTCGACGACCTGATACGCGAGGAAGTCGACATCGCCATCCGCGTGATGCCCGAGCCGCCACCCACCCTGGTCGCGCGCGATCTGGGCCAGGTGCGCTATATCGCCTGCGCTTCGCGCGAGTACGCACAGATGCATGGCCTGCCCACCGAGCTGGAGGCCCTGCGCACCGCGCCGCTGATCACCGCCGGCGTGGTGGGCCGCCAGCTGCGCCTGAGCGCCTACCAGGGCCAGCGGCGCGAGGAAGTGATGCTTGAGCCCACGCTGATTTCCGAGCACTTTCCCTTTCTGCGCCAGGGCATCCTGGCCGGCCTGGGCGTGGGCCTGGTGCCGGATTACGTGGTCGAGGACGCGGTGGCCAGCGGCGAGGTGCTCACCACCTTCGACGACTGGCGCCTGAGCATCTTCGGCACGCAGATGTACCTGCTCTACATGCCCCAGCGCCACCAGACGCGCGCGGTGCGCACCTGCATCGACTACCTGCTGGAGCGGGCGCGGCCGGCGGCCTAGGACAGGCGGCCCTGCGCGCCTGGGCAGGCGCGGGTTCAAGGCAGAAAAAAATGCAACGAAGTTGCGTGGGGCGTTACCCACATCACACGCAACCAACTTGATGGCGCGCAGCCCCATGCCGACGCGCCACGCCTGCCATGAACCACATCTACAGCGTGCTCTGGAACAGCGCACTCGGACGTTTTTGTGTCACCAGCGAACTGGGCCGCAGCCGCAGCCGCGCCACCACGCGCCGCAGTGCGCGCAGGCCCGCGTGCCGGCATTCAGCGCTTGCCGCATTGGCCACGGGCGTGGCGCTGGCCTGGAGCGCCCCCGCCTGGTCCCAGGCCACGCTGCCCCAAGGCGGCCAGGTCGTGGCTGGCATTGCCACCATTGGGCAGTCCGGCCGGCAGATGACGGTTCAGCAGAGCAGCGACAAAGCCATCGTGAACTGGCAAAGCTTCAATATCGGCGCCAACCACCAGGTCACGTTCCAGCAGCCAAGCCATACCGCCGTAGCCCTGAACCGCGTGATCGGCGCCGACCCCACGGCCATCCACGGCAGCTTGCAGGCCAATGGCCGGGTGTTTCTGGTCAATCCCAACGGCATGCTGTTTGGCGCCGGCGCAAACGTGAACGTGGGCGGCCTCGTGGCCTCGACGCTCGACATTGCCGACAAGGATTTTCTCCAGGGCAACTACCGCTTCAGCGGCCAGGGCAGCGGCACCCAGGGCGCAGCCCTGCGCAATGCAGGCCGCATCACCGCGGCCGAGGGCGGCGCCGTGGCGCTGCTGGGCGGCAGCGTCAGCAACCAGGGCACGATTGCCGCGCGCCGGGGCGCCGTGGCGCTGGCCGCGGGCAACCAGGTCAAGCTGGACTTCGCCGGCGACGGCCTGCTCAATGTCCAGGTGCAGCAATCGTCGCTCAACGCGCTGGTGGAAAACCACCAGCTGATCGAGGCCGATGGCGGCAGCGTGCTGATGACCGCCAAGGCCACCGACGCGCTCTTGCAGACCGTGGTCAACAACACCGGCACGGTGCGCGCGCGCACGGTGGAAAACCGCGCCGGCAAGATCGTGCTGCTGGGCGGCTTCGATGGCGGCACCACGCGGGTCGCGGGCACGCTGGACGCAAGCGCACCCGACGGCGGCGATGGCGGTTTTGTCGACACCAGCGGCGCCCATGTGCAGATCGAGGCCGGCACCCGGGTCACGACGCGCGCGGCGCAAGGCAAGACCGGGACCTGGCTGATCGACCCGACGGATTTCACCATCGGCGCTGGTGCAGGCCCTCAAACCGCCAGCGGCATTGGCGCCGATACGCTGACGGCCAACCTGGCCACCACCGGCGTGAGCCTGCAGACGCTGGATGCCGGCAGCGAAGCCGGCGATATCCATGTCAACGCTGCGGTGTCCTGGGACAAGAATGTTCTAACGCTCAATGCCCACCGCAATATCAACATCAATGCGGTGATGTCGGTAAACGGCGACGGCAAGCTGGCGTTGAGCTACGGTGGCACGCAAGGCAATGCCAGTGCCACTCCTGTTGGCGACAGCAATCTCAATGTCAATGCTGGTGGGCGCGTGGATTTTGCGCAGACGGGTGCGGGGCTGCTTTCCGTGAATGGCCACGGCTATGACGTCATCAACCATCTCCAGCAGCTGCAGGCTATGGGAGAGAGCGCCAATCTTGACCGCAGATATGCACTGGGCGGCAATATCGATGCCAGCGCCACGGCGCTGCAGCATGGCGGCTTCAAGCCCATCGGCAGCTTGGCATCCGGTAGCTTTACCGGTGTTTTCGATGGATTGGGACACACCATCAGCCATCTGCACATCGACCGGCCCCAGGAACAGGCCGTGGGCCTGTTTGGCAGTGCCCAAGGAGCCACGCTGCGCAATGTCGGAATGGTGGCGGGCAGCATGACCGGAGAAAAGTACACCGGCAGTCTGGTCGGCTATCAGACAGGCGGCGAAATCAGCAATGCGTATTCCACGGCAAACGTAACCGGGAATGACGGGACCGGCGGCCTGGTTGGATATCTGGAGTCTGGTCGCATCAGCAATGCCTACACCACGGGAAACGTAAAGGGGAGTTGGCAAACTGGTGGTCTGGTAGGTAATGTGATGGCTGGGGCGACGGGTGTTCAACCTAGCGATATCCGCAACGTCTACACCACCGGAAGCGTGGATGGGCGTGGCAACACCGGTGGTTTGGTCGGATATCTACACCAAAGCAGTATCAGCAACGCCTACACCACGGCCAGTGTGACAGGGCAGAGCCAAACTGGCGGACTGCTTGGATACAGCAACGCCGGCAGCATCAGCAACTCCTACTGGAACACCGAAACCACCGGCCAGGCCACCAGCGCAGGCGACGGCACAGGCCTCACCACCGCGCAGATGTTCGATGCCAGCCGCTGGACCGGCTTCGAGTTCGGCACGGTCTGGGGCAATGCCAATGGGCAGACCACACCCTATCTGCTAAACATGGCGAGCAACCAGGTCTTCAACAGGAACGATCTGCCCACAGGCGCCATCACCGCCCGGAACCGGCCGGCGCTCTATACCGCCGTGCTGGATGTGAATCAGCTGCAGGCGGCGCAAAGCAATCTATCCGGCCGCTATCTGCTGGGCAACGACATCGATGCCAGCGCCACCGCCGGCTGGAACGACGGCTCGGGTTTTGCGCCGATCGGCAGCCAGGCGAATGCCTTCACCGGTGTTTTCGATGGGTTGGGACATACAGTCCGTCAGCTGTACATCTACCGGCCCAACGATTACGACGTCGGTATGTTTGGCTATGCGCTAGGTGCCGCGCTGCGTAACATCGGACTGGAGGGTGGCAGCATAACGGGCAAGCAGTTTGTTGGCGCCCTGGTTGGCAGCCAACGAGCTGGCAGCATCAACAATGCGTACACCACGGCCACCGTCACGGGAGAATCTAACGTTGGTGCCATGATCGGTACCCAAACGGGGGGTCGCATCAGCGATGTCCATGCTGAGGGCAGCGTCACGGGATTGCCTGACTATGACAACGTAGGCGGTCTGGTCGGTTCACTGTACAACGGCAATATCAGCAATGCCTATGCCACAGGCGCAGTCCGGGGGAGCTTATCGGTCGGTGGCTTGGTGGGCAGAGCAACCAAGAGCCATATCAGCAATGCCTATGCAACCGGGAGAGTCATCGGAGCTTCCCGAACTGGCGGTCTGGCCGGTACGGCAGATGGGACTGACATAGGCAACGCCTACGCGACGGGCTACGTACAAGGCTCGGATCACACCGGCGGACTGGTTGGACTTCAAAATATCAGCGACATCCGAAATTCCTACTGGAACGTCGATACCACCGGGCAAGCCAGTAGCTCAGGCGGCGGCACCGGACTCACCACCGCGCAGATGTTCGACACCGCCCGATGGGCCGGCTTCGAATTCGGCACCGTCTGGGGCAATGCCAAGGGGCAGACCACACCTTATCTGCTGAACATGGCGGGCAACCAGGTCTTCAACAAGAGCGATTTGCCTGCGGGCGCAATCACCGCCGAGAACCGGCCGGCGCTCTACACCGCGGTGCTCAATGTGCATCAGCTGCAGGCGATGCAGAACAATTTGTCCGGCCGCTATCTGCTGGGCAACGACATAGAAGCCAGCGCCACCGCCAGCTGGAACGACGGCGCGGGCTTTGCGTCGATCGGCGGCGCCGGGGACGCCTTCACCGGCGTTTTCGATGGACTGGGACATCACATCGACCACCTGACAATCCACCGGCCCGAACAGGAGAACGTGGGCCTGTTTGGACACACGCGCAATGCCACGTTGCGCAATGTCGGGCTGGTCGGGGGCAGCGTCAGCGGCAGTTCGGCCGTTGGCATGCTGGTGGGCTTGAACGAGGCAACGAATGGCAATGCAAGCGTCACCAATGCGTTTGCCACAGGCGAGGTGACGGCGCGTGAAAGCGGTGCGGGCGGATTGATAGGCGTCAACCAGGCCACGGAAGGCGGAACAAGCACCGTGTCCAACAGCCATGCCGGCGGGCGTGTGACCGGCAACACCAGCAGCGGTGGCCTGGTGGGCAGCAACGTGGCGCACTCCGGTAGCCGCGTGGACATTTCCGGCTCCTACGCGACTGGCGAAGTGTCAGGCGTCGACGACTCGGGCGGGCTGGTCGGAAGCAATATGTCCTATGGTGGCACCGCCAGCATTGCCGACTCCCACGCCAGCGCAAACGTGGTGGCAAAGGGCGACGACGCGGGCGGCCTGGTCGGCAGCAACAGCGCGTTTGGCGGCAAAGCCATCATTGAGCAGGCCTATGCCACCGGCCTTGTGACCGCAGTAAACCGCGCCGGCGGTCTGGTCGGAAGCAACGTCGCAGATGACGGTGGCACCGCCAGTATCGACGTTGCATTTGCCAATGGAAATGTGACAGCCTCCGGCGACGATGCGGGTGGC
>Ga0308165_1003620_pt1 | contig 16341 bp, 13 predicted proteins | sample PhyWR2_FD_201032 | JGI IMG/M metagenome (GOLD analysis project Ga0308165, IMG submission 201032) | Phyllosphere microbial communities from UC Gill Tract Community Farm, Albany, California, United States - DLSLW.R2 | ecosystem: Host-associated > Plants > Phyllosphere > Unclassified | place: USA...
TCATGGCCATTACCGCTCACATCCGTACTCGGACTCGCATTGTCGATCGTCTATTGGGTGACGTTCAGCCGAAAAAGCACTGCCATTCAGGAGCTCCACGGGTTCAGGCCGGCAAGGATCATATTCGAGCAATCGCTGACTATAATTTCGGTCTTTATAAGCGCTTCCGTGCTGACGCTGGCTCTCGGCTCAGGTCTTCTTTTGCTGTACAACGGAGGCAATCAGTTTCTTCTGTTTATCCCATGGGTGTTGCAGCCAATGCTCGTCCTAGGCGGGATAGCAGTCGGCACTCAACTGCTCGCCTCAGTCTCCGCACTTAAACTTCCCGGCTACGCAGCGGTAAAGGGCGCCCGTCCTATGCGCCTGTTGGGAGTTGCCGCCGCATTGTCCCAGGCGGTGATGCTTGTGCTTGTTTATGCATCCGTAGTGCAGGCGAGCGGTGGGGCCGCCGCTGTGGCCACCGACTCTCGAACATTTGAGAACTGGGAGCCCGACGAGCGCAGCGTCACGGTGCAGATAAACCCGCATGCCTTCGAAGACCCCTCCTCCGGAACATTCGAACCGGATGTCGCGGCGGCGTACCGCTCGTTTGGGGAAATATTCACTCGGCTGGACGGCGAAGGCAGCGCTGTTCTCAGCGCCCATCGAAGCAATCAGGACACTGGCGTTCCCAATGCTCCACTGGAAAGCTATGGCCCCTCGGGCGGCAACGCACTCGTCGTCAACAACAACTATCTTGAGCGGCATCCGCTTCTTGACTCTGCCGGAGCGCAGTTGAAAGGCCTTCCGTCTAAGCCTGGTACTGTCCACCTCCTCATCCCTGAGCATCTCGCGCCCCAGAGCGAAGCGTTGACGGCCAGCTGGGCGAAATCCACGCTCATGGCGTGGGATCCGATTTTCGCCAACGAGCCGGACGCAGCGTTCGCCGTCGTGCCACACATCATCAAAGACGGCCAACAGGTCTTCAATTACGGGAACACATGGGATATGAAGCGTTGGGTACAGACCGGCCCCGTGGTCGCCGTAGTCTCGCCTCAGACCAGATATATCAGCGACTATATTTTGCTAGGAGTCGCCGCAAATAACGGCAACGTGGTTTTCACCGATGCTGACAGGTTCCGAGCACTCAGTGGCCAAGCTGGCCTCATGCAGCGATTCTCCGGGGTGAACAGTCCCGCCACGCACGCAGCGCAACAGCTAAGGGAACGAAACACGCAACTGTTTATTGCTGTGGGAAATGCCTTCATCGGGGCAATGACGTTACTCGTTGCAGTCATTCTGCTTGCAGCGATCTATGCCGACGCGGTCCGATTCCGGTCCTTCCTCAAACGGACACACGGCTGGAGAGCGACACGAATCCATTGGCCCTTCGTGGGCGCGGTGACGGTTGCCAGCGCAACTGTGATCGCCGCAAGTATGGTGCTGTTGCGCCCCGTCGGCTTCGCAACGGACACGGTTATGGCCACCGTTGCCATGATCATGTCCTTGACCGTTGCCGGCTCTATTGTCGCCGCAACTGCGAGCCTCGACCGTCGAGCACGCGCTGATCTCATAAAACGTCGCTGATCCCTCTGCCCAAGACCTACCAGAAGAAGAGACCGCCGTGCTTCAGAACACATCACCGACCCTGCCTCAGAACACAGCACCGACCCTGCCCATCCGGGTGGTTAGCGCCCAGAAGAGTTTCGGAACTCAACAGTTGTGGAGCGATGTCCACTTCGAGGTAGGTGCACGGCAGATGATAGCGCTGGCAGGCCCCAGCGGGTCCGGGAAGACCACCCTGCTCAACTGCCTCGGCCTCCTCGAACGAGTTGATTCGGGCATGGTCAGCTATGGAGCCGAGGATGTCACACATGCTAAACCCAAGCTGCGTCGTAGGCTTTACCGCGAGACCGTCGGCTTCCTCTTTCAGAACTCAGGACTTGTTGAGTCATGGACGGTTCATGCCAACGTTGCGGTTGCTCTTAGCCACCGCCGAATGTCCAGGAAGACGAAGAGCCAGCGCATAGAGAACGCTCTGGAGCAGATGGGCCTTGGTGGGCGCCAGAATGACCGCGTCTACACTCTCAGCGGCGGTGAGCAGCAACGCGTCGGACTTGCACGGCTGCTGCTGAAGGAAGCTGCTGTCGTCCTGGCGGACGAGCCAACCGCGTCGCTCGACCACGACAACTCTGAGATCGTCATACGAGCTCTCCGCAATCTGGCAAGCCGCGGCTCGGCGGTTGTGGTCTCAACCCATGACGACCAGCTGATCCAAGCGAGCGACGGAGTTGTCCAGCTCGAACGTGGTTCCCACGCGAGTATCCAATGGCACCAGTCCAGCATCACCGACCCTGCTCAGGAGTACCCGACAGCTGTGTCGAGCTCACGTCAGTCTTAGTACATGAGACAGGTACTTTTGGACCCCGCCCGGACAGACACTCTTGGGCTCGTCGCATCTGCTCCGCTGTGGGCGAACCGGATAACGTACTCGATTACCAACGACCTCTGGCCACAGGTAATTGACGCCCTAAAACCAAAGGGCTGGGACGAGACCAAAAGGTCTCTCGTCCTTGCCTTAGGGAGCACATCGTGTATGTAGCTCACTCCGAATGCCTGTGGCGAGTCCGCTAACTCAGTGTCTCGAATCCCTAGGGTTTTGAGGCGTTTGAGTTACGAGACACATCGAGTCCGACTTGGGGGTCGGTCGAGGTGCCCGTAAGGGGATCTTTTACCGGGCGCCATTAAGGCGATTCATCGCGGACCGTGAGAGGCTCGGCCTACTAGTGGAACTTCGGGGGTAAGGAATCCATGGATATGCAACACGCCGCGCCAATCGTCACCGCGGACGATGCAGTGATGCGAACAGTGACCGGAACGTTCTTTCGTGGAGTTGATCCCGCCTACCAGGATGCTGCACTAGCCGGGTCCCGGTCGGCCGGCCGCTATTCACCACCGGACGTGCCAACGCTGTACCTCAGCTCATCGCGGGATGGCGTCGCAGCCGCAATGATCGCTCATTCCAACGAACGCACCGCGCAGCTCGAAGTCCTGCAGTTCGACGTGGAAGCACGTCGAATCATCGACCTTCGGGATCACAACGCTTTGAAATCACTCGGGATCGATCCTGCGGACGCAGCGGCAGACTGGCAGAACGTAGTTGCCGGCGGCGGATCCCCTCCTTCGTGGAAAGTCCGCGAAACCCTTGAGCGCTTAGGGGCCAACGGGCTAATAGACCCATCACGAAAGCAACCGCACCTATGGCACCTCACACTCTTCAGGTGGAACTCCGACGGAGCGCCCGCTGTTCGGGCAAACCCGCACGGTAGCGGATCCCTTAACGGACGCTTCGACACCGCCCCGATATCGACTAACCGGGGCCTCCTAACCGAGAACTGGCCCGGCGCCGTCCGCCTAATTCTGTGAGTGAGTACACGCGAACAGTGGGCGGTATTTCCAAGGAAGTGAAACACCGCCCGTCGGGGGTGAATTGTCGGACCTGATACGTTCCAGACGACGCCATGGAATCGGAGGTTGTACTACATGGAGCTTTCTTCAAAGAATGCCCGGGAGCTTTGGAAAGCTCTGATGGCTAACGCTGCGTCTTTGGTGCGCGATGCGGAGCTTCTACTGCGCTCCGAGTCTTATGGCCGCGCACGGTCCCTGACTGTGCTTGCTCAGGAAGAGTTGGGCAAGGCGTTGTGGATCTATGACGCATTCCAAGGGTCTTGGAGTGCTGGTAAAGATGAAATCCAGATCGTGAAAGCAATCGAGAAGCATGGCCGGAACCACGCGAGGAAGTACATGGAGGCCATAGTCTTCGGACGTGAACTCTCGTCCTTCTGGGGTGACTACGGCCAGGATGATGACTACGGCGACGACCAAGAATCCTGGGAGAGGGTTTGGCAAGAGCGTCGGCAGAAGGCCGAGGTTGCAGCCAAAGAGGCGAATCTGCTCAAGCAGAGGGGCTTTTACGTGGATCAAGGAACGGGCGGTTCAATCCAGTCTCCTGCCGGCATCGAGCAGGGAACACTCGTCCAGGACCTCCAAACCGCGGCCCAAGTCATCGAGATGCTGCTGATCAAGGATCACACTCGCATGAAGCATTTCTCCGCGGAACCCTACGACGGAACACATTCGACTCAATTCGATTTGCTCCCGATAGCGCATCCGGAAGACTGGGCCGCGGCCAGCCAAGAGTTCCGAGCAGCAGCAAGTGGGGAGAACCCCAAAGACCAATGACGCTTTAGAACCAAAGTCGGAGACGGAAGCGAAATCTATCTCCGAGAACTTTCTCGAGTTCATCTCGGAGGCGAACCCCTTCCAGGTCAAAGTGTTTGCGGCGCTGCTCACTCCCAAACATTCCTGTCTCTTCATTGGCATGTTCGTTGAAGAATCTTGCCCAGGCCACAAGATCCTCGTACAAAGATTCTGGAAGTTCACTTTTCCAATCAGGCACATCTTCTAGCGCCCAGAATATGGTGGACATAGGCCAGGTGTACCCGTAATCGACGTCGACTAGGATCTCGGGTCGCGGATCTTGCGAAGAGTTGACCACAATACGACTCTATCCTCAGCAGCCGGGGATGTCCGACGGGTATGAGGTTAGATTTTTCGGTCAGTTTCGGAGGCTGTGACCGTCGGATCAAACAAATAGTCACCCGAGTAGACGCCGCCCCCTTCGCTAGACCGAGCCGCGTCTCAAATCCGCACGAGCTCCGTCTCAAAACCCTAGGGATTTGAGGCACTTAGGTTGTGAGACACGTGGGAAGGACGCCCTATAACGAGATAGAGCGGAGGGAACCAGAGTTTGCCCTATCCGGCCGGTGAGCGTTCTTTCAAGAGTGTCCTCCAGGGGACGAGCATCCCCAGCGCTGATCCCAAAGGAATCGCGACCCCAACCGTACAAGCGGCGAATAGGGCGACGGTAGGCCAGAAAGTAAATCCCCAGCTCGAGACCAGAAACCAAACCAGCAGGGCGAAAGCGGCCGACCAAAGAATTGATGGAACAACCCGATTCGCCCTCCCGCCCGGCGATCGGAACCCCCTGTTTGTGATCATCCCCGCAGGCTACAACGAACTGCCTCCTGCCTGGAAGGAGCCATCGATCCGTGGCGTAGTGCTAACCGGGACCGCAGGCCAACCGCGACGAGCCGGTACACCCGTGCAAAAAGTTTCTGGTGTGCATTTATTGCTTTAAGTGACATATGGGTCTGATGATCATGCTGTGCTCACTGGGGAGCGCGAAGTTGCTCACTGGGGAGCACAACAATTGGGGCGCAGCATGGCTGCAGCACGGTCTCTTCTGTCCGGTCTCGTTCTTTCCGCCGTAGTTTCGTCCGGGTTCGCTGTCCCGGCTGTCGCGGCACCATCACAGGCTCTGAACCACCCGCCGGGATCGACGGCTTTTCTCTTAGCCCCGGCGACACAAGCGCCGGCCGCCTCGGCTCCAATGAATTTGGGTGTCGCGGCGAGCCTGCCGTTGACGAACAACCTGCCGCCCGCGTCGGGGGCTAACGGTGTCCTGTCCGGGGACCGGTCCGCTGCAGGGATGGTCACCCGCAAACTGACCGACACCATCTCCCAAGCGTGGAACCCGGTGACCGGGAACGTCCTGGTCACCGGAAAACTCCTGCACCTGCAGGGCACGGCGCGGGATATCGACGTCTCCTGGCGGTACAACAGCATCAACGATGACCGGCCCACCCTTTCAGAGGGCACCTCCGAATCCGCAGTGGCAGTCGGGGCCGATAACTCCGTGACATACACCACGACCGACGGCGGGACGTACAAGTTCGTACCGAAGACCGGGGGGCGGGTGGACGATGCCGCCGGGCCTGAACGCGACGGTCACAGCCTTCAGTGCCACGGCGGTGTCGCTGCGGTTCAACGACACCGGCTTCACCAACGACTACCAGCAAACGGGCGGGGTGTTCCGCCTCGCGTTCGCCGGTACCCAAGCCAATGCCGCCGCTGACCGGAACGCCTACGCTTACGACTCTTACGGGCGCCTGGCCACGATCATGACCGCGACCGGCCGGCAGGTGTTGTTCGAGTACGCCGACGCGGACAACACCTCCCAGGCCAGCAAGATCACCGATCAGACCCTGAACCGGGCGATCTCCATCGATTACGGCGCCGACGGCAAAATGGCCACCATCACCGACGCGACCGGGACCACGACCGGGCTGGACTACACCAACGGCAAACTCACCCGGGTCCGTGACGGATTCGGGTCCCGGAACGAGTTCACCTACGACGCGAACGGCAAAGCCGCGAAGGCCCGATACGCCTCCGCCGACGACGGACCCACCGGGCCCGTGACCTGGACCCTCTCCACCGCCAAAGCCGTCGGAGCCTGGCGGGCCGCGCTCAAACCCGCCGGAACACCGCTCATCGGGCTGCGGAACTTCTCCACCGCCTCCACCGACACAGCAACGACCACGGTGTCCATCCTGGCCCCCACAGGCCGGGTTGCCGGGGATGTCCTGATCGCCTCGTTCACTGCGGACTTCAACCCCACCGTTACTGTCCCGGCCGGGTGGACCGCGATGGTCGACGCCCTCGGCATCAACAGCTCCAGCTCCTCCGGTGCCCGCGTGTTCGTCTACTACCACGTTGTCGGATCCTCCGACCCGGCGAACTACACCTGGACCCTGAGCACCGCCGTGAAATGGGGCGGCGGAATCAGCGCCTACACCGGCGTGAACACCACAACACCACTCGACAGCACGGTCGCCACGGCGGTCGACGCCACCTATTCGGCAACGAGCATCACCGTCGGGTCCATCACCACCGCCACCGCCGGGGCCCTCCTGATCGGCGGCCTCGGCTTCGACAGCTCCAACCCCGCCGCGACCGCACCCGCAGGATGGACCGAACGGTACGAAACCAGCGGCGGACAGGTCACCTCACAGGCCGACCGCATCCAGGACCCGGCCCAGTCCACCACCCTGACCCTCGCTGCCGTCGACGCTGCGACCTCGACCATGACCGACGACGCCGGGCACGTCACCACCTATAAGTTCAACGCCGCCCGGCAGGTCACCTCGGTCACGGACCCGCTCGGCCATGTCACCACCGACACTTATGACGCGCACGAGAACCGGCTCAGCCGTCTCGACGGGCTCGGGAACCTCTCCACCGCGACCTACAATCCGAACAACACCCTGAGCAACACCACCTCCGCGGCCGGGTCCGCCGGCGGGACCGGCGCCCAAACCTCCTACACCTACCCGGCCCCGACCACCGGAGACGCCTGGCTCGAGCACCAGCCCGCGTCCGCGACCGGCAGCGAAGGACAAACCACCAACTACACCTACGACGCCGGGCTCGGACAGCCATACCAGACCGTCACCCCCGGAGGGGCATCCGGCGGCGGAACCAAAACCGCCCGGTACCAGGGCGACGCAGCCGGCACCAGCTGCGGGGGCCTCCGCGGCCAGCTCTGCAAAACCATCGACGGGAAAGGCAACACCACCACCATCACCTACGACGCCGCCCGAAACCCCGTCACCATCACCCCACCGGCACCCCTCGGTGCGACCACAAGGACTTTCGACGCCGCGGGCCGGGTCGCAACCAGCACCGACGGCAAAGGCCAGAACGCGACCTACTCCTACGACAACAACGACCGGCTCACCCAAACCCGATACGGCGCCTCCTGCGCACCCGCGACCTGCGTGACCTACACCTACGACGCCAACGGCAACCTCCGGACCCGGGTCGACGCATCCGGAACCACCACCTACGCCTTCGACGCACAGAACCGCCCCATCGCCAAGACCACCGGGGCCGGGACCACGACGTCCCTGACCTACGACAAAGCCTCCAACGTCACCAGCTTCACCGACCCGGCCGGAACCGTGACCTACCGCTACGACAACGCCGACCGCCTCATTGCCCTCGCCGAACCCGGCGGATCCTGCCCGGCCACCCTGGTCTTCCCCAACAGCACCAAATGCACCGGCTTCGCCTACGACAACAACAACCGCCGCACCACCACCACCTACCCCAACGGGGTCAAGAACACCACCGTCTACGACAACGCCGGACGCATCAGCTCCATCACCGCAACAAACACCGGGGCCTCGGTCCTGGCCAAACGCGGCTACACCTACACCACCAACGGCACCCGCGACGGGGCCCTCCGCAAAACCATGACCACCGACACCGGGGCCGTCACCACCTACAGTTACGACGCCGTCAACTGTCTGCTCTCCGCCGTAGCCGGCAGCATCACCGACTCCTGGACCTACGACGCCAACGGCAACCGCCTCACCGCCGCCAAAACCGGGACGGCCACTGACTACTACGCCTACAACGCCGCCGACCAAATGTGCTGGTACGCCCCCACCACCGGGACCTGCACCTCACCACCCTCCGGCGCGACAACCTACACCTACGACGCCAACGGCAACACCACCGCCGCCGGGACCACCGGAACCCAGGCCTACAACGAGTTCGACCAGTTCATCTCCAACACCAACGGCTCCTCCACCATCAACTACACCTACGCCGGGACCCGCAACGACGAACGCACCAGCGCCGGATCCACCACCTTCCTCAACGGATCCCTCGGCATCGCCCAACAGACAAAGACCGGCGGGATAACCTCGTTTATCCGCGACCCCGACGGTAACCTCATCAGCATGCGCGACAGTGCCGGAGCCAGCTACTACTACACCACCGACGCCCTCGGCTCCGTCATCCTCCTCACCGACAGCGCCCAGGGCAAAGCCGCCACATACGCTTACGACTCCTGGGGCGAAGCAACCAGCACCACCGGCCCACAAGCCGCCACCAACCCCTGGACCTACGCCGGCGGGTACAACGACACCACCAGCAACCGCATCAAATTCGGCGCCCGCTACTACAACCCCGCCCGCGGCCGCTTCACACAACCCGACCCATCAGGGCAGGAGGTCAACCGTTATCTATATGCCGGCGCAAACCCAATCAACAATGTGGATCCCACTGGTGAGTCATATCTCGGAGACATAGTTGGCGGGGTCGTCGGCGCCTTTTTCGCCGCTCCGCTTGATGGCACGGTGGGGCCGATCGTGGGAGGCTTCGCCGGCGGCTGTTTAGGAGGCATAGTTACTGGCTTTATTGATGGGGAAGGAACTCCGGCTAAGAACTGCGTTGAAGCGGGTGCAGTCGGTGCTCTGACTGGCGGCGCAGGAGCATTAGGTAAAGCGTTTAGCACATGGCTGAAGGGACAGTGATGGTAGATAACAAGGGGCCCAGAAGAAGTCCAGGACGTTTTTGGGCGCTGGTAGTCGCGGCCTTCGCTGCTGCGTTCGTGGTCGGGATTCCGGTTGCCTACCTATCCGTATGGATGATGGGGGGACAGATGGGAAAAATTGAAGGCTACGGCAAGTACGCTGCCATCATCATTTCTCTCGTTTGCGCCGCTGTCGCATACATGGTCGTCCTAAAACAGGCATTCAAGTTCAAGCCCAAAAAGTAATCTTTGGCCAAGCGCGGTTGGAGGTGTCCCGTATGCCCGCCCGCAAAATTGCCCGGTGAAGGCGCCAAACGCAACACGCTTATTTGTCTCAAAACTCTTGGGATACGCGACGTCTCATTGCACCTGGCCGCGGGCGCGATGACTGCGCCCGGATTCCGCCGTTTCTCGAGGCTCTTCGTAGCGCCTTCGATTCTCATAACTACGTCTCGAAACCATGCGGGCGAATAGGGGTATTCATTGTTAGTTATGAGACACCCTGACAGCGGGCACGGCCAACTGAACGGCAAGGCCCGCGCTCCGACACGGTAGCCGCCCACCCATCGACAGCAGGCACACTTCTGGCCGCGGGCGTTCAACGGGATGACCTCTACATCGCTCACGGAGCAGCCGGTGCCAGGTCCATGCGTCCTCAGTTCGACCAGGTTCTTGATGCGCTCGTTGGGAGTGACGCCCTTGTCATCACGGCCGCCCACAAGGCTTACGCCCGTTGCCGGAGCATCAGAACCGGCGGCCGCACTTGCACAGGAATGCCACAGTGCTGCCAAAGTTCTGCCCTATCTGCGCGGGCGACGCTGGATTCAGCCGCAAAGACCGGCTGGCCCGGATCCCGGGCTCCAGGAAAGGAGCAACACATGGCAAAGATCAACAAGACCACGGCGGCCATCATGCTGGCGGCGGTGATCGGCGGCGGCGCGGTCGGAGCCGCTGTCCCGGCGATGGCGGCAGACAACACCGGATCGACGTCGTCCAGCGCCACCAGCGACACCGCGGCGGACGGCTACGCGGTTGCCGGGTCGGATGGCGGCCAGCGCGGTCCGCACCAGGCCAACGGCAAGACCGAGGAAGTACTCACCGGCGACACCGCGACCAAGGTCGAAGCCGCCGTCACGGCAGCCCAGCCCGGAGCGACGATCGACCGGATGGAAACCGATGCCGACGGCGCCACCTACGAGGCCCACATCACGAAGGCTGACGGCACCCGGGCCACCGTCCTGTTGGACGGCAACTTCACCGTGACCGGCACCGAAGACATGGGGCAGGGTGGGCCGGGTGGCCACGGCGGCCCCGGTGACGGCTACGGTGACGGCGACGGCGGCCAGGGCGGCACGGGCCAGAACGACGCCGGCGCTCCCGCCACCAACGGCTGACGCCGCGGGGTACCGGGGCCGTCGGCCCGGGTACCCCGACCGTCCGCCCCCCGGAGGCAACCCGGCCGTCCGGAACCCATTCCCTCCACGCGGATCTACCGCTAGGGTGCAGGCATTGACCCGATGTGAGGAGAGCGGATGCGCAAGGTAACGGCCGGATTGTTCAGCTCGGTGGACGGCGTGGTGGAGGACCCGTTCCTGTGGCAGTTCGACAGCTTTGACGCGGAACTGGGGGCCGGCATGGGCGAGATGATGGGCCGGATCGACGCCGGACTGCTGGGCCGGGTCGGCTACCAGCAGTGGGCCGAGTACTGGCCTAACGCGCAGGTCGATGACGACTTCGGTGCCTTCATCAACCCGCTGCCCAAGTACGTGGCGTCCCGGACCCTCAGCGGGGACCTCGCCTGGCAGAACTCGCAGCTGATCGAGGGTCCGCTGGAGGACTTCGTGAAGGACCTCAAGCAGGGCGACGGCGGCGACATCGGCGTCTTCAGCAGCATCTCCCTGGTCCGCCAACTGTTCTTCGCCGGCCTGCTGGACAGCCTCATGCTGATCGTCCACCCGGTGGTGGCGGGCAGCGGCCGGAAGCTCTTCAACGACGGCGACCCGCTCAGCCGGCTGGAACTGCAGTCCTCCGAACAGACCAGCAAGGGCAATATGATCCTCAATTACGGCCGCCGGGACTGAACAGCGGCCCGGATGCGGGCGCCGGCAGCGGCGAACCGTAAGCTTGGCGAGTGCAATTTTCCCTCTGGCTGGCCCTGGTCGGCGCCGGCATCCTGATCAGCTTCACGCCCGGCGCGGGCGCCATCAACACCATGAGCAACTCGCTCAACTCCGGTTTCCGGCGCGCCATCTGGGGGATCCTGGGCCAACAGGCGGCCCTGGTGCTGCACATTCTGATCGTGGCCCTCGGCGTCGGCGTGCTCGTGGCCAGCTCGCCGCTGGCGTTCAACATCATCCGCTACGCCGGTGCCGCGTATCTGGTGTATCTGGGCATCCAGCAGTTCCGTCACAAGCCGGACCTGGACCAGGAAAAGGCCGCGGCCCTGCGGAACGAGCCGGCGCTGTCCATGTTCCGCCGCGGCCTCTGGGTGAACCTGCTGAACCCGAAGGCGATCATCTTCTTCCTGGCGTTCATGCCGCAGTTCATCCGCCCGGACCAGCCGTTGCTTCCGCAATACCTGGTGCTGTCCCTGACCGTGATCGTGATCGACATCCTGGTCATGTGGTTCTTCTTCGCCGCTGCTGCCAAGACCTTCCAGCGGTTCACGCACGACGCGCGCGGCCAGCGGATCCTCAACCGCGTCTTCGGCGTCCTGTTCATGGCCGTCGGCGTGCTGCTGGCCGCCATCCACTAGGACAGGCGCTACACCGCGCCCTGGGTCAGCTTCCGCAGCTCAGCCTTGCGGATCTTGCCGCTGGCGGTCCGGGGCATCTGGTCCACAAACACAACGGACTTCGGGATCTTGTACCGGGCCAGCTTCCCGTCCAGGTGCGCGCGCAGCTCCTCCTCGGTCAGCCGCGCCCCGTCCCGCAGTGACACCACGGCCCGTGGAACCTCGCCCCACTTCTCGTCGGCCACGCCGATCACCGCCACGCTGCCGACGGCGTCGAGCTCGGCGATTACCTGCTCCACCTCGGCCGGGTAGATGTTCTCCCCGCCGGAGATAATCATGTCCTTGAGCCGGTCGGAGATGAAGACGAAGCCGTCGTCGTCCGTGTACCCCATGTCGCCCGACTTGAACCAGCCGTCCGGCGTATACGACTCGGCTGTGGCTTCGGGCCGGTTCCAGTATTCACGGATGACGTTGGGGCCTTTGATCTGGATCTCCCCCGCCGTTCCCGGCTCGGCCGGGCCGGCATCGGGCTCCAGCGGGTCCGCCACCCGGACGTCGGTGAAGAAGTGCGGCAGTCCGGAGGAACCGGCCTTCTCCCGGGACCGTGCCGCCGGCAGCGTGGTGGCGCCCGGGGCGGTCTCGGTCATGCCGTAGCCGTTGGAGAAGTGCAGTCCGCGCCGTTCGTAGGCGTCGAGAACCCGCAGGGGAACGGCCGAGCCGCCGCAGGTGAGCTTGTTCAGCGATCCCAGCTCCGTGGCGTCCCAGTCCGGGTGTTCGCAGAGCATCTGGAACGTGGTGGGCACCCCGCTGAGGGTGGTGGCCCGGTGCCGCTGGATCAGTTCCAGGGTCCGCCGCGGATCGAAGCGGGCCTCCAAAACCACGGTGCCGCCCTTGAGCAGCGTGGGCAGCACGCCCATGTCCAGCGAGGCCACGTGGAACATCGGCGAGATCATGAGCGCCACGTCGGCCGAGGAAAAGTCGAAGTCCACCAGCACGTTGATGCAGTTCCAGGTGATGTTGCCGTGCGTGAGCAGCGCCCCCTTGGGGCTGCCGGTGGTGCCGGAGGTGTAGAGGATCATGGCCCCGTCGTCCAGGGCCACGGACACGTCCGGGGCGTCGGGCGACCCCGCGGCGAGCGCCTGCTCGTAGTCCTCGACGTCGGCACCCGCGCCCCCTTCGACACCGCCGCCCGGTTCGGCGCCGGGCACCGCTTCGGGGCCGGACCCCGCACCGGCCGTGCCGCCGTCGTCGACCACCAGGCGGGTCCGGACGCCGGTGCCGGCCGCGCCGCGCCCGGCGAGCCCGGCCAGGCTGGCCGCGTGGACCAGGACGGCGGCGCCGCAGTCCTGCAGCTGGAACTGGATCTCCGGTGGGGCCAGGCGCGTGTTCAGCGGGACGAACACGGCGCCCAGCAGCCCGGCGGCGAAGAGCGTCTCCAGGAACGCCGGGTCGTTCTCACCCAGGTAGGCCACGCGGTGGCCTTTGGTGACGCCGCGGCGGCCCAGGGCATCGGCCAGCCGCGCGGCCCGCTCGGCCAGCTGCGCGTACGTCACGGCCCGCTCGCCGGCGATCACGGCGGTTTTGGTGCCCGACTTGGGGCTGCGCCGTTGCAGCCATGAGCCGATGCCGAAATTCTCCACGGCAGGTCCTTTCGAGAGGCGGAGCCGGGGCGGCTTACTTGTAGAAGCGGGCGAGGAACTCGGCGACGACGGCGGGCCGTTCCTGGCCCTCGATCTCAATGGTGTTGGAGACCTTGATCTGGGCGCCGCCCTTGACCTCGGTGACCTCGGCGATGGTGGCCTGCATCCGGATCCGTGCGCCCACCTTCACCGGGGAGGTGAAGCGGACCTTGTCCAGGCCGTAGTTGACCTTGGTGGTGACGCCCTCGACGTCGAACAGCTCGCCCCAGAACGGGATCATCAGGGACAGGGTCAGGAATCCGTGCGCGATCGGGGCGCCGAAGGGGCCTTCCTTCGCGCGTTCGACGTCGACGTGGATCCACTGGTCGTCCCCGGTGGCCTCGGCGAACTTGTTGATCTGTTCCTGCGTGATCTCGCGGTAATCGGTGACGCCGAGGTCGGTCCCGGCGAGGGTGAGCAGCTTGTCGAAGTCGACGACGAGGTTGGGCATGGCGGGCTCCTGGTTTGATGGGGGTGGTTAGTGGGTGAAGGCGCTGTGGCCGGTGAGGGCGCGGCCGATGATGAGGGCGTTGATGTCGTGCGTGCCCTCGTAGGAATAGATCGCCTCGGCGTCGGCGTGGAAGCGGGCGACGTCGGCCGCCAGGGTGATGCCGTTGCCGCCGACCACCTCCCGGGCCAGCGCCACAGTCTGGCGCATTAGCAAGGAGGTCTGCATCTTGGCCAGCGCCGAGTCCTGGTCCCGGTAGACGCCGCGGTCCTGCTGTTCGGTCAGCCGGACCACCAGCGAGAGCGCGGAGGTGACGTTGCCGAGCATCCGGGCGAACTTCTCCTGGACCAGCTGGAACGAACCCAGCGGCCGGCCGAACTGCTGCCGCTCGGTGACGTAGCGGAGGGCCGCCTCGAACGCGCCGGCGGCGGTGCCGGTGGCAATCCAGGCGACGTCGGAGCGCATCATCCGCAGCATCGAGGCAACATCGCGGAACGAATTGACGTGATGAAGCCGCATCGCCTCGGGGACGCGGACATCCGCCAGCGTGATGTGGGCGTTCTGCATCATCCGCAGCGAGGCCTTGCCGTGGATTTTCTCCAGGGTCACGCCCTCGGCCTGCCGGTCCACCAGGAAGCCCTTGACCTGCCTGTCGGCCTCGTCGCGGGCGAAGACGGCCAGCACGTCGGCGGTCAGGGCTCCGCCGGTCCAGCGCTTGGCCCCGTTGAGGATCCAGTCCCCGCCGTCGCGCCGGGCACTGGTGGCCAGGCCGCCGGCGATGTCCGAGCCGTGCTCGGGTTCGGTCAGGGAGAAGACGCCCTTGAGCGAGAAGTCCAGCACCCTCGGCAGCCATTCGTCCCGCTGCTCCGGGGAGGCGCCCACCGTGATGGCCGTCCGGAAGAGGCCGGCCTGGGCGGTGTAGAAGGTGGCCAGCGAGGCGTCCGTGCGCGCCAGCTCGAAGATCCGGAAGCCGTGGTAGATCCCACGCGCCGGGGTGTGGCCGGGTCCGGGCGGCCCGGTCACCTCGGCCGGTTCCATCAGGTCCAGGTCGATCAGCGGTCCGGTCAGCTGGTCCGGGAAGTCGCCGCGTTCCCAGTAGTCGGCCAGCAGGGGCCTGGCCTGCTCGTCGAGGAAGGTCCGCAGCCGGCCCAGCACCCGCCGCTCCGCGTCGGTGAGCAGCGCCTCGGCGTCGTAGTAGTCGCAGACGCCGTAGAGGCGTTCCGTGGTTTCCGCGCCCATCTCAACCACCGAGCCCGAGCAGGCGGACGGCGTTGGCCTTGAGGATCTTCGGCCGGACCTCGTCCTTGAGCGGCAGGTCGGCAAAGGCACCGAGCCATTTCTGCGGGGTAATCAGCGGGAAATCGGTGCCGAAGAGGACCTTGTCCTGCAGCACAGAGTTCGACATCCGCACCAGCGACTCCGGGAAGTACTTCGGGGACCAGCCGGAGAGGTCGATGAAGACGTTGGCCTTGTGCGTGGCGATCGAGTTCGCCTCGTCCTGCCAGGGCACGGACGGGTGGGCCATGATGATCTGCAGTTCCGGGAAGTCCGCGGCCACGGCGTCGAGCAGCAGCGGGTTGGAGTAGGCCAGCTTGATGCCGTAGCCGCCTGGCAGCCCCGCGCCCATGCCGTTCTGGCCGGTGTGGAAAATCGCCGGCAGGCCCAGCTCCTGCAGCGTCTCCCAGAGCGGGTAGAACTGCTCGTCGGAGGGGTCGAAGCCCTGCAGGCTGGGGTGGAACTTGAAGCCGCGCGCGCCGAGCTCCTCCGCCTGGTGGCGGGCGCCGGTGATGGCGTCCGGGCCGGTGCGCGGGTCGACGCTGCCGAACGGAATCAGCACGTCATTGTTGCGGGCGGCGCCGGCGATAAGCTCGGGAATGCTGTTGGGTTCGTGTTTGAGCTGGGTGCGGGCGTCCACGGTGAAGACGACGGCGGCCATGTTCAGTTCGCGGTAGATCTCGGCGATCCGGTCCAGCGACGGCGTCCGGTCCTCGGCCTTGAAGTACTTGGCGGAGGCGTCTGTGAGGGTTTCGGGCAGGGAGTTGTGGCCGCAGCTGTCCACCTCGAGGTGGACGTGCATGTCGATCGCGTCGAGCGCGGCCGCGTTGATGCCGGGTTCGTACCGGGTCGGGGCCATCTCAGCGGGCCTGGGCCGGTTCGGGCTGCAGCTCCTCCGGCAGCGGCAGGAACTCCTCGCCCACGCTCTGCAGCTTGTCGCCGAAGAGTGAGTCGAAGTTCTCCACGAGGTCCTGGTAGCCCCAGCCGCCCTCGCGGTATT
>Ga0308165_1003629_pt1 | contig 16318 bp, 17 predicted proteins | sample PhyWR2_FD_201032 | JGI IMG/M metagenome (GOLD analysis project Ga0308165, IMG submission 201032) | Phyllosphere microbial communities from UC Gill Tract Community Farm, Albany, California, United States - DLSLW.R2 | ecosystem: Host-associated > Plants > Phyllosphere > Unclassified | place: USA...
CGCTTTTCGCCATGCTGGTGCCCACTTTCGCGCGCCGCCATCTGCTAGGCTATCCGTGGATCGTGCTGGCGGCGGTGGGGACGGCGTTCCTGTCATTCGGGCTGTGGGTGCATCACATGTTCGCCACGGGACTACCGAAGATCAGCCTCGCCTTTTTCTCCGCCGCATCGGAAGCTGTGGCGATCCCGACGGCGGTGCAGATCTTCGTGTTCATCGCCACAATGTGGGCGGGGCGCGTCGTGTGGTCGACGCCGCTGCTCTATGCGACGGGCAGCCTTGCCATCTTCGTGATCGGAGGCCTGACGGGCGTGATGGTTGCCGTCGCCCCGTTCGACTGGCAGGCGCACGACACCTACTTCATCGTCGCCCACCTGCACTACGTGCTGATCGGCGGCACGCTGATGCCGCTGTTCGCGGGGCTATATTACTACTGGCCGCTCATCACCGGGAAGAAGCTTTCCGACCGGCTCGGGCGCACTGCGTTCTGGCTGATCTTCGTCGGCGCCAACCTGTGCTTCTTCCCGATGCATCTGTCGGGCCTGGAAGGCATGCCGCGCCGGGTGTTCACTTATCCCGAGGCGATGGGCATCGGCGGTCTTAACATGGCGTCCACCATCGGCTCCTACGTGATCGCGCTGGGCGTTGCGATCATCGTGATTGACCTGTGCCTCTCACCGAGGCGCGCCAAGGCTGCGCGCAATCCGTGGCAGGCCGGTACGCTGGAATGGCTGGCCCACCCGCAGGACGAAAGCTGGGGCATCCGCTCGATCCCGCTGATCGAAAGCCGCTATCCGATTTGGGATCAGGAGGACTTCGTGCGCAAAGTCGACGAAGGCCGCTTCTTCCTGCCCGACGCCGAGGAAGGCCGCCGCGAGACGATCATCACCTCCGTCCTCGATGCACGCCCGGTCTCGGTAATCCGCCTCGGCGAGCCCAGTTGGAAGCCAATGCTGACTGCCTTGGCGCTGGGCGGGGTGTTCATCCTCACCACCTACCATTTCTACTGGGCAGCGCTGGCATGCGGCGTCCTCACGATCGCCATGGCCGTATGGTGGCTCTGGACCGGCACCGCCGAGATCCCCGAAAAACCCTGCAAGCCGATCGGACACGGGATCGAACTGCCGCTTTACATATCAGGCAGCGCCTCGCCGGGGTGGTGGGCCATGTTCATCACCATGATGGCCGACGCCACCGCATTTTCGGGCCTGGTTTTCGGATACTACTTCTTCTGGACCCGGCACGAGGATTTCCCGCCGCAGGCCATGGCCGACGGACCCGGCCTACTATGGCCAATGGCCGCGCTCGCCCTTGCGCTGGTCAGTTGGCTGGGCACCATCGCGGCGCGTGAAATGAATGCAGGCGCCCGCGTAGGTTTCGCCCGGTTGCTGGTCGCGCTCGGCATCGTCGCGAGCCTTGCGGCGGTCGTAGCCGGGCTTGCCGGGCCGTGGCTGTCCGGCATGGATCCGACGCTCCACAGCTATCCGGCTATCGTGTGGACGCTGGCGATCTGGACCGCAGCACACGCCGGCGTGGCCGCGATCATGCAGGGCTACGTCCTCGCCCGCAGCCTTGCCGGCCGGATGACGCCCCGGCACGACGCCGACATCCGCAATGTCAGCGTCTACATGCACTTCTTCGCGCTGACCGCCGCGGTCACCGCGCTCACCCTCGGTCTGTTCCCGCTGCTCGCATGAAGGATGGACATGAAAAATGGCACGAGCGCCTCAGGGTCACGCTATGGACATTGATCGTGCCGCCAACCGTATGGGCTGCGCATTTCCTGTTCTCGTATTTGTGGGCCGCCATATCCTGCGCCAAGGCGGGCCGTTTCGCCACGTTCCCCTGGCTGTTCGTCATCGGCACGGTGCTGGCACTCGCCGCGATCGCGCTATCCGGATGGATCGCCTGGCATCAGGAACGCATGGCCCAGACCCCTCCCCCTCACGAAAAAGGCACCGACATCGACCGGCTGCGCTTCCTCGCCAAGTCCACGCTGCTGCTGGCCGGGCTGAGCTTCGTGGCGGTGCTGTTCACCGCGCTGCCGGTGGTGTTCCTGGCAGACTGCCTGTGAAACGGGCCGCGCTTGCCTGCGGTATCGCGCTGGTCGCGGCGGGATGGGCGCTGTCGGGAATGGGCATGACCGGACACATGGCAGCGCACATGATCGCCGTTGCCGTTGCCGCGCCGGTGCTGGCCTTTGCCCTTACCGCCGGGCCTGCCGACCCCGCCCGCCGCTGGCCGCGCGTAGTGACGCCGATGGGGATGATGCTGCTCGAACTCGTTACCGTATGGGGCTGGCACCTTCCCGCTATGCGGCGCATGGCAGACGCCTCGCCGCTGATCGCACTGGCAGAACTGGGCAGCTTCCTTGTCGCAGGTGTGCTGCTGTGGAGCGCAGTTATGCATACCTCTCACCGCGCGGCCGGTATCGGGGCGCTGCTGCTGACGTCGATGCACATGACGCTGCTGGGCGCGCTGATCGGACTGGCACCGAGGCCGCTCTATCCGTCGATGCACCATGCGATGCCGCCTTTGGGGCTAGACCGCCTGAGCGACCAGCAACTGGGCGGCGTCGTCATGCTCGTCGTCGGCGGGGCGAGCTATTTCCTGGGCGGCCTTGCCATTCTCGCCGGGCTTCTGCGCGATACGCGAAAGCCCTCGACATGACCGTGAAAGTTACCTGGAAACGCGCCCTTGCTGCGCTTGCCCTGCTGGGCGCGCTGGGAATGGGTTTCGCATGGTCGGGCCTTTTCCCGCTCGCTGCGTCTTCGGGACACTGGAAGATCACCGACTGGTTCCTCCACTGGACGATGCAGAACTCGGTGCGAACCTACAGCACCTTCCAGACCCCCGACAAAGCACGCGACGATACCGGGCTGGTCAGCGCCGCCGGGCATTTCCGGCAGGCATGCCAGGTCTGCCATGGCGCTCCGGGCGCAAAGCCCTCACCTGCGATGCAGGCCGCCACGCCCCATGCCCCCGACCTTGCGAAAACGGCTGCGCACTACACCGACCGCGAACTGTTCTGGATCGTGCGCCACGGTGTGAAGTACACCGGCATGCCGGCTTGGCCAGCCGCCGACCGCCCCGACGAAGTCGTCCGCATGGTCGGTTTCCTGCGGCGACTTCCCGGAATGTCCCCGCAGCAATACGCCGCCCTCTCGTCGCCGCCCGCTCCCACTGGCAAAACGGCAGCCGCGCAGTGCATGGGGTGCCACGGCAGCGACGGAATGGGACGGGGCCAGAAAGACATTCCGGTCATTGCGGGACAAAAGACCGAGGTGCTTGTCGCAGCACTGCGCCGCTATGCGGCCGGGCAAAGACAAAGCGCGGTGATGCAAGTGGCCGCTGCAAGCCTTTCCAAATCGGAAATGCAGGACGCGGCCGAATACTTCTCGGCGCTTCCCGGCCTCGCGGATGTCGCCTTACCCGGCAAACACCCGCTGCCCATCGAAGGGCGTCCGCTGGCACAGCTCCCGGCCTGTACCGGCTGTCACGCACCCGGAAAGGCCGCACCACTGATCGCGGGACAGCGCGCGAGCTATCTGGCCGCGCGCCTGCGCCAATGGCGGGGAGAAGACACAGTCATCGACGCGCACAAACCCCAGGACGCTATGGCGGTGATCGCCCGCCGCATCCCGGAAGACGAGATTGACCGACTGGCAGCGGCGCTTGCAGGTTCGCCGCCGCCCTGACGCCCCGGATCAGGTTTCAGCCTGCTTCCTGCGCCGGGTATCCCAGCCCTTGCGTGCGGCGGCGGAACGCTGCTCCGGAGAGCCGGACTTGTGCGCCTTACCCCCGCGCGTGGAAGAAACATGGCTGTCCGTCTTCCCCCTGCCGGAACCGGACTTGTTGCCGCCGCCTGATTCCTTGTTGACGGTGGCCCAGGCCCGCCCCTCGGCCTCGTCATGGCTGACCCCGCGATCCACATAGCCCTGTGCTATGTGAGCCGCCTTGCGCTTCTGCTTGTCAGTATAGCTGCTCTTGTCGCCTTGAGGCATGACGTCTCCCCTCAACCGTTGACGATGATACCGCCATTGGGATGCAGAACCTGTCCGCTCATGTAGCTCGCATCATCGCAGGCCAGGAACAGAAACGAAGGCGCGACTTCGTTGGGCTGACCCGGACGGCCCATCGGAGTGCTTTCACCGAAATGCTCCAGCTTTTCTTCGCTTGCGCCGCCGCAGGGGTTGAGCGGCGTCCAGATCGGCCCCGGCGCCACTGCGTTTACCCGAATGCCATGCTCGATCAGGTTCTCCGAAAGCGAACGGGTGAACGCCGTGATCGCGCCTTTGGTGGCGCTGTAGTCGAGCAGTTCCTTGCTCCCCTGGTACATGGTCACGCTGGTGCAGTTGATGATCGCAGCGCGTGCCTGAAGATGCGGACGGGCCGCCTGCACAAGATAGAACATGCCGAAGATGTTGGTCTGAAAGGTTCGCTTCAACTGCTCTTCCGAGATGTCGGTGATGTCCTTGTCGGGGTGCTGCTCGCCGGCGTTGTTAACAAGGATGTCTACTTTGCCGAAGGCGGTCAGCGTCTGTTCGACAATTGCGTCGCATGCCGCGCCCGAACCCACGTCGGCTTTGACGGCGATCGCGTGCCGCCCTTCGCTTTCCACTATGCGGATGGTTTCCTGGGCATCGTCATCTTCCAGCAGGTAAACTATGGCGATATCGGCGCCTTCGCGCGCGTAGAGCGCCGCCACTGCGCGGCCGATCCCGCTGTCCGCACCTGTCACGATGGCAACCTTGCCTGCGAGCCGTCCTGAGCCGGGATATCGCGGCTGCCACTCGGGCTTGGGCTCCAGCTGACTTTCATGGCCCGGCAGCGCGTCTTCATGGATCATGGGGATGGTCTGGGTCATAAGGTAGTCTCCTTTTGAAAGGAAACGAACGAACCCTGACGATAGTTCTTAAATATTCGCGGCGTTCGTCCCATTCCGAGGTTCATTCATAGAATGATTGTGCAAATCCAGCGCTTGAAAATAGTTGAGGTTGGAAGTGTTCATTCGGCCTCGCGATATTTCGCTGGGCCAGTTTTGCATTGGGGCGTGAAACCGAAGTCCAGTCGCGCTTTGAACTGCGCCGACGAGACCGCGCATTGCCCATGCAATTGACATCAGGAGCAGCAAGCTAAGCCCTATCGCTTTGCGCGCAGCGGCGCGATCTTCGGGGTGAGCGTTCCCCTTGGCACGGCCGACTTCGTCACTGTCGTGAGCGCGAGGACTCCGATCCTCAGTGGCCGTGAGCCATGTGCCGGAATGGGGAGCGGCATGACGCCGCCCCCCCAAGGTATCCGGTGCCATACAGAATGTCAGGCTTTGGGCCGCGCATCCAGATCGACCTCCAGTTCGCGCGGCCAGTGACGCAGGGCCCGGCAGGCAGCGATGAAGGCACCGGCATCCTTGGCTGCACCCAGCTTCATGCAGGCCTCGTCAAGATCGTCCGCGATCCCTGCCTTGGCGAAGATGGTTTCCGCCTCGGCGTTGAAGCCGATAAACTTGCAGTGGGCGAAGGCATCGGTGACGAAATCCTTCGCCGCCGCGTCAGTGGCGAGCAAGGCTGCACCTTGCGTCGACACCACGATCGCCACGGCATCGAACAGGACCGAAGGCCCGCCGTCGATCTTCTGTTTCGCCGCCACGGTCGTACCGTCGGATAGCGTCACGCCGGCGATCTTGGGTGCGACCACTTCGTAAACCGCCTGCTCCTTTTCGACCGCCTTGACCAACGCCTTGAAAAGCCCGGCATCGGCGCCGTCGCTCAGCAGGATGCCCAGCTTGCGGCCCTTGAAGCTGTCCGGCCCGTTCTTGAGGATGCTAAGTTTGTCGGAAGGGGGCAGGTCGGCTATCGGCTCGCGGGCTGCGACCGCAGCATCGGGCAGCGGCATGCCGAGCCCATCGGCAACCGTGGCGGCAAGCCCGGCATCGACGTTCAGCAAGTGCGAAACCGTGCGCGAGCGGATGTCGGGGCGTTCCACTTTCGACAGTTCGAAGACGAGCGCATCGCCGATATGCTTCTGTTCGATCAGCGTTTGCGAAACGAAGAACTGCCGCGCCTGGCTGTAATGGTCGGCGAAGCTATCCGACCGGACGCGCTGCTTGGGACCGTCGGCTTCCTGCGCGAAGCTGGTGAACCCGCGGACCGGATCTTCGCGCGGACCACCGTGCGTCGGGCCCCAGCTATTGGGCTCGTAGTTGGCGCGCCCCTTGGGATTGTGCATCGCCATGTGCCCGTCCTGCTGGAAATGGTGCATCGGGCACTTGGGCGCGTTAATGGGAATATGGGTGAAGTTGGGCCCGCCCAAGCGCTTGATCTGGGTGTCGAGATATGAGAAGTTACGCCCTTGCAGCAGCGGGTCGTTCGAGAAATCAATGCCCGGCGGAACGTTCTGCGTGCAGAAGGCCACCTGCTCGGTCTCTGCAAAAAAGTTGTCGACCACCCGGTCCAGCACCAGGCGCCCGACCACCCGGATAGGCACCAGTTCCTCGGGGATCAGCTTGGTCGCATCGAGCACGTCGAAGTCGAAGCTGTCAGCGAACGCATCGTCGAACAGCTGGACCCCCAGTTCCCATTCGGGAAAATCGCCCGAATTGATGGCATCCCACAAGTCGCGGCGATGAAAGTCGGGGTCGGCGCCATTGATCTTCACCGCCTCGTTCCAGACCACTGATTGCAGGCCCTGCTTGGGCTTCCAGTGGAACTTGACGAAGGTGGATTTGCCCTCGGCATCGAGCAGGCGGAAGGTATGGACGCCAAAGCCCTCCATCGTGCGGAACGAACGCGGGATGGCGCGGTCCGACATCGCCCACATGACCATGTGGAAACTTTCCGGCGTCAGGCTGATGAAGTCCCAGAAATTGTCATGCGCCGTCTGCGCCTGCGGGAACGCGCGGTCAGGCTCGGGCTTGGCGGCATGGATCAGGTCGGGGAACTTCATCGCGTCCTGGATAAAGAACACCGGGATGTTATTGCCGACCAGATCCCAGTTGCCTTCCTGGGTGTAGAGCTTGACTGCAAATCCGCGCACGTCGCGGGCAAGATCGACCGAGCCCTTCGAGCCCGCCACGGTCGAGAACCGGACGAAGGCAGGCGTGCGCTCGCCAACCCGCTGGAAGACATCCGCCCGGCTGACGTCGGACAGGCTGTCGGTAAGTTCGAAGAAGCCATGCGCTGCGTAACCGCGCGCATGGACAACGCGCTCCGGAATGCGTTCGTGGTCGAAGTGGAACATCTTCTCGCGGAAATGGAAATCTTCCAGCAGACTCGGACCGCGCGAGCCCTGCTTGAGGCTGTTCTGGTCATCGGCCACCGGGATGCCCTGCTGGGTCGTCAGGGTGGCGACATTGTCGCGGGCCACCTGCCGCGTCTCGCCTCCGGTGCCCTGCGGCTCGCCATAGGCGAACGAAATATCGGCGTCTGCCGGAATCGGGGCGGCCTTCGGCGCGGACTCGCCGCCCACATCGACATCGGCCACATCTGCTGCGGTCGAGGGCGCGGGCTTTTTGGGCTTGGACTGCGATTTCGAAGGGGTCTTGGCCATGGTCATTCCTTATGGATTGAACTGCCCACCCAACCCGAAATGTCCCGTCCGGTTGCCTCAAAAATCATAAATTAATCTGCGTCAAAACGATTTATCGCAGTAAACTGCAACGTATCATCGCTGGCAGCCGTTGAGGCAATTGCGCACCCGCGCGTTGACCCCAATAGCAGCGTTGAAAAGGCATCAATGTTTACTGATCGCTTCCTCAGGTATAAGCGCGGGACCAGTCTCCTCGCCAACGAAAGGCTGCGACTGGAAGAGGCGATAGCCGAAGTAAGAACGCTGGAGGCCCGCCAGATCATCATCCGCGCTGGAACCAGGCTTCACGAAAGCACCCTGCTGGTCGAGGGCTTCCTGTCGCGGTATATCGATGATCGCAACGGTCTGCGCCAACTCGTCGCGATCCACGTACCGGGCGACTTCGTCGATTTGCACGCCTATCCGCTTCAAACGCTCGATCACGATGTCGCAACCATGACTGCCGCTACTGTGGCGATCATACGCCATGAGCAGCTGGATGCTATCATCGAGGAGCAGCCGCAGCTTGGCCGCAAACTGTGGTTCTCGACGCTCATCGATGCCGCGATCCACCGCGCCTGGCTGTTCCGGCTGGGTCGCTTGGATGCCACCGGCCGGGTCGCTCATTTCCTCTGCGAGACGAATGCCCGGTTGTTTTCTGCTGGGCTGAGTGACGGGAGGCGCTTTGCCCTGCCGCTCACCCAGACCGATATCGCCGAAATCTGCGGCCTGACCAATGTTCATGTGAACCGGGTCATGCGGCAAATGCGCGAAGAGAAAATTTGCGTGTTTCGCTCATCGCTCGTCGAAATCCTGGACGTCGAGCGGCTTGTCGCGCGCGGTCAGTTCAATCCCGATTATCTGTACCTCGAAGACCCCGACCCCGTCCTGCCCTCTCAGACAGAGCATTCATCATGACGATGATTCCCAACCCGCCGCAGCCCCGCGACGATCCTGGCATTGCCAGCGCCGAAGACGGGGTCGTAATTCTGGACGGTCCCAATGGCATCGCGATCACCATGACCGCCCATGCGGCAGCAGCAACCGGCCACAGCCTGATCGCGGCTGCAGAACTGGCCGAGCGGCAATCGTTAAGCCGCGAGCGCTAGGGTATTGGAGCCTCCCTTAGCGTCCGCTTTGACTTCGTAAGAATGAACGTCAAAGCTCACTAGCTGCACAGGCCCAAACGCGGTCGTGAGTGCGGTATCTGCAGCATCGCGGCCGCAGGCCATCAGGATGCGCCCGATCCTTGGCACCCGGTGGCGTGCATCGAAGCTGTGCCATTCGCCGCCGAGATAGGCTTCAAACCACGCATGGAAATCCATCGGCACGTCTACCGGTTCGACACCGATGTCCCCCAGATATCCGCTGCAATAGCGTGCCGGAATGTTCATGCAGCGGCACAGCGCTACAGCCAGATGCGCGAAGTCCCGGCACACACCCACGCGCTCCTGATAGGCTTCGTAGGCGGTTCTGGTGGCGCGAGCATACTCGTAGCCATACCGTAGGTGCTCGTGGACGAAATCGACTATCGCCTGCACCCGTTGCCAGCCTGCCGGGATGTGTCCAAACAAACCCCACGCGATGTTGGAGAGGTGGTCAGTTTCGCAATACCGGCTTCCCAGAAGATATTGGAGCGCATCGCTGGGAAGATCGGCAATTTCGTGCTGCGCGGCGGATGGGCTCTGGCGGTCCGCTGCGCCCGCGTCGTGGATCAGGAAGCTGCTGGAAATTCTGACGATCCCGGGCGGCAAAGTGAGCCGTGTGCAGAAGTTACCGAAATTATCATGGTAATGCTGCATCGGGATGCCCCGGTCGTTCGTGATCGCATGCGGTGAGCGCAGGTCCGCAAGGCGCTCTGGACGAACATTGAGCATAGCCACCAATGGCGTTGAAGTTGATACGCCAAGCGCGATGTCATATCCGCTGCGAATTAACATGGATGATGCTCCGGTGAACTTTCATGACGTGCCGACGCGCAAGCGGATGGCCCTTCATGAAAACCCCAGTCGCGTTTTAGTTTCAACCGACCCTGCGACGGGACGCATATCCGCGTCGGACTATGCCGCCGCCGCTTCAGCCGTGCCCGACCGGCCGTGCTACAGGCACCGGATGGTGCTAGCGGGGACTGCGTTCGGGCGCCCTATGCCGAAAAGCTGCCGGCGCTTCAGGCCATGCTTGTTGACTGAATACCAACACACAGGAGAACACCGATGAAGATTCTGATGGTTCTGACCTCGCACGATACGCTCGGCAATACCGGCAAGAAGACCGGCTTCTGGCTGGAGGAGTTCGCCGCCCCCTACTACACGTTCCATGATGCCGGCGCGCAGATCACCGTAGCCTCCCCCGCAGGTGGTCACCCCCCGCTCGATCCCAAGAGCGACCTGCCCGACTTCCAGACCGAGTTTACCCATCGCTTCAAGGCCGATGCCAATGCGCAGGCGGTTCTCGCCAATACGGTGAAGCTCGAAGGTGTGAAGGCCGAGGACTATGACGCTGTATTCTATCCCGGCGGCCACGGCCCGCTGTGGGATCTGGCCGAATCCGAAGTCTCGATCGCGCTCATCGAAGCATTCGAACGCGCCGGCAAGACCACCGGCTTCGTTTGCCATGCGCCCGGCGTGCTGCGCCACGTCAAGGCGGCGGATGGCTCTGCCCTGATCGCCGGACGCCGGGTGACCGGCTTCACGAACGGCGAGGAAGATGCCGTCGAACTGACCGATGTGGTCCCCTTCCTGATCGAGGACGAGTTCAAGGCGCTGGGCGGCCTTTACGAAAAGGGCCCCGACTGGGCGCCGTATATCGTGCAGGACGGCCGGCTGATAACCGGGCAGAACCCGGCCAGCAGCGAAGCCGTCGCCAAGGCCATCCTGGCGGCCGGCTGACCGTTGCAGGTAGCTTGACACACGAAGGGCGGCACCTTTCTCCGTGCCGTCCTTCATCCTTCCGCACGGAGACGATCGCGCCAGAGGCGCCTTATGTCGCAGCTAAGGCGGCGTTTACGTGGCCTTGCGGATCGGGATATACTTGCAGGTGAAAGCCGGTTGGCCCTGCCCAGCTATAGGCGTGAGGTGCACGAAGAGACGCTCTCCGGCGGGGCCGTCACTCAGGCAGAAAGCGTGCTCGGCCTCATAAAGATCGTCCTTGTGCGGGTCTGTCCAGGTCTTCACCGTTTTTACGGCCTTGTATTTGGCCTTGGATTCGCTTTCGGCGACCACGAAAATGTTACGGTGCCGTTCAGCGAACTCTCCGGGTTCATAGCCGCCCAGATTGACGAAATAGAGCTTTTCGGGACCATCATACGGCTCGTCCCTCAACGAGATCGCGTAACCGTCGGCCTCGATTACTTCCGCCCAGCAGTCGATGTGCAGGCTTCTGGGTACGCCCCACCATTGCTCCCGCAGGGCTGGATAGGTGTCCTCGATGCGCTGCGCTACTGCAAAGCGGACGTCGTGGACCTCGATGTTGGCGCCGGGATACTCACCCCCGATGTAGATTGCGAAAAGCTTCATCGGGTGGTCAATTCCCCTGCGGCGTCGTTCGGCGCGCAGTGCCGGTCGATCGCGGCTGCGAGTTCGTGGGCCACGATCCGGCCCAGTTCGTGGGAGCTGGTGATGCCCTGCACGAACGGGTGCCGCCCCATGATGAAGGGCAGGCTGAGGCAGAACAACTGGTCGATCGGGACCTCCGCCGAAACGAGGTGAAACTGATCGTCGATGGCGATACCTCTTGCAGGCGCATTTTCTCCGGCCGTGCTCACATCACGAACGATCCCCTGATCGCGCAGCGACGGGAAGGGGAAATCCTTGGCGGCAAGCGCGCGCTGGCCGGTCGCTTCGATGAAGACCGGAAAATGGGTTTCCGACGCGCCTTGTTTCAGGATGGCGCCGTCCTGCGGCGAATGCGTATCGACGGTGTAGTCCTCTCCTACCGCGATGACTTCTAGCTTGCCGGCGCGGTGAAGGGCCAGCATTCGCTGAATGGATTCGTGCGGCACGGTGGCGTAGTCATCAACGAAGACCGTCTTGAGGTACCGCGAAAAGCGCCCGAATTCCTCGTCGCTCAGATGAGGGACAATGCTTTCGATTACCTCGTGCATCCGCAGGATCGCATAGCGCCACGCTACGACGTGATCCTTTTCGTAGTTCCGCTGCGCTTCGGCGAGATTGTCACGCGCCCATACGAACGGGTCACTGCCAAGGCGCTGGCTGAAATACCCTTCGCAGAAGTCCTCGATACTCAAGGACGCAAGCCCGGTCTGCTTTGCATAAGCCGGGTCTGCTTCGGCAAGTTCACGCTTGAACAACTCGAAAGTGCTGTCGAGGAGAGACGGGTCTTGAGACGCGATCAACCGTTCGATTGCCTCACTGGTGCACACTGCCAGCGGTTCGTACGGGATGGGGAAGTAGAAGTCGGCCTCGGGCAAAAGGCCTTTGCGCGACAGCATGGTCATCTGGAACGAGTCGGTATCCGGTCCCGCCATATAGGCGAGGTCGCCGTCTTCCGTCTCCACGAAATCACCATGGGCGACGGCCAGCGCCACGGCGGCATCGATCGCGGTGAGCGAGGAACCACGAATGCCGACCCGAGTGGCCGCAATCTTCTCGATCTCGGAAGCGGGCCACGGACTGGCGAAATAGCCGGGACTAACCTCGGGATGTTCAGGCCACTGGTGGCCCGTAGCGAGGACGACATGATCGAAGCGCGCCTCGAATGCCTCACCTTTTTGGGGCTGGACGTGCAGGATCATGCCCTCGGGGCTACTCACTGCGTCCGTTACCTCGCAGCGGGTGCGGACGGTCACGACGATGCCCTGCCGCGCGGCTTCCTCCAACAGAGCCTGCATCTGGTCCGCGAAATATTCACCCAGGACGAGCCTTGGGTAGAACGTGCGGTCATCTATGTCTTCCCGGCCGATGTGCAATTGTGCAAGTCGCTCGTCGCTCTGACCGTGCAGCCATTCCACCATGGTCTCGGCCAGCGGGGGAATTTCGATGCTGGCGATGTTGGAAAGCATGGCGGGATCGTTCCAGCCTGGCCGATAAGGCGTGCCTCGGCCAATGGATGGCTGCTTTTCAAACAACGTAAGCTCGAACGGGGCGGGGCGCTCCGTCAGCAGGGAATGCAATGTGTAAATGGTAGTGGGGCCAGCGCCCACGAATGCGACGGAGCAGGTCATGGAAATCCCGCAAAACTGATTGATGGCGGCGTCCTGTCGCCGGGGGTGCGTAAAAACCCCCGCCGAAGCGGGGGTCCCAGTTTCATTGCCCGGTGCCTGGCTTGGAAGGCTTGGGCGGCTTGCCGTCTTCGACACGACCTTCATTGCGAAGATCGCGGCCTTCCTGCGCCTTCTTCTGGCTCTCTGGCGACTTGCCGTGTTCGTTCAGCTCTTCCTTCACGTAGCCGGCGGCTTCCTTGGCTTTGCCTTCGATGCTCATGATCGTCTCCTTGCGTGGTCTGCCTTTGCAGATCACTCTGGAATCATATCGCGCGACAGGCCGATACGGTTCCGGCGCCAATCTCGATGTCTGGAAATCAATTCCGGCATCGCTACAAAGTGGCTCATTCGGCCCGTTCGAATTTCGGTGGGCCGCAGAGAGATGAACTTTGCGCCTTCCGGTGAACGCTCGCCGAATCCGCAGCGCGACCTAGGCGCGTTGCCGCGACAGAAAGAACCGAAGCATCTCCCGGGATGCGTCCGGTCCTGTGGGATCCGTATAGGACGCAAAGGCATTGCCGCCCGACCATCCATGGCCGCTTCCGTGCACTGTCCAGTCCTCCAGCAGGATTTCCCCGTTCGCCGACCGATAGACCTTCCGGGTAAAATCCCGGCCCCTGCCGGATTTTCCGTAAACGGTCTTGGACACCAGCCCGCCAGGTTGTGACCGTTCAAGGGTTTCAAGAAATCCGGCGGCGTTGGATGGATGAACGACGCGGTCCCCGTCGCCGTGGAACACAATCGTTGGTAGCGGTCGAGCAGCCTTTGTCGTCAGGGGGGCGCGACTTTCGCCGCGCATGGCGGCAAGCGCCCCAGGCAATGTACGGATGTTGCCGCGTGCGACTCCGGAATGGACGCCTACCGCCGTGAAAAGGCTTGGGTACGCCGCCCCGATGATGGCAGCAGCAGTGCCGCCTGCGGAGATGCCTGCAATATAGACCCGCTTTGGATTGCCGTTGCCAAGCGCGATCGCATGACGGGTAAGGGCTGAAATGAGCGCTGGCTCTCCCTGACCCCGCGACTGGTTCTTCGGGCGATGCCAGTTCCAGCAGCGCGCAAGGTTCTCACGCTGAGACTGCTGTGGGTAGAGGACCAGGCAGCCCAGTTCATCGGCCAGCGCGTTCATGCCGGTGCCAACCGCGAAGTCGGACGCGGTCTGCGAACAGCCATGCATCATCACCACCAGCGGCAGATTCCGGCGTTTCAAACCGCGCGGGGTGTAGAACCGGAACGAAAGCTTTCCGTGGGAGCAATGGAACTCATCGGTGATGAAGCTGCCGGGTGCAGGACATGGCTGCTTGGCGGCAGCGGGTTTTCGCGTGCTGCTTCGAGCAGCGGCTTTGGGAGGCTTTCGTTTAGAGGTAGGCGCGGGCTTGAGGCTGCCTTGCAGGGCCACCAGCGCCGACATCGGCCGCCCCTTACGGGCCAAGCGTGCTGCCTTCGAAAGCATTTTGAATACATCAGCCATCGCGCTGTGAATACTCGCCCTTGCTTGCACCGAGACGACAGTAGGCGCTTGTTACCGCCTTCCACGAAGCAGGAAGCTGTTTCGAAAATGTCGCCATAAACGCCGTTCTGAACCTGTCCGGTCGCAGCACCTGCCAATGGCGCAAATCCGCCACTTTCTCGCCGCTCAGCGTATGGATGACTCGGTACCCCACTTCGCGCAGTTGCTCAAGCAGGCAGGTGAAGGCAGCTTTCGCCTCGGCCGCCGCCGGCGAAGACGGTGACATGCCCGGTTACGCCGTTGTCCGCCCATGCCTCTAGAGATGACGGAACCTTCCGCCTTCGGCGGCTGGTCACCTTTCGCAAAACCACCAAATTCCTCAAATCGTGGAGGTAGGCGAATGAGCATCGCTTCAGCCCTCGGTTTCGGCCGGAAGGTGCGGTACGGCATCGTCGGCCTGGGCGACATATCCCAGGAAGCGTTGATGCCCGGCGTCAAGCACAGCGGTAATTCCGAACCGATGAACTCCTCTGCCCCGACCCGCAGCTGAATGAGCCTCGGCCGCCGGAACATGCGTTACGGCGCCGAGTTTGGTCAGGATGAAACGTCTGCTCCTGATAGGGTTCGTGTTGCTGTCTGCCTGCGATGCGCTGCCGCGTGATCCCGACGGGACCTTGGAGCGCGCCGCGCGCGATAAATCCTTTCTGGTGGGCTTCGCTTCGCCTGATATCGCAAAGGATCCGCGTGCCGCCTCGCTGGTTCGAGCCGTCGAGGCCGAAACCCACGCCAAGGCCCGTGTCGTCGGCGGCTCTGGCGAGCCATTGCTTGCGCGGCTGGAAAACGGCGATGTCGACCTGGTGATCGGGCGGTTCAAGAAGGACAGTCCGTGGCAAACCGAGGTCGCCTTCGGGCCTGTGCTTGTAACCTCGGGCGAGGCGTCCGATCCGGTCGAACTCAAGGCTGCCATGCGCAACGGCGAAAACCGCTGGATCATGCATATCGAACGCGCTAGCCGCTCCGTCGCCGGGGAGCAGGCTGAGTGAAGAACCCCCACCTTCCCCAAGAAATCTCTGGCACCATGCGCAAGGCGGTGGTGCTGGAATACTGGAACCTGTTCTGGAGCGCGACGATCATCGTCGCCATGGGGATGGTGCTCGGCCAAAGCCAGACGATGAAGACCGCCTGGATCGAGGATACCTTGGGTCTTGTCCCGCCGCTCATGTTTCTCCTCGCCGCGCGGGTTGAGCGCAAGGGCAAGGCATCCAAGCGGTTTCCTTTCGGCTTCCACCGCGTCAATGGACTGGGTTTCTTCGTGGCCGCCGTCGCGCTCGCCACGGTAGGCGGCGTGCTGCTTTACGATGCGATTACCGCGCTGGTCATGGCCGAGCATCCTACCGTCGCCTCGATCGTGCTGTTCGGTCACGAAATCTGGCTCGGCTGGCTGATGATCGCGGCGCAGCTTTATTCGCTGATCCCGCCGATGCTGATAGGACGCAAGGAACTGCCGCTGGCCGAGGCGCTCAACGATAAGCTGCTGCATACCGATGCGCTGATGAACAAGGCGAACTGGTTGACGGGCGCAGCCGGGTTGTTCGGCGTGATCGGTCTGGGCCTTGGCTGGTGGTGGGCGGACTCGCTGGCGGCGGCGATCATCTCGCTCGACATCATCAATGACGGCGTGAAGGCGCTGCGCTCCTCCACCGCAGAACTGGTGGATGGCGCGCCCCGCGCGCTGTCGGGGCCGAAACTATCGGACGATGCGCAGGCTTTGTGCGAGCGGATCGAGGCGGAATTTCCCGGCACGGATGTTCGGCTGCGCGAAACCGGACGCCTGATCCACGTCGAAGTCCACGGTGCACATCCGCCAGATGAGTGCCGTCAACCAAGGCACTACTGGCCAGGCGAGGATGAACGTTCCTGGCGCGTTGCGCAGGTCAGCTTCGTTCCCCCCTCTGCCGATGGGACTGACCAAGATTAGCCGGTTCCCGGACTGCCCGATGGCTCTTTAGCCTAAGGGTGGTTCGCTTGGTCTGTTTTCACGGGTCGATTAGCCACGGAGCACGCAAGCGCGGAAACTTCGGTGATCTACC
>Ga0308165_1003630_pt1 | contig 16311 bp, 16 predicted proteins | sample PhyWR2_FD_201032 | JGI IMG/M metagenome (GOLD analysis project Ga0308165, IMG submission 201032) | Phyllosphere microbial communities from UC Gill Tract Community Farm, Albany, California, United States - DLSLW.R2 | ecosystem: Host-associated > Plants > Phyllosphere > Unclassified | place: USA...
AAACCCCTGGTTATTAGCGTTGCATAATCTATACCAGTATTTCTTTTATATCGTCAAGTAGCCGCATTATCGACAAAAGCAGCGCACTCAATCCGGATAAGACCTTACGCTAATAATTTACGGAAAATTTACCAAAAACTGACTAAACAATGACTAAGAATAATAATCATTAAGGTGTTGTTTTCAGGAAAAGATAATAAAAAATGAGCGAAGAATTCGCCTATATAAGAAGTGAGCCCTGTACAGTATTAACTATTAGAAAAAAGCCATGTCTTTTATTTTGCAAATAACGCAATAACTTAACAGCCCTCCGATTCATAGTTGATAGTATCAACAACCTCATTGACGATTTGATTCACTCGTGATAAATATCTCAAACAGGCCATCTTTACTCTTGGTGAATCAATGTCTCTTATTTATGAAATACGCGCAGAGCTACGCTTTCTTGTCAGAGAACTGGGCTTACTCGATAAAAACTGCTTTGGCTCCGGGCTGTCATTAACGCAGGCTCATCTTCTTACGTATTTATTTAAAAACGGTATAACCTCTTTCAATGAATTGAAGCTTCAGTTAAATATGGATAAAGCTTCCTTAAGCCGAATGTTAACCTTGATGGCAGACGAAAATTACGCTGAGGCGCTTTCCATTTCATCCGATAAACGACAAAAACACTTTCAGATTACGGAGACTGGCAGAGAAGCTTTATCTAAAGCCAATAACGCAGCCGACAAAACAATGCGTTTTATTGATGAGGACATGGGACTTAACGACGCAGAAGCTATCGTTAAAGGATTACGTTTACTTCGTAAAGGAGCATTCCACCGCAACTGTTTGCGCAACCCGGAAAGAATACAGGTTGAGCGGCTGCGGGATAAATACAGAGCAGACGTGGATAATCTGTTAATTGAATCTTTTTCTCATGAACAGAATATCCCGAAGCATCTCATCAGTATTCCAGAGGAATATGAGAGCCACTGGTGGATAGCGCGCTCGGGTGAATATTTACTGGGAGCCGTAGCCTGTTGGAAAGAGAATAATGAATATCACTGGGGGCGCTTTGCCGTTGAGCAGGCTTACAGAGGGCTGGGTATAGGGAAAAAGTTAGCCTCTGCTTCCTTAAAAGAGTGTTTTCTTGAAACGGACGAGATAATCACTGAAGCCCGGGATACCACTGTCAAAATTATCAGTCAGCTGGGGGGTGAAACTACCGGAGAGGCTTTTGATTTTTATGGAATGCCGGTGACGCCGATGAGACTTAAAATAGAGAACTTTGAAAAAAGAGATCAAGCGTTGCCGACGCCATAGATGACCTGTAATGACGCTTTTCTTGGTCAGAGCTATGGCAGCCGATTGACGGCAATTCCCTGTTTATCATGTTCAAAAGTATGGGGTTTAAGCCGAGTCTGACGAAAATCATTTTCGGCGATTTTATTACAGTGCGCCAGCCAGCTACAGGATTGACAGGCTGTGCGTATCGTCCCGGATAAAAATGCCTCGCGCAGACGTTTGACCGTATTAGCATCAAAGACAATCCGTTGCCCCGGTCGGAGATCCTTATCTAGCAGCCGGCCGATATCGGCCAGTGCCTGACTATCAATTTCACTGGAATGATCGTCCGCGCAGTGGAAATCAGGCTGGCAAAGCATGGGCTGGCAAACATCATCGGCCCCGGCCACAATCACCACCTCTTCCCCACGCGACAGTCTGCGTACGATACGATTAAAGTTAAGCGAAAAGTCCGGGGTGTAGCCGTTTCCTTTATAGGTTAAAAGACAGAGTAAATGATGGCCACGCAGTCGAATTGTCATGTGTCTGTTATCCTAGAGGTCAGGAGAGCGAGCGCGGATCGCCTCAGAAATTTGATCACTCGACTTAAGGGTTCTGACAATAAGTGGAACCAATAATGCGAGTAAACTCTTGTCCAGACCTCGTGCGCGTTGTGCCATGCGTACCTCGTCAAAAAGGGCACGGATCATCGGAATAAAACGCAAAGCCAGCGAGATAGCCAAAGCAATTTGCGCCGCGGGCACCCAGCGCGGTGCAGAGCGTAATAGCCTCATAATACCGTCGACAAACTCGCTTGACCGGGTGGTGGCCGTCACAAGGTGGGCGGCCAGAATAAGGCAGGCGAAGCGAATGAGAATAAAGATCGCCAATGAGAGATCAATGATGAGCCACTGGAAAATAAATATTGCTGCCAGAACAGGTATCGCGGGCCTAATCCCTTGCAAAAACTGGCGCCAGCCTAAACCGGCAGCCCAATAGCCCAGTATGAGAAGGCCGCTGGCAGCGGCTAACCCCTCCCAGCGTTCAAATAAAAATACCACTGAACAATAGACCGCTAAGCCGACGATTTTTAAGGCTGGCGGCGCTCGATGAACGGCGCTACTGCCTGGAAAATAGCTATCAGATATCACGCATATTCCTCAATATAGCTATCAAGCACGGTATCTGGTGAGCCATCGTGCTTTATTCCGCCCTCATAGATATGGATAACTCTGTTAAACCGGCGTAACAGCTCCAAATCATGGGTAATCATCACGACCTGCTGAGAAAGACTATCAATAGCGTCAATCAGCATACGTTTATTTTTGAGATCCAAAAGCGTCGTCGGTTCGTCAAAGACAATCACTCGCGGCTTCATAACCAATACCCCCGCTAAGGCAACCATTTGACGCTCCCCCCCGCTGAGCTGATGGGCAAAACGGTTAAGCAGAGGGCCGAGTTTGAAACGCGTGACGACTTCATCAAGGCGTTGGTTCATTTCTGGCTGAGATAAGCGCAGATTTTTAAGGCCGAACCTCAGGTCTTCCTCAACGATAGGATAGACAATTTGATTGTCCGGGTTTTGAAAAACAAACCCTACCTCGCGGCGGCGCGCCTTAACGTCCGACTGACCATTAAAGCTAAGGTGTCCGGAGGTTGGTATCTCCAGCCCATTGAGTAATTTAGCAAAAGTACTTTTACCTGAACCATTTAATCCGATGATACCAACGCGTTGTTCATCGATTTTGGTGGAGATGTTTTGCAGTAAAAAACGATGCTCTTTTTTTACCGCGACCTCAGTAAACTCAAACATGTCCTGTTGTTCTCGTGTTATTCATTGTTTCTGCCAACTATCGGTCTTCAGGACTTCGCGCTGATGAGGGGGTAAGACCGACGTACCGAGAGGGTAACACCCGCGGCGATCGTGGCTTTAATGATGTCGCCGATTAAAAAGGGCGTGCTGCCCAAGGCAACGACATTGACAGGAAGATGGGATACCGCAGCATTCCATGGAATACCAATCAGATAGATAACACCTATTCCACCCGTGCAGGTGGCGACAAGGGCGATAGCAAAGTTCAGCCGCAGCCAAAAACGCTCAACCAGCCACCCCACTACCGCAGCGCAGAAGATCCACCCGAGTAAATAACCTCCGCTTGGACCAAAAAAGACGCCAAATCCTCCTCGACCACCGGACAACAGCGGTAAACCGACGCTGACCAGAACCACAAAAAGCACCATCGAGAGCGCGCCGCGCCGGGCGCCAAGGATACTTCCCGCCAGCATCGGACCCAAGGTTTGCGCCGTAATAGGCACACCGATAGCCGGTAGCTGAATCGGTGGAAAAATACCGAGCACGGCGGTCAAGGCCGCAAACATAGCCATAAAAACAATATCCCGTGTATTCACACCGACACTCTCTTATCTGTCATCATATTTTTATGATCCGTAACCTAACCCAATGTCACTTTGCCTTTTCCCCATCAGGAAAGAGAAAAGTATGCAAACCATCATACATAGTTGTAAACTAATAAATCAATATTTGGTTTACAATCTAATTCTTCCCTTTTCACTGGCAAACGGCTTTATGGCCATTAAGTAGAATGACTGTCTATGGATATCCCGCATCACGCCTTTTCTCAGTTGCTGTTAAACCGCCACTCATGTCGAGATTTTTTACCTGAGGCTGTTCCAGAAAGCGTAATAAAAAAAATGATAGCGATGGCGCGAGCGGCTCCGAGCGGCGCTAACCTGCAACCCGGCAAATTTCATGCGCTGACAGGTGCCCCCCTGGGACACTTTGTCAGCGAATTGGCCGATATTAGCGCCAGCAACCCACCTGAACCCGCCTCTTATAGCTACTTCCCTCAGCCCATGCCGGGCGAGTTGAAGCTTCGCCAGCGGGAATCGGGCTACGCGCTTTATGGTGCCTTAAATATTCAACGTCGTGATATCGCCGCACGTAAACAGCAGTTCGCCGCAAATTACCGTTTTTTTGATGCGCCGGTGGGCATCGTGGTGACCATCGACAAAGAGATGGGATCGGGATGTTTTATGGATCTAGGCATGTTTATTATGAGTTTCTTGATGCTAGCCGAAAACGCCGGCTATAGCAGTTGTGTGATTGGCGCATTGAGCAACCATGGGGCTGCAATCCACCGGCTATTGTCTTTATCTGCCGATGAACAAGTGGTGTGCGGAATTGCTTTGGGCCGGGCCAACCGCCAGGCGGCGGTAAATCAATTCCGTACCAGCCGAATCGCGCTGGAAGATTTTGCCACCTTTCAAGGATTCAGCGATCGGGAGACACAGTGACCCGTTTAATTCACTATCACGGCCTGCCGATTGAGCAGGCTCAAGGCGATACGCCTCAGGCTCTGCGGTTACTTGCTGAGCTATGGGATAAGCAAGGTAGCTTTCGCGCCCTGCAGCAGTCGCCATGGATAATCCCTCTCGAAGGCCATCACTATATCGAGTGCTCCACCGGAGGCACCAGTGGCACCGCCAAAATTATTCGTCGTCATTGGGATTCATGGCAACGCTCTTTCAGGGTAAATCAAAGCCACTTTAATCTCAGCGCCGACGATCGTTATGCGGTATTTGGCGAGTTAAATCATTCTCTGGCTCTGTATGCAACCTGCGAGTCAATCGCGTTAGGTCTGGCCCTGGAGGTGCTTAGTCGCATGCGTCCACGCACGCAGCAAGCCCGGCTTATCGAGAGCGGAGTGACGGTTCTGTATATTACCCCGACTCAACTGCGTTTATTAATCGCGACCGGTGAACCTTGCCCCCATGTCCGTCTGATCCTCTGCGGGGGGAGCAAGCTCGATGACCGACTGCAAGAACAAACTAAGCGAAACTTTCCAAACGCGCGTATCCATGAGTTTTACGGTGCCTCTGAAACCAGTTTTATCACGCTCAGTGACAGCAATACACCGTCTGGCTCGGTAGGTAAAGCCTATCCCGGCGTTGATATTATCATCAAGAATATCGCTCAGCAGGTCGGTGAGGTGTGGCTTAAAAGTCCCTATTTATTTGAAAACTATGCTCAGGGAAGTAGCGATGAAACCCGCTATTGCGCAGGTTACATCACCGTTGGAGAAATGGGCCGCCTCGATAACTCAGGCAATCTTTGGCTTTATGGCCGAAAAAGCCGCATGGTCACTACCGCCGACAGTAATGTTTATCCTGAGCGGGTTGAAACGCTGATTGCTCAGCTAACCGGTGCGTTATGCGCCGTTATTGCCCGTCCGGACAGGTTACGGGGGTGGATATTATGGGCTTATATACAAGGTCCCTTGAGTGATGAACAAGAGCAAAGTCTCCGCCTGGCTATCCGCCAACAGCTAGGCAGCATTATGGAGCCGAAAAAGTTCTTTGGGCTGGCCTGTTTTCCACAGTTACCCTCGGGTAAACCTGATTTGCAAAAACTTGAGGCAGGGTCAGCATTATGAGCGTGATAATTGCCGCCCGCAGAACCGCCGTGGTACCACGCGGAGGGGCATTTCAACATCTTTTAGTCCACCAGCTGGCCGCGCCCGTTATCCGGAGCTTACTGGCGCAGAGCGGTATCGCGCCTCAGGACGTTGATCAGATTGTTCTCGCCAATAGTCTTGCAGGCGGAGGTAACCCCGCCAGACTGACAGGATTAGCCGCCGGGCTCCCACAGGTATCGGGTATTTCGATTGATACCCAGTGTACCGGAGGGTTAGAGGCGCTAAGGCTGGCCTCGGCATTGGTGGATGCCGGTGCTGCCGAGATTGTCATCGCCGGTGGGGCTGAAAGTTATTCACGCCGGCCGCTGCGGGCGAAAACTTTTGTCGATGGGCGTGCGCCTGAATTCTATCTACGCCCCGCTTTTACCCCTTTTCCCGACAGGGATCCCGATATGACCGAAGCAGCTGAGGCGCTTGCCGTCCGATTTGGTGTCACCCGCCAACAGCAAGATGAATATGCCATCGCCAGTCACAGCAAAGCGATGGCATCCCGAGCGGTTCTGACGGCTGAGATAGAGCCGTTGGAGGCGATAGATAGGGATGTTTATACCCGCAATTTAGGAAGTAAATTAGCCGCCCGTTCCCCCATATTGACGGGCAGCGTCAGCCTGGCCTCAACGGCGATTGAAGCAGACGGAGCGGCTTTTTGTTTGGTTGTTTCCCGAGCCGTGGCTGAAAAACTCAATATCGGGTTTATGGCGGAAATTAGCCACTATGTCAGTGTAGGGGCCGATATTACGTTACCGGGCCATGCGCCTGTCGCTGCGATAAACCAGCTCTTTGCCGACCGCCCGCAAACAGACAAGCGGCGCTGTATCATTGAGATGATGGAAGCCTATGCTGTGCAAGCTATCGTCTGCCTGAATGAAACAGGGTTAAATCATCATCACGCGAATATTGCGGGGGGCGCTTTGGCGCGTGGCCACCCGATTGGCGCCTCCGGAACTATTCTGGCCTGTCGCCTGTTCCATAGTTTAAAGACCGCCGACTACGACCAGGGGATCTGCGCGATTGCCGGCGCAGGTGGACTAGGGGCAGCCATGTTGCTCACGGCTAAAAACAGGCTTCAATAATCAGTGTGACCCGCGGGGCGATGCGTGATTTAGCAGGGAAACCGCGGGGGCTATTATGAAGAAAGCACGCATTATATAAACCTGTATAAGTATAAAGGCGTTCTATCTATTACGCCCGCGTCTTTCGCCGTGTCTCTTTGAGAGCGATATTTCGCAGAAATAGCATGAAATTAACACCCACAACAGGCCTATAAGGGATCCAAACAAAACATCACTAAAATAATGTAAGTTAAGGTATATGCGGCTAAATGAGACGAACGTGATAATAGAAACCGCCGCGATAACATAGGATGCTTGCGTTTTAATATTTGAACTTGATTTCACCAGCACATAGGCAATATACAGCGCTATGCTTGTCACTGCGGTTGCATGCCCGCTTGGGAAAGAAGGGTTGAATTCTCTGACACCCTCAATGATATCTGGCCGAGGTCGATTTACCATATATTTAATAGCCCAAGTGGTAGACTCTGCACCCACGTACGCTAACCATAAATATAAAACATAAATTCGCTTATGCTGACGAATGAGTACTATCGATGTAATGATGGCTATGACTGCCGTGACCGCAATAGTACCGGCATAGGTTGTAAACTTAAAAAAATCAAATAAGCCCGGCGTACGTATTTTTTCAGCCCACAGTACAACTAATGCATCGATGTGACTAATTTTGTCTAGAAGTGCAGCAAACATTTTTCCCCTTATTGATTTTTCAGAAAAACACTAAGGCTACCTTGGCTTTCAAAAAAAATCATATTCATTTGGTAACTTTACCCTAAACCACGAAAGACTGCCTGCTCGCATTGAGGATCCTGTCAACACACTGGTCAGCGGATAATTCTGCGCTATCAAGTTGCAGATGCGCTCTGCTCCAGGGTTCATAATGGCGATTCACCACTGTCGGCCAGTCAGGCACTTTTAAACCCGGGATATCGGATATTCTGTTCTCTACACGCATTCGATGCTGTTCGGGATCCGAACACAAAACCTCAATTTCCAGAAAGGGAACCTCTAACGCTATCGCTATGTTGCGAAAAGCATCTCGCACCTCATTCAGATCATTAACCGAGTCAGTAATCACCAATGAAGAACATAATCGCTCCTGTTAACTGAGTGCTCCAAGGGTACACCCGCGCGACTGCATAGCAGGCAGGATCCTACCACCGAACGAATCCCGGATAACTCGGGGCTATGTTACGGCTTAACCCGCTGCCAGATAAGCGGGTTAGTACTCAAGACCTGCGCATCACGCGCACATTGCAGTAAGATACCCTCGGTTTTGATAATCGCCCCTTCGCTATAGCTGTTATTGTCGTAAATGCAGCATTGCAGGCAAGGTGCTGGCTGCCCGGCACCTCGCTGAGTCAATACCTCTGGCGGTATGATAATGCCAATACCGGCATCATTATTCGCCGTCGCCAGGAGCGGCAGGCTGAGCAGGGCTGCGACGACGAGTAGACGTTTTCTTAGCAGCATGGTTATTTCCCTGTTTTTTGGTTCCATATTTGCCTCGCCCTGCGCTGTCTGGCGCTGTAATGCCCTTGAAAGCATGCCGGACAGGTGTGGAACGGGCCTGATGGATAAGCGAGTACAGCGTTTCAATCAGCGGTTGCATAAAGTCCTGATAGCGACAGTTCTTCTCGCTGATTTGCGTCAGAGTGGCTTCCCAGTGCGCGGTCATATCCGGACGCGCGGCCAGTTCCGGCAGCGAGTGAATTAACGCCCTCCCCGCCGGAGTAGAGTGAATCGCACGCCCTTTCTTCTCTAAAAAGACGCGCTTAAACAGTAATTCAATAATGCCGGCCCGGGTTGCTTCTGTACCTAAACCATCGGTCGCACGCAGTACTTTCTTTAGATCTTTATCTTGCACAAAACGCGCAATCCCCGTCATCGCTGATAATAACGTGGCATCGGTAAAATGCCGTGGCGGCTGAGTCTGTCTGTCGACCACCTCGCCCTGCTCACAGAGCAGCTCATCCCCCTTGGCGACCACCGGTAAAGGTGTACCGTCGTTATCTTCATCCCGTTCTTTGTTGCCTAATAGCGTCCGCCAGCCCGCCTCAGCCAGAAAACGCGCTTTAGCGATGAATTTGCCTCCGGTAATATCCAGCTCAATGGTGCATTTACGGAACTGCGCATCACTGCAAAACTGCATCAGATACTGTCGGGCCACCAGGTTATACACCTTGGCCTCATTGTCGTTCAGTGACACTTTGCTGCTACGGGCAGTGGGGATGATGGCGTGGTGAGCATCGACCTTTTTGTCATCCCAGCAGCGATTACGCTGGTCGATATTAATATCCGGAAAAGGCTGAAAATCCCCCTGAATACCAATCGCGTTTAGCACCGACTGGCGTCCGGCAAAATGTTCTTCCGGCAGATAACGGCTGTCAGAACGCGGATAGGTGATCACTTTATGGGTTTCATAAAGTTTTTGACAAATATCGAGTACATTCTGGGCGCTGAAACCAAAACGTTTCGCCGCTTCAATCTGCAAACTGGACAGTGAAAACGGCAGCGGCGCAATTTCTGACTCGCGTTTATCCTGATACGCCGTGACAATAGCAGGATGACCGGTGATCCTCGCCACGACATGCTCTGCCAGTTTCCGGTTCAGTAAGCGCCCGTCTTCATCCTGATGGGACTCGCAGGACTCGCTGGGCTGCCACAGTGCGACAAAACGCTCATCCGCCGGCGTGACAATATGGGCTTTGACTTCAAAATAGTCCCGGGGAATAAAATTCTCGATCTCTTCATCCCGGCGAACCACCAGTCCCAGGACCGGGGTCTGCACCCTCCCCACCGACAGTACGCCCTGATAACCCGCATTACGACCGAGAATGGTATAGGCGCGGGTCATATTGATTCCGTACAGCCAGTCCGCCCGGGCACGCGCCAGGGCCGAGACACAAAGCGGAATAAACTCACTGTTAGCCCGTAGCCGCGAAATCGCCCGCTCAACCGCCTGTGGGTTCAGGTCGTTAATCAGGCAGCGCTGAACCTGCTGACGCTTTTCCGGAGCTAACTGTAAATAGTCGAGTACTTCATCCACCAGCAGCTGACCTTCACGGTCGGGGTCTCCGGCATGGACCACTTCAGCCGCCTGGGTGAGCAGGCCTTTAATGACATTGAGCTGTTTGGTCACCGAGGGGCGGGGTTTTAGCTGCCATTTTTCTGGCACTATGGGTAAGTCCGCCAGATTCCAGCGTGCATAGCGTTCATTGTAGGCATCCGGCTGCGCCTGTTCGAGCAGATGGCCAATACACCAGGTCACCACCTGGCCATTGCCACATTCAATAAAGCCGTCACCCCGGCGATGCGGTTTTGGCAACACATCAGCAATAGCGCGGGCCAGGCTCGGTTTTTCGGCAATAAACAACCGCATAAAATCAACGAACCTCAATCATCGGGTGGCCCGCTTGCTGCGGATAAAGTTCACCAATCACCTTCAGTGAGATGCCGTGACGTTCGGCAATCGCCTGGACGGCAGACTGTGCGTCATCGCGCACCGCCAGTAGCAGCCCCCCGGAAGTCTGAGGATCGCAAAGTAAATCGCGCCACGCGGCGGGCATGTCACCGACTAAATGGCCGTAACTGGCAAAGTTACGCCCGGTGCCACCGGGAACACAGCCCTGGGCAATATAGCTTTCAACCGCCGGTAATTTAGGCACCGCCTGATAGCTGATGATCGCCTGCAAATTCGCGCCCTGGCACATTTCGCTGAGATGGCCCAGTAACCCAAACCCGGTGACATCGGTCATGGCCGTCACGCCGTCAAGGTCGGAGAACTCCGCGCCAGCAAGATTAAGCTGACACATCACTTCAGCCGCCAGACCCTGATGTTCAGGGAGAAGCAGGGATTTTTTCTCGGCCGTGGTCAATACGCCAATACCCAGCGGTTTCGTCAGATAAAGTTTGCAACCCGCTTGCGCTGAACTGTTTTTCTTCACTTTATCCGTCGGAACAATACCGGTAACGGCAAGACCAAAAATCGGTTCGGGTGTATCGATAGAGTGCCCACCTGCCAACGAAATACCGGCCTGCTGGCAGACAAAACGCCCACCTTCAATCACTTCTCTGGCAATCGTCGGGTCAAGGGTATTCACCGGCCAGCCAAGAATAGCGATAGCCATAATCGGTTTACCGCCCATGGCATAAATATCACTGATGGCATTGGTGGCGGCAATACGGCCAAAATCAAAAGGAGAATCGACAATAGGCATAAAGAAATCGGTGGTACTGATAATACAGGTGCCATTCCCGAGATCGTAAACCGCTGCGTCATCGCGCGTTTCATTGCCGACCAGCAGATGAGGGTCAATAAATTTCGCCTGTTCGCTGTGAAGAATAGTCTCTAACACCTGAGGGGAAATTTTGCAGCCGCACCCCGCTCCGTGGCTATACTGCGTCAGGCGAATATTTTGCTCACTCATCAGTCGCTCCTGTCATTGATGAACACTAGTCCCGGTATGGTAGCGCTCAAAAGGGATTCTGATAAGTGCAGTTATCTGGATTACGCGACAATTGTTCGTAATCCAGACAAATTATGGCTAGAAATGCCGAACAAAAGGCGCAGTGTCAGGGGGATTAATGGTCGTAGAGGCTTTGAGCAGCGGAGTACCGAGATAGAGGAAACCGACCACTTTATCTTGTTCACGCCCGCCTAAGGCTTCACGCACTGAGGCATCTTCAGTCCAGGGACCACTGCGCCAAATACCATTGAAGCCTTGCGCCACGGCGGCCATTTGCATTGCCATGACCGCGCAGCTTGCAGAAGCGACCTGTTCCCAGACCGGCACCTTATGCTGGTTGTCACAGTGTGCAATCACCGCAATAATTTGCGGGGCGCGTAACGGCCCGGTACGGGCTTTCTCAAGCGCTTTTTCATCAAAGCCTGCGGCAGTGGCTGCATCGACCAGAACCTGAGCAAAGCGCTCACGCCCTTCTCCTTCAATAATCACAAAACGCCAGGGCTGTAGCGTGCCATGATCCGGGGCACGCATGCCGGCACGAAGAATATTTTCCAGCACCTCTCCTGACGGAGCGGGTTCAGCTAAACGTGACGCACTGCGGCGATTAATAAGTAGTTCAAGAGCATCCATAACCTTTCCCCTTAAATGATTTTCATTCACAAAACTAACACAGGCACTATTTTTGTTACAGTGCTATGCCGATTGGCTACTGACTTTTCGTCACCTGATCTTTAGGATAGCCGTCACGCTCACCGTTTTAGCTGTCAATATTTGACGTGCGGGCATCCCAGTGGAAGTTATGGAGAAAATATGCGCATTATTGGGCGATTCATTATGGGTATTTTTAAGTGGACATGGCGTCTGCTCAATTTTATCCGCGAATTAGTACTGAACATTTTTTTTATTTTGATAATCCTCGCCTGCGTCGGTATCTGGCTTCAGATGAAAGGTGACACGACAGAGCCTGCCCGTGGTGCCCTGCTGCTTGATATCAGTGGCGTGGTGGTAGATAAACCCTCGGTCAGTGACAAACTGGGCGTCATTGGCCGTCAGCTGCTGGGATCCAATTCTAACCGGCTGCAAGAAAACTCGCTGTTCGATATCGTTGATGCTATCCGCCAGGCAAAAGGTGACAGCAACATCACGGGCATCGTTCTGGATTTAAAAGATTTTGCCGGCGCAGATCAGCCATCGATGCAATACATCGGTAAAGCCCTGCGTGAGTTCCGCGATACCGGTAAACCGGTCTATGCCCGCGGTGATTACTACAATCAAAGCCAGTACTACCTTGCCAGTTTTGCCAATAAAGTCTGGCTGTCTCCGCAAGGCGGCATCGATTTACGTGGCTTTGCGACCAACACCCTGTACTACAAAAGCCTGCTGGAAAAATTAAAAGTCTCGACCTATGTCTTCCGTGTCGGCACCTATAAATCCGCGGTAGAACCTTACTTACGTGACGATATGTCTCCTGCCGCACGTGAGGCAGATAGTTTGTGGATTGGTGAACTGTGGCAGAACTTTATCACCACCATTGCCACTAACCGTCAGATAACCACTCAGCAAGCCTTCCCAGGCGCGCAGGCGATGCTGGATAATCTGAAAAAATTGAACGGTGACACCGCTCAGTATGCGCTGGATAACAAACTGGTTGATGAACTGGCGTCGAATGCACAAATCGATCAGGCTCTGATCAAACAGTTTGGCTGGAACAAAGAGAACAAAGACTTCAGCTCGACCAGTATTTACGACTACACCCTCAAACCGGCTTCATCTGAAGGGGGCGGTATTGCGGTTATTTTCGTGAACGGGGCGATTATGGATGGCCCGGAGACCGCCGGACAAGTTGGCGGTGACACCACCGCAGAACAAATCCGCGATGCTCGCCTGGACTCCACGGTGAAAGCCATTATCCTGCGGGTCAATAGCCCTGGCGGCAGTGTCAGCGCGTCTGAACTGATCCGCAGTGAGTTAGTCGCCGCGCGGGAAGCCGGGAAACCGATTGTGGTTTCGATGGGCGGTATGGCGGCCTCAGGAGGATACTGGGTATCAACCCCGGCGAACTATATTATCGCCAACCCAAGTACGCTGACCGGTTCAATTGGTATCTTCGGTGTGATTAATACCGTGCAGGATACTCTGGCCTCGGTGGGGGTCCATACCGATGGTGTGGCCACCTCGCCACTGGCCGATCTCGCCGTCACCAAGGCGTTATCGCCTGAAGTGCAGCAGATGATTCAGCTATCAATCGAGCATGGTTATCAGCGCTTTATCAGCATCGTCGCTAAATCCCGTGGAATGACGCTGGAACAAGTGGATGCCATTGCCCAGGGTCATGTCTGGACCGGTGAAGATGCCAAAGTCAAAGGACTGGTGGATTCATTGGGTGACTTTGATGATGCAGTGGCAAAAGCCGCCGAACTGGCGAAGCTGAAACAGTGGCATCTGAGCTTCTGGCAAGAAGACCCTACGCTGATTGACGTGGTGTTTGACTCGGTGACCGGCTCGGTACGTGCCGTCTTACCGCAAGCATTACAAGCCTATTTGCCAGCACCGCTGGCGGATGCTGCCATGGCGGTAAAAGCGCAAAACGATCGGTTTGCCACCATGAACGATCCGCAAAACCGGTATGCATTCTGTCTGACTTGCGGTGACGTGAAGTAATCACGACCCCTGCCCTACCTGTCCGGGTCGGGCAATCCAACAACGTGCTGCTGGCTGAAGAACCAGTGAGTGGCACGTCTCCCCCTCTTCTATATTTCAATCAATCTATTGCAACCGTCACTGACAGGCTTTTTTTTTCCTGCCACGGCTTTATACTCTGGCGTTTCTGATTATCACACCGACTGAGCGATGTTTATGCAAAAGAAATCTATTTATGTTGCCTATACCGGCGGTACTATCGGCATGCAACGCTCAACCCAGGGCTACATCCCGGTTTCCGGCCATCTCCAGCAACAACTCGCGCAAATGCCAGAGTTCCATCGACAAGAAATGCCTGATTTCACCATTCATGAGTATCAGCCGCTGATGGACTCTTCGGATATGACTCCGGCAGACTGGCAGCATATCGCTGACGATATCGCCGCTAACTACGATAACTATGATGGTTTCGTGATTCTGCATGGTACTGACACCATGGCATTTACCGCGTCTGCGCTCTCCTTTATGCTGGAAAACCTAAGCAAACCGGTGATTGTTACCGGATCACAAATACCGCTGGAAGAGCTGCGTTCAGACGGGCAGATCAATCTGCTCAACTCGCTGTACATCGCCGCGAACTATCCGATAAATGAAGTCAGTCTGTTTTTTAACAACCGACTCTATCGGGGTAACCGTTCAACCAAAGCCCACGCTGATGGCTTTGACGCTTTTAGCTCGCCGAATCTGCCACCGTTACTGGAAGCTGGCATTCATATTCGACGGCTGAATACGCCACCCGCGCCCAGAGGTCAGGGGCCGTTAATCGTTCACACGGTAGTTCCTCAGCCGATTGGCGTGGTGACCATCTATCCGGGCATGTCTGCTGATGTCGTCAGCAATTTTCTGCGTCAGCCCGTCAAGGCGCTCATTCTCCGGTCCTATGGTGTCGGTAATGCCCCGCAGCAGGGAGCCTTTATCCATGAACTACGTGAAGCCTGCGCGCGCGGGATAATCGTGATTAACCTGACTCAGTGTATGTCCGGCAAGGTGAATATGGGGGGCTACGCCACCGGTAATGCCCTGGCACAGGCCGGCGTGATCAGTGGTGCAGATATGACCGTTGAAGCCGCACTGACCAAATTGCACTATTTGCTGAGCCAACAGCAAGATGTCTCGACCATTCGTGCCGCCATGTCACAGAATCTGCGCGGCGAACTGACACCGGATGACTAAGGAGTTGTGATGTCACAGCAAGCGTTACTGTTAGTCGACTTACAGAATGATTTTTGCGCCGGCGGTTCGCTGGCGGTACCAGAAGGCTCTCTGACAATCAGTGTTGCCAATCAGCTGATCGCTCTGTTTCAGTCTCAGGGAAGCCCGATTATCGCGACCCAGGACTGGCATCCGGCCGATCATGGCAGTTTTGCCAGCGTACAAAGTACCACGCCGTTTCAACAGGGAACCCTGGCCGGGCTGGCACAAACCTGGTGGCCAGATCACTGTATCCAGCAAAGCCGTGGCGCGGAATTTCATCCGGAATTGAACATTGCCGCGGTCTCTCACATTACGCACAAAGGTTGTCAGCAGGAAATTGATAGCTACAGTGCTTTTTTTGATAACGGTCATCGCCACAATACGGGTCTGGATGAGTGGCTGCGTCAGCATTCTGTCAGCAGTTTGGTGATTATGGGCCTGGCGACAGATTATTGTGTGAAATATACCGTACTGGATGCGCTCACTCTGGGGTATCAGGTTACGGTTGTCACTGACGGATGTCGTGGCGTTAATCTTCAGCCTTCAGACAGCGAACAGGCCTTGCAGCAGATGGCACAGGCAGGCGCCCGTTTAATGACATTAGCAGAGATTAGCGCTGAGTCAGTGCGCTAAAAAACCTTTCAGGGGACAGCAGCGTTGTCCCCTGTACCAGGCCGTCAGCGGGGCTTAATGCAATTTGATGGTGGCGATTGACTCAGGCCCTATCCCCCACTCCGCTTTCAGCTGCTGCTTACTTTTCATGACCATCTGGCCTTCGGTATCAATCGTCATATGCTGCGCATCGGTATTATGACGTGACTGCCAGAGCATCACGAGCTGCAGGCTATTTTCTTTCTGCTCAGGGGTGAGAGCCACACCGTCAGGCCACTTTCCTAACTCGACAGCCGTTGCCAGGCGCTGGTAAATTTCTGGCGTCATCGCCGCTAACATTTCATCCAAATCGTTCATTTCTTGACCCTATCGCGGAATAATTGGCTGAATCGATTCACTAACCTTCAGTTTGCTTACCATTCTGCTCATCAGTGAAGCTAAGTGACGCAGAATTCACACAATAACGCTCTCCCGTCGGCTGCGGACCGTCAGGAAAGACAT
>Ga0308165_1003631_pt1 | contig 16310 bp, 17 predicted proteins | sample PhyWR2_FD_201032 | JGI IMG/M metagenome (GOLD analysis project Ga0308165, IMG submission 201032) | Phyllosphere microbial communities from UC Gill Tract Community Farm, Albany, California, United States - DLSLW.R2 | ecosystem: Host-associated > Plants > Phyllosphere > Unclassified | place: USA...
ATTTTATAAATTTGGTTGTCTATTTTAATTTGATAGGTACTATTGATTCCGTATGTGATTATAATACTCCTGTTTTTTAGTAGATATTCTATTTCAAAAGAAAAATATCTACTATCAAAATTAGAGAGATTTAAATCTGTATCTGTATTTGCAATAGCCACAAAAATTAAGGTCATAGCTTCTAGTAAATTAGATTTACCTAATCCATTTTGGCCTATGATTAAAGAAGTGAGATCTGTGTCAAAAAATATTTTTTGCTCTGGTATGTTTCTCCATTTGGAAATATAAATATTTTTAATTTTCATTATTGGTTTTAGGATAGTATACTAATCAGTAGCCTGGTACCGGCTACTGATTATGTGGTGTTATTTTCTCTTTTTGGTGTCGTTTTTGAGAGCCATAATCTCCGCTAACAAATCCTTAGCATCTCCATCAGTAGAGAGTTGCGGAACTAACTCGCCTTTAAAGGCTTTGTTCAGGATAGCCTGTGGTAAGCTTTCAACTTTTGCTTTTAGCAGTTGGTAACTTGCTTCTATAATACCAGCCTTAGCAAAAAGTGACTCTACTCTACGTACAATTTCTTGTTGTTCTTGAAGGGGAGGAAGTAAAACAGGCGTCTTACTTACTATCTCTTGATTAATTTTAGGCATATTTCCTGCCGTACCAGTTGCGTTTTCTCTGTAATATTTCTTTGTTGTCTTTGAACTCAAAATGAAATACAAATATTTAATTTCTATAAGCTTATTTGCCCGTACTTTCATCATAATGTCGGGATATATAAAATCAAAATCAACTCCATCATAAATTGCAGCAGTACCTACATAATCAAGAGAATTAGATCTCTGAAGGAGAATATCTCCATTCTTTAACCATAAGTGGGAACTGAGAGGAGGCTTCTCTTCATCTATATACTTCACAAAAGAAGGATCAAACTTGCCCGATGTAGTTGCAGATAGAGATAGGCTCTTTAATTGAGTAGCGTATTCTACTGCTCTAGGAGAATATCCATTTCTTGGTTTTTCTAATATAACATCTATTAAATTTAGATTCTTCCACTCTTCCAACTCCTTTCCTTCGCGCCATTCTACGGTTAGTTTTCCGGTGACTGCTTGTGTCAATATTTGTTGGCGGAAATTTTTTAGCATTTGCGGAATGCGGTCAAGTGCTACTTTTATCTTTTCGTGTTGGGCAAAAAGTTTATCCAACTTAGCTACAATACGTTCTTGTTCGACTAGTGGAGGGAGAGGAAATATAACACTCTCTAAATCTTCTTTATTAAATCCATTTTGAGCAGTTCTCTGAGTACTAGTAATTGGTCTTTGAAATATGTCTGACTTTAAATACCATTTAATGAAATTTTTAGGTAAAATCTCAGGACTTATTACTTTTGCTAAAGCAACATTATAAGTTCCCTTCATCCCCGTAACAATTCTCCCAATTGAAGCACCATATCTCGCAATTAAAACATCATTCTCGTTACATTCTAACTGATTTTGTTTTATTGGTACATAAGTAGGAACTGGTTTATTACCAAAATCTCGTATTTGTAGCAACCTCACATAACCTTCTTGAGGTTCGTTTATAAACTGAGATTTAGGAGGTTGATTACCTCCTTTTATATCAAGTAGATCAGTAAAATTAAGTTTTAGCCAACCTTTCGGCAATACCTTCTCCATTAGCTCAACTCCTTTATTAAATCTTCCAACTCCTTATTGATTGCATTCAACTCCGACATAGCTTCTTTAGCGATATCTATTGGTTCGCCGAGATCATCCCCGTTACTTAATGAACTATCCGCTATTAAACCAATATCCAGCGAATCTCCTTTGGTCGCAATGGCTTCACGGCTGAATATCTGCCAACGATTGTCCTCTTTCGCAATTTCTGCACGTTTGGCTTCGTCGATATTTCCTTGCCAGTTTTCTTTGACTTCGTCAATAGAAATACCACCAGTATATGCTTTAACGAAATCGGCAAATGCTGCACGCGTGAATGGTGTACGCTTGCCGTAGCTTGGTGCATTGGTACGCATGTCGTAGACCCATACGTTTTTGGTGTTGTTTTTTTCGGTTTTTTCGCGGGTGAAGAATAAGACGTTGGTCTTGACACCTGCAGCGTAAAAGATACCTGTAGGCAAGCGTAGTATGGTATGTAGATTACACTTGTCCATCAAATCACGACGGATCTTTAAGCCGTCACCATCTTCGAACAATACGTTGTCCGGTAATACTACAGCAGCGCGTGCTTTACCATCCTTATGAAGCGAGCGGTAGATGTGCTGCAAGAAGTTCAGTTGCTTATTGGAGCTTAAGAACGTTAGATCCGTACGTGTTGGTCTTTCTCCTCCTTTTTTAGTGCCGAAAGGTGGATTAGCTAAGACACCATCGTAACCTTTGAAGGATTCGCCTTCTTGGCTTAAGGTATCTGCTAGCGCTATAGGGGACTCAATACCGTGTAGCTTGGCATTCATTAAGGCCAAACGGTGGGCGTCTTGTACAAGCTCGCAACCTGAAAAAGCTTCGTACTTTTGAAACTGTCTATCTTTTTCCGTTAGTGTAAAATAGTTGTCTGTTTTCTCTTTGAGATAGTGATCCGCTGCGATCATAAATCCAAAAGTACCCGCTGCAGGGTCATTCCATTTTTCACCAATCTTGGGCACCATGAGGTCAACCATTACATTGATCAAAGGACGAGGTGTGAAATACTGTCCAGCACCAGATTTCTTTTCGTTGGCATTTTTCTCTAGCAGTTCCTCATAAATCGTTGCGATCTGATCTTTCTCTGTATCCTCAAACCAATCGATACCATCAATAGCAGTCACCAATGTGCGCAGGTTAACGGGTTTGCGGAGCATACTAGAAGCATTGGTATAAATCTCTTTTATAGTTGCATTATCTGTTTTGGCAGAGATTGTAGCCAGCAACTCACGATAGGTATCGTATAACTCTTTGTTGTCTTTTATAGACTTAAATCTCTCCCAACGGTATTCTTCTGGAATTTCATTTTCAAATTTCCTAACCTCTGAAAGCTTAAGGAAAAGGATATATGTTAGTTCATTTAAATATTGGTGATAGGTTACTCCGTCGTCACGTAGGACATTACAGAGGTTCCATAGTTTTTGGGCAATTTCTTCAGCACTCATGTTATATGTTGTATTTTCTTTTTTATTTTCAATTATTACTATTGCTACCTTAAATAGATAGGATGACAAGCCAGCTTCAAAATTAAGCTGTTTGATTTCCGTTATACATGTAGGCATTGATTTTTTGCAGGATATCTGGTAGCTGATTTCCAAATCTTTTATTGATCCGTTCAAAACCACCGTATTCTGTTGAGAAAGGTTCATTGTCTAGGTCTTCGACGGTAACGATAGCCTCAGCGATCATTTGTTTCTCGATACGTTGAAGCAAGTTCTTTTGGGAGACATTCCAGTTTTGCTCTTGGTACAGTTTATCAAAAGCCTGTTTAACACGATCTTCTTTGCTCACCAATATAGAGCCTAACATCAAGGTACGTATATAAGCAATAATATCGGCGGCTACATCTTGTCTTTTCGCGTTTTTCCACGCTTCACGTAGCGTACGAAGTGTATATCCTTTGGTGTCTAATAACAAGATTAGTTCTTTTAAATCGGCGCGTTTTAGTTGGGTAGGTGATGTCGCAATTAGTTTAAGCGCTGCAATTTTATTTTGATTTTCTTCTAAGAACTGCTTGAAGCCTTCGATGTAGTCTTCAGGCTTTTCTGAATCTCCATATCCAATAGTAACCTCTCTCAATACATCAGCGTGATTGGAATAAAACTGGTGTGCCGGAGCGGATCTGAACTCGTCTAAGTATTTCCAAAGTTCATTCGTTTCGGATAAGATTTGGATTTGTTCTGCTATGTTTTTTTCTCGAATATTTTCAATAAAGTCATCTATAGAATCCATTCCAGTGAAATACTTTATCTTTTCCGTATCTAAGCTTTTAGCGCGTTTCTTACGTTGTAATTTGGCAATAATCTGATCTACTTGTTGAGTAGCTCTATCTTCCGATTGGATATGTCGAAACTCCTCAGTCAACGTTCTAAAATCGGCCGAAGGATTGACGACTAAAGGCTTCATCTCGGTATAATCTTTGATGTTTTCGTATAAGTTGACGGTATCAAAGACTCGAAAGCTTTCTTTGTTGATCTCAGGGCATAATCGTGTAGCCCGACCTATCATTTGATCATAGAGAATACGAGATCTAACACGACGCATGAAAACCAGATTGCAGATTTTTGGTACATCAATACCTGTAGTCAAAAGATCTACTGTAACGGCAATATTGGGGTATTTTTCGTTCTTATAACGTTTTACTTTATCTTCTGGTTGATCCGATTTTCCTGTAATTTTGATTACAGCGTCGTCGGGTATAGGGATACCAGCAGTGTCAAATTCTTCCTTTAAGATCTTCACAATCATGTCCGCATGTTCGTCGGTAGCTGCAAAAATCAAAGTTTTGGCTTCGCTATCCGGATCTATATAGTTTACCAATTCACGGAGAACCGTTCGGTTAAAGTTCTCGGTAATGACACGCTTATTGAATCCTGAAATATCGAATTTTAATTCATCTTCCAATTCATCTAATTCAACAATTTGGTTATCTTCTTTGTCATATACCGTAGGCTTTTCACCTTTCTCCCAGACAATTCCCTCTTCTGACAATTGTGTCGTAATTTTGATCGGTGGGTCCTGGTCTACTAAATATCCATCTAATACGGCCTCTCGTAATCCATAGTTGAATACTGGTTTGTTAAAAATCTCCGTAGTATGTAAAGCTGGGGTAGCGGTCAATCCAACAGCAAATGCATCGAAGTAATCCAATACTTGACGGTATTTGCTTACATAATCGTCCTGGTCTTTGAAATCGATTTCTTCGTCATCCATCTCTTTGTCCAGTAGATATCCGCGGTGAGCTTCGTCGATAATAATACAATCATAGGTGTCAATACTAAGCGCTTTTCCTTCGCTATCATCGTGATATAGCCTCTTGACCATACTTTGTACTGTAGCAAAATGAATTCGGCTGTCGATATCTGGCCATGTAGTTTTTAAACCGTCGATATGGTAGTAATCACTAAAGGTCTTCAGTTCATCTACTTTATAATCTTTAAATCCATCTAATGCCTGTTTGGCCAATAGTGTACGATCGACCAAAAATAAAATACGTTTGAAGCGATTGGTCTGTACTAAACGATAAGCTAGTCCAATGATAGTACGTGTTTTTCCAGTTCCGGTAGCCATCGCTAATAACGCTCTGTTGGTGTCGGGATGATGGATTACCACATTTTCTACCGCTTGAATTGCCTTAATCTGATAATCGCGTAGGCCAAGTCCAGTTTTGAGCTGTAGGAAATCTAGAGAATTATCTTCTAGCTTTTTATTTGCTACAGCGATATCTTGCTCTAACTTTTTCTGTAAGTCCTGTGGACTGTGAAATCCTTTGACCGATCTGGAATTGTTGTATTTTTGACGGACGTCGAGATACCATACGCCACTTTTTGTGGCAATCTGTTGTAGGTATTCTCTTCCGTTTGTTGAATAGAGAAATGGAACCTTGTAGCCATCCCAATCTCCTAAGATATCGACTCCTTCTTGTGGGATTATATTTAAAGCATAACGTTTGCTCTGATCAAGATTGGTAGATATGTCTTGACCATATTTTTTTGCTTCAACGACAGCATAGAGGCTCGTTCCGATGAACAAGGCATAGTCAGCATAACCGCCAGAGACGGGCCATTCTGCAATAGCCATATTTCGTCCTCGTTCAGGTCGGGTTTTATGAATTTTAGCGTTTAACAATTTGGTATCAGCCTCCCAACCAATTTTACGTAGATTAAGGTCAATGAGCTCTCGTGTCTGCGCTTCGTCCATATCTAACTTGGAAGCAGAGCGCTTAGCACGTTCTGTTAACGCTTGGCGTTGTTCTGCGCTGACGGTTTTATGTTGAGCTATGGCCTGTTCGTACTGTTGCTTTAAAACCTTATTTTCTTCCTCTAGTATATGTAGCGCATGACGCGCATCTAAGTTTTCTGGCTTACTGAATCTGACATTAGAAATATCATGATTCTTTACTGAATATGATTCGTAAAACCATTTCCCTAACTTAAAAGCCGAAAAAAGTGATGATGTAGCGTCTTCTGTGGTACCGAAATATTCATGAACGGCATCATTTCCCTGCTTCCGCAAAATCGTGAAATGATCAATCACATTGCTTGGTAGAATGCCCTGATTTCTTAATATATATACGAGGTTTTGGAATTTGGTGTCTTCAGGCAAGTTGATTCCATAGGTGTCGAATATCTGCTTGGCCATATACTCTCCATATTGCCTCAATTTAAATAAGGATGTAGCCGGATCTTGATATAGGTTGTACTCAGCGGCTTGCGCTAAGTTATACAGCAAGGCGTATTCTTCTTTTAAAAATTGGAAATTGGATTTGCTCATACTTAATACTTTTTCATGCTTTCAGTTGCTACCAAATATAATGAAAAAGGAGAAGTTTAATTAATGTACATGCACTTTAAAATATTGTCTCTTTCCTTTCTAAACTAAATGATTTAAAATCCGGCATTATTTGAAATAATTTCACATGACGAAACTCTTTCTTTAACAGGGTAATAACTGTTTCTTTATCTTTTGGACTTATACTGTAGCCAAGATAAACTTCTTTAATAATACTTTTTGGGATATTAAAATAATTTCGCTTATTATAGAAAGAAAGCGGTCGTGATATCAACCGAATTTCGTCTTCATAATTCCAAACCTGATGCTTTGTCTTGAACCAACTCATTATATCCATTGTCCGAAAATCTTTTTGTGGTGTAATTTTATCAATGTAATCTACTTCTAATAAGCAAGATTCTGGATTATGATTGTAAATGAAATCTCTAAGTTCACATAAGTCATACCCTATACATATACCTGTATTTGTGATTCCATAATGTGCCCACATTAATAAATTGTTGTTATTTTTTGAGAAACATGTGATCCCTCTGTTAGAATTTTCAGCCTCAAATATTTCCTGCATTACTCGGGTATGTTCTGGAAGTATTTTGGTTTTAAGGTTTCGGTTCAGTCTAAATCTTTCAATATAATTGGTACTATGTTTCTTTTTAATTTTATCACCTAAATATTTTTCTACTTCTTCTTTGTCAAAATTGAAAAGATTAACATTTACATCGAAAGGATCATTAAATATGCTTGGATGAGAAAATTGTAAACTATCTTCTTGCAACGCTCTGATTGCAGTTGTAGCATTGTAGTATTTGTAGTTAACAGGTTGATCAGCTAAATGCTGTGCAAACGAAATGAAATCTTCTTTATTCATAATTATTTATGTGGTTATGTACGCACTTAATGTATATATGAAGAGTAGTTAATTATAATTTTGAAATCCGTCGGAAAGTATTTTTTAACCTCATTTCGAACTTCATTTGGTATTAACGGAGTTGCACTGTTTGCGAATGCGCATTGTCTTCTTTATACTCATCATTCCATAAAATAATAAATGAGATATTATCTGGGGTTCCATTATGTAAAGAAATATTTAAGTCTACGTTTTCGCTTTCATTAAGTAAAGGAAAGGGAAAAGGGTTCGTGGCGTATAAGTAATTTGGTTCATCATTTATTATTAAACGCACATTCGTGGCCGAAGCTTTTCCTTTATTGTAGACCCGTAATATGCGTGAACCTTTATTACCTGGTATTAAGCTTGCACGTACTATTGCTTGCTTAAGTTGAGTTTTTTCTTCTTCGATCTTCGCTATCTGATGCTTATTAATGAGTTGCTCTTGCTCTTTAATTTTTCTGTCGTGTTTGATATAAGTGTAAATTGTCACTATTAGAGCGAGGATTGAAATGATTAGGGAATAGTCGATGTCTTTCATTACCTTTTGAATTTAATGAATTTATTGTTTCTGAACTGTTTCTCTAATGATTTTTCAAAATCATCTAATAATTTTTTACTTTCTTGTTCTAGAGTTGCGTCAACTTGATTTTGATTATACTCAAGAAGTTCGTTTATTCCACCGTGATATTCTCTTTTACATTCGTTGCATTGAACATAAGTTTTGTCATCGTTGTGATTAAAATCTGATTTGCCACATGTTTGGCAATAAAGTGCTATTGGGATATCCATGATAAATTATTTTAAACTGTATAAAATAACATGTGCTGAACGTTAGAATAACGTAAAGCACATGTTACAGGGACCTTAGGTCAATTCTACAATACTAGCATTTGGAGCATCGCGCTTTACTGCAGCAATTCCGTTTTCTCGTCCAACGGATGAGACATAGGTTTCGCTACGACCGATAATCTCACCATTAATCGCTTTCAGATTGAAAGAGTAAATTTGATAACCGTCCTTTCTTTCATAGCGACTGTCGTAAGGTGCATTAACTTTAACAGATGCAATCCCATTTAGGCAGCCTTGCTTGGTAACGTAGCCCTCACTTCCTAAAATAATTTCACCATTACCTGATTTTAATCGAAAATAGTATTGCGAATTCCTTGAACTCACAAATACTTCAAATTTTGAATTTGACATATTGATACAAAGATTTATACAAACTATGCACCCAATGTGCACAGGTAAAAATTAGTTGAAATATAATTTATAGCTATCTTTTAATTTTTGACCTATTGTATCTCTTACATCGGTAGGAGATAATATTTCTAAGGAAGCTCCAAATCCGAGGATTTGTGAATAGAACTCATAATTTGGTATAACTTCCAGCTGAATGTTTGTGTGTTCTGCAGTTTTGTTGATTACTTTTTGTGACGGGTGTAAAGGTTTTGATTCGATATACGGCCACAGTGGTTTGTTGATTTTAATCTGTATTAATTGGAGCTGAGTATCAATTGGCTTACTTACACCGATCAGGTCTTCGAAGTAATTATCAGGACACTCTGTGTTAGGTATGTATTCGACGTTGTTTAGCGCTATAAATTTTGTAATACGGTCTAATGGTAAGTTAGTCCAGGTATCATAACCTTTACACTGACCAAAGAGAAACCATCTTTTGTTATACTGTTTGAGGAAGTATGGATGTATAATGAAATTTGCTTCTTTGTCCTGATTGAATGATTTGTAAGATAACTGCAGTGTTTGCTTGTTCTGTATGTGGTTTAATAAACTGCCTAATAGGTCTAGGTTTTTTAGATACTCATTCTGATCAAAAAGGATATAATCACCAAGTTCTTCTAATTGGAAGCTTTTTTTCAGTTTAAGCGTAAGTTCTTGTATGAAATCAAATTGTGGTAAGCCTTTAAATCGACCCAACATGTCAAGTGCTGTTTTTAGTAAGTCAGCTTCAACAGGATTGATTTGTTGCATTGCCAGTGAGTAGCTGGAGTTAGAGTAACGATAGTAAGTTTTACGACCTTCTTTGTAAGATTCTATAGGTGCACGAAAACCTGCTTCACTGCGCATAAAATCAATGTCTTTAAATATTTGTCTTCGGGATATGGATGCTTCGCTACCTGTGTAGTCTTTGATGGCTTGGGCAATGTATAGTATTAGATCTTCGATGAAGAATTTTCTTCCTCTATTGGAAAGGCATCTATCGAGTGCTTCATATCGAATAATTGCATGTTTGTTGGTGGCCATATGGTATTTAACTTGGTTTAAAAACGAATATACATTTTTTATGTGCAGTGTATATGCACAGGTGTTTTTGAACTGTGTACGTACACTGCATTGAACCTGTTTTATTTTGTGCTATGCTAAGGGAATATTATCATTTAATCTTACGGATAACCGTAACTATGAATTGTTTGTATTGGATATGTTTGCCAAAATTTTAAACTATGTATAAAATATTACTTTCAGCATTATTTGTTTTGTCACTTACTTCTTGTACTAGTTACAAGTATGCAACAGAGGGAAATACACAAAAGAGTAACCTCACCATGGGTACTGTAAAAAGTAAGGTGATTAAAGGGGAGACCACTCAAGATGAAATCATTAAGCTATTTGGTTCTCCGAACTTGGTTTCTAAAAACAAATCGAATAAAGAGGTTTGGAGTTATAATCGTATGTCTGTCGAGAATAAAGCTGGATCTACGGATTTTTTTGCAGGGCAGCGAGCTAGCCAAAGTAGTAGTAGTAAATCTTTCGATCTCATCATCACGTTTGATGAGCATGATGTTGTAGCCGATTATTCGGTCGTATCCACCGCATATTAACTTTTAGAATTATATTGAAATGAAGAAAACGACAGTACTGTTATGTTTTATTGCGTTGTTGAGTTCATGCGCTACTCAAATGGTGACTAAATCACCTGCAGAAGTAAAAATGATGACAACTAAACAATTTGAATCTAGCCAAGATTTGATATTTAAGTCCATTATTAGCTTGTTGCAGTCGGAGAGTTATATTGTGGACCGCGCTGATAAAGAGACGGGCCTAATTAATGCGAGTAAGAGAATTGAAAACAAAAATGCTGCATCACAGCGGTTTTGGACTGGCTCTTCTAAAGATGCTAATACTTCTAAAGCCATGTTTTATGTGGAGGCTGTTAATGATGATGTGACTGAGGTTAAGATCTCGATGTATGAAGGAAGCGAAACTAGTAGAAGTGGGTATTGGGGACAAGTGAATAAGGATAGTAAGGAACAAATGATCTATGAGCCCCGTGTTTATCAGGAATGGTTCCAGAGTCTTCAGGCTGAGGTGGAGCGTCGGAAGGCATTGGGTAGATAAATTTATTTTTGTATTGGTTTAATACTGCCGCATCTCTTTTTGGTTAAGGAGATGCGGCAGTTTTTTTACGGTGTTAACTTGTTTGTTCATAATTAATTCGGCTATATGATTATAAATCCTCGATTTTTAGTAATATTGAAAATTAGCTAGAATAGATTATGGCAGAATCTCAAAATATTGAATACAAGCAGAGCTGGAGGGATGAATACCTGAAATGGATATGTGGTTTTGCAAATGCGAATGGTGGTACAATTTTCATCGGGATAAATGATGCAGGTAAGACTATTGGTGTAGCGGATGCTAAGAAACTGCTAGAAGATATTCCGAATAAGGTGCGCGATGTGTTGGGTATTTTGGTTGATGTTAATCTGCATGAAACTGACGAGGGTGATTTCATAGAAATTATCGTGGAGCCTTATCCTAATGCTGTGAACTATAAGGGACAATATCATTATAGGAGTGGCAGTACGAAACAGGAAATGAAAGGTGCCACTTTGGATAAATTTCTACTGCAGAAGAAAGGGGTTCGCTGGGATGGTGCAGCGGTGCCTCGAGTTGCTGTCGGTGACCTGAAGAAGAATACTCTTGTGTTTTTTCGTAATCGCGGTTTTAAAAATAAACGCTTGTCTGAAGACACTTTGACGGATAGTGATGAGCATTTGCTTGAAAACTTGAAGTTGATTGAGAATGGTTATTTAAAACGTGCTGCTATTTTACTTTTTCATGCGGATCCTGAAAAATTTGTGACTGGAGCTTATGTGAAGATTGGTTATTTTGAGAGAGAAGCGGACCTTATTTTTCAGGATGAGGTCCACGGGAATTTATTCGAGCAAGTTGAAGGGACCATTGATCTATTGTTTACAAAGTATATTAAGGCGATGATCAGTTATGATGGAATCCATCGTAATGAAACGTATGAATACCCGAAGGAGGCTATTCGTGAGGCTCTACTAAACGCCATAGCTCATAAAGATTATTCTGGTTCTACACCGATTCAGATTCGTGTGTATCCTGATAAGCTTATGATATGGAATGAGGGCCATCTTCCGGAAAACTGGACGGTGAGTAATTTATTAAAGAGCCATTCGTCGAGGCCCTTTAATCCGGATATAGCGAATGCGTTTTTCCGTAGTGGATACGTGGAGTCCTGGGGACGTGGCATTAGCAAGATGACGGAGTTGTGTAGTGCTGGAGGGCTTCCAGAACCTAGTTATCTTGTCGAGGGATCAGATTTTTGGGTTGTATTCAAGAAGGATATTTATAATGCCGAGTATCTTGAGGCTCTTGGATTGAATAATCGCCAGGTGAACGCTGTTTTGTTTGCAAGAGAAAAAGGGAAAATAACGAATAGTGACTATCAGGTGTTGACCGGTATTTCTAGAGAAACAGCTACTCGAGACATCAAGGAGTTGATAGATAAAAAATTGTTTAAGTCTAGTGGCATAAGAGGTGCGGGTGCTTATTATACTTTAAATTGAATTGCGTCATGAATTGCGTCAATTGCGTCATGATTGCGTATTAATTGCGGCAAATGATCTAGGGGACTACTTTTTAGACTAGGGTATGATTCTGGTCTTAAGTGTTTTCTTTGAGATGGTGGGGCAAAAACTGCCATAGTGGGGCAAAAGTCGGGCAATATAGCATGAAGTGATTCTATATCTATTGCTGACAAAATGATGTGTTTTTAATTGTGCAACTCCCCGTTGCACAATTAATATATATAAGAACTAGCTTATTTGCTGTTTAATAACTTTTCCAAATATTCGACCTTTGATTTTTCGGCCTCGAGGAGACGTTCGTAGAGTTCAACAACTTTATCAATGGGGTTGAATGTACATTCTTTAGCATATATTGCTCCGTTATTGGAACTGTTGTCGTTGAAGTTGTTGATTATATTAAACACGGATTCTTCATCAAAATTACGTATTGCATCAGGAGTAACACCAAGTATTTGGGCTACTTGGGCCAACAAGTCTTCTTCTATCTCGACGCTCCGCTCCATATTAGAAACGGTCTGTTGACTTACTCCAAGTGCGGAAGCTAAGGCTTCTTGCTTCATACCGCGTAGCTCACGTAAACGGCTGATTTTTGGTCCGATCTTGTTTTCTTTACTCATAACTCAAAGTTAATAATATTCTGTCATTTGTTATACTGTAATTGTATGTCTTGGTAATTTACAAATTTCAGCTTGTTTTTTACAATTAAGTTTGGTGAGATACAATTGGTTTTGGTTCGGTACGTGGATTTTAGTGAAGTTCTTTGTGTATACCAAAATTATAAGACTATGTTTAGAGCAACTTTTACAGATTATACCCCTTGTTTTTTAAGGATAGAAGAAATTAAGAACCCATTCGGCGTTTTGAAAAGTATTTTTGAAAGCCAGCCAAATTCAGAAACAACTATAGATGAGTGTTGGGATTTTTGGACGATGGCTTTTAGACCGAACTATTGGATGACTCACGAATCTCCTAGAGTTCTGTACGAAAATTTCCTAAAATTAGCACGCCTCCTAGATACGGGGTGGATAATCTCTCGGATATGTCCATCTTATCTAACAATAGGTGAAACTGTTAAAACAGGTTATATACCTGGTCAAGAATGCGACACAAATCTACATGGGGGGAGCTTGATAAAAGCCTATGAAACCCTCAACAATTCTTATTTACAACATAATAGATTTGACTTACCTTTTGATTTGTATAACACTTTTTACCATGGTTTAATGCCAACAAGTTTAGACTTTGAAGATATATTAAAAGAGTCTGCCTATTCAAGCTTTCAAGAAATTAATGAATTAATTTTATCTCTTTATGCAATCTATCAAGCTGAAAAGGGGAAAATAATATCAAAAAATGATACGGTGAAGTTGGAAGGGTTTACTAAGTTCGCATTAGATCATAACATCACTCAGTTCAATTATTACGACAGTGTGGAGAATATTTTTGAAGCTTTCGATAAAAAACAATTCCTTTCTATTATAGAATTCTTAAAGAATACATCTTGTTCTCATTTCTTCTGGAAGAGTAATGGTAATCCTGCAAATGTATTATACTACCTGGAAGAATTGCAATTTGTTATGGAAATCTTATGGGACTACTACATAATAGAATCTGGAGATGTAGGCTCTGTAAAATGGAAAATACCGAAAAAAACTAGAAATCAGATAAGGCATCTTCCTAAACAAGCATTAAAAAACCCCTTTAAATTCTTATCAGAGGAGTTCGCAAAAAGAGATTTATCTAATCGGCGTAAAGATATCGAGGAGTGGCGATTAGCAATTTTAGATAATAATTGGCATAATGAGGATGAACACAAAGATATTCAAGACTTCCTTTGCTGTCTAATTGAGATAGCTGATCTTTTAGAATATAGACCTATTAATTATTAACTGTAGCTATGAACAGAATAAACACATTTAGTGACCGAACATCTTACTTATCAAGAGAGGAAATTTTAAATCCATTTTTAGTCTTGGAAAAGGTCTTTAAAAAACACTCAACTTGTGAACCAATTGTAGATGACCTATGGGAATTAATTACGCATGGACATAGAAAGGGATATTGGACTACCTATAGTTCTCCAAAAGTGCTTTATCTGAAATATATACAGTTAGTACGGATTTTCGAGGCTAGTTTATTAATTTCTAAAATTAGGCCCAATTATTTGAATTTTGAGGCTAATGAAAGGGATTATAAAAATCCTGACACTATAGATAAATCAAAAAATTCTACGACTAGTATTATTCAAGATGCTTACAAAAATCTAAATATCGATAATTACTATCGGGGACTTGCCAGCTTAAAATTTGACTTAAGCAATTTGCTGTATGATGGTTTTCATCCTACTTGCCATAGGTACACTGTATATATTAAAGAAACAACATATGATTTATATGCGGTTGGTAGCAAACTTATCTCGTCATTATTTTTAGTTTATCATAGCATTTCTTTTGTTAGATTATGCTACAGGTATATTCGCCTCTTGGGTGGAACATAAAAATGACCCAGCACAAAATATTAACGTATATCATATTGAATCGGAAAAACTACGGGCAAGTGGAGTGAAGATAATTGGTTACGGTTTAATTATGATGTTCGCCTATTTTCTTAACGCAGTCATCTTTCAAGATCACGTAAAGGTTTGGGGATATACACCTCCTATGTCAGTTTTTGAAATTGCGCTTTTAGGTTGCGCTGTTATTGAGTTTTGGTCTAATATTGAGAATGTGAAGCGAGCGGGATTTGATATCGTCGGCAAGTTTACTAATGTAGTAAAAAATGCCTGGTCAGTTTTTCGTAATATCAAAGGAGAAAAGGAATGAGAATTACATTAGCAAAATTAATCTGCATCCTGGTATCGGGGTGCGGATTATTCAAGAAAACGACAAAGCACAAGGAGGAAACTTTAAGTAAAAGAGAATTGCAGGTTTCAGATAAATCTAAAGAATCTCTAACAGCTAATAAAAATGTCACCATATCTGATAAAAAGCTAACTGTCGATAAGTCCGGTACCAGATCTACAATCAAAGGTGAGCAGATCACGATTGACAATAAAGGTAATATCATTTGCAAAAATTGTGAGCTTGAGCAGGAAAAGCAAAATAATATAAAGAGCTCTCAGGATAGTGTCGCATTCTCTCAGTCAAATATTGATTATGCGAAAGAAGCTGATTTAAGAATTGAGGTTGGTAGTAAAGATAGCTATAATACAGAAGATAAGGTTAATGAGCCAAGTCATAAAATATTAATTTATGTATTTACTGTATTAATCCTAATTGTGATTTCTCTATTGTGGTATTTCGTAATATTGAAAAAAAAAGTTTTATAGTTTTTGCATGTCTTTAACAGTTTAATTAGTTTATATTTAAAAGCCTATAGGGTTATTATAGGCTTTTATTTTTTTAAAAAGTTAATTCAAAATCGACTTTCAAGGTCTCGAAACTTTCAATATTATTGTTAAAATCTATTTTTTCAATATCGTCTTTCTTAATCTTAAAGCTCCAAACAGGTTTTTTTATATTAGTATATTGCATATATCTAAAGCCATAACCGAAATCAGAGGTTAAAAATATTTCATCAAAATCATTGTTGCCATTTGATATCGAAATTTTCCCTTGGGTTTTAAGTGCTTTAATAGGTAGATAAAGTTTGTCAAAAACATTCTTAGAACTTGTCATTAAGTCAATAGATAAGTCATTATGATACTTTGGATCTGTTCCGCAATGCAATTTAATATATGTAAATGAGGAGTCTTGTAAAATACTAAATTCGCTATAATAGAATTGATTTTCCTTATCAGGAGTTGTTTCTAATTCTAGTTTCCAACCTTTATTTATCAATTCTGATTTAGCGGTGCTATATTCATTAGAATTTATTAGTCTTTGAAAATCTTTAATAGTTAAGTAAATAGGCGTTTCTTCCTTAATATCGTTATTTACATTAGAAATATTAATCTGGAGTTGCTAACTTAGTCGGCAGTGTAAGTTAAGAACAATAAATATCTTAATTTTGAAACGATGACTAAAATCCGTAAAAAATATGATCGCACCTTTAAAGAACGTGCAGTTGAGTTGAGCAAAG
>Ga0308165_1003633_pt1 | contig 16307 bp, 15 predicted proteins | sample PhyWR2_FD_201032 | JGI IMG/M metagenome (GOLD analysis project Ga0308165, IMG submission 201032) | Phyllosphere microbial communities from UC Gill Tract Community Farm, Albany, California, United States - DLSLW.R2 | ecosystem: Host-associated > Plants > Phyllosphere > Unclassified | place: USA...
TCGACGCGGACGCGATCCTCGCGACCACCAGTGCTGACTTCGTCCGCCCGGCTCCGCGACCGTCGTACTCGGTCCTGGGCCACGACGCCCTCACCGCGATCGGTGTCGCGCCCATCGGCGACTGGGCCGAGCGCTGGGCTGCGGCGGCACCGTCGGTGCTCGAGCAGGTCTGAGCCCGTCTGCCGGCTGGGCGGCACATGCAGAAGAGGTCCCGTCGACGTCGACGGGACCTCTTCTGCATCCTGGGTCGCGGGTGCTGCGTGCTCAGCCCTCGAGGAGACTCAGCAGGTAGGTGCCGTAGCCCGACTTGATGAGCGTCTCGGCGCGAGCACGGAGCTCGTCGTCCGAGAGGAAGCCCTGGCGCCACGCGAGCTCTTCGGGTGCGCCGACCTTGAGACCCTGACGGTGCTCGATCGTCTTGACGTAGTCGGAGGCCTCGACGAGCGAGTCGAAGGTCCCGGTGTCGAGCCACGCCGTGCCGCGGGGGAGGACCTCGACCTGGAGGCGACCCTGGCGCAGGTACTCGCGGTTCACGTCGGTGATCTCGTACTCGCCGCGGGCCGAGGGCTCGAGGTCCTTGGCGATCTGCACCACGTCGTTGTCGTAGAAGTACAGACCGGGGACGGCGAAGTTGCTCTTCGGCTCGGTCGGCTTCTCCTCGAGGGAGAGCGCCTTGCCAGACTCGTCGAACTCGACGACTCCGTAGGAGGTCGGGTCCGCCACGCGGTAGGCGAAGACCGCGCCACCGTCGATGTCCTGGAACCGCGAGAGCTGCGAACCGAGGCCCTGCCCGTAGAAGATGTTGTCGCCGAGGACGAGCGCCGAGCTGTCCGTGCCGATGAAGTCGGCCCCGAGCACGAAGGCCTGCGCGAGCCCGTTGGGCTCGGCCTGCACGGTGTACTCGATCGAGATGCCGAACTGGCTGCCGTCACCCAGGAGCCTGTGGAACTGCTCCGCGTCGTGCGGCGTCGTGATGATGAGCACGTCCCGGATGCCGGCCGCGATGAGCGTCGACAAGGGGTAGTAGATCATCGGCTTGTCGTAGACGGGGACCAGCTGCTTGCTGATGCCGAGCGTGATCGGGTGGAGTCGGGTGCCGGACCCGCCGGCAAGAATAATTCCGCGCATAGTCCACCAGTGTGCCCCATGGCGACAGCGAAGACCTAAGGTCGGGCGGCTCTCACCCTCTCGGTGGGCGGGCCCGGGGTGGGTCAGGACCCGCGGCGGGCCTGCTGGACCTCGAGGGTCTCGCGGGCCGCGAGCCCGAGCCGCACGGCCAGACGGACCGGGGCCTGGTACCACGCGTCGTAGCGACGCAGCAGGTACTGGCGCGCGCTCGCGTGGTGCGCACGGATCATCGGCTCGGGCTTGGCCTTCCAGGAGACGCCTTGGACGTGGGTGACGCGGGCCTGCGGGACGTAGAGGTTGAGCCAGCCGGCGTCGCGGAGCCGCTCACCCAGGTCGAGGTCCTCGAAGAACATGAAGTACGTCTCGTCGAAGCCGCCGACCTCGTCGAAGGCCGTGCGTCGCAGCAGCAGGCACGCGCCGGACAACCAGCCTGCGGGTCGTCGGTCTGTCGTCGTGTCGGCCTGGGCCCGGTGGTAGTCGCGGGACCACGGGTTGGCCGGCCAGACCTTGCCGAAGACCGCGTGCCCAGCCCCCTGGCGCAGCGAGGGTATCGCGCGGGCCGAGGCGTAGACGGTGCCGTCGGTGTTGAGCAGGCACGGTCCCAGCGAACCAGCCGTCGGGGTGCTCTCCCCGGCGTCGAGCAGGACGTCGAGGGAACCGGGCTCCCATACGAGGTCCGGGTTCGCGACGACCAGCCAGGGGGTGCGCATCGTGCGTGCTCCGGCGTTGGCGGCCGCCCCGTAGCCGACGTTCCCCCCTGCGGAGACCACGCGTCCACCCAGGCTCGCGGCGACCTCGTCCGCGACGGTCGAGGGCTCGCCGTTGTTGACCACCACGAGCTCGACCTGTCGCCGTGAAGCCGTCGCGAGGGACCTCCCGAAGTCGCGCAGCTCGTCGCCGGGGTTGTAGACGACGCAGACGACGAGGACGGGGTCCGAGGCCTGCGGGCCCGGGTGCTGAGCGAGGGGGCTGTCTGTCATGGTGGACCAAGGTTACCGACTGGGCGTCTTGCGGGTACCGGCACCACGATCCGGACCCAGGCTGCACGGCGCTCCCGTCGACCTCTCGGCGACGGCTCGTCTCCGGGTGCCGCTCCGAGTTCGGTAGGTTGTGTCAACCAGTTTTCTTCTGAGGAGTCGACGTGCGTCTTTCTGTCATCGGGTGCGGATACCTCGGTGCTGTCCATGCAGCGTGCATGGCGGCGCTGGGCCACGAGGTCGTCGGGATCGACGTCGACGCGGAGAAGGTCGCTGCGCTCTCTCGCGGTGAGGCACCGTTCTACGAGCCCGGGCTCCCCGAGGTGCTGACCGAGGCCATGGCCTCGGGGCGGCTGCGGTTCAGCACCGACATCGCGGACGCCGCGGGGTCTCAGGTCCACTTCGTCTGCGTGGGTACACCGCAGAAGCCGGGCGAGTACGCGGCCGACCTCACGTATGTCGACGCCTCGGTCGACGCGCTCGTCCCGCACCTGTCGGCCGGCGACCTCGTCGTCGGCAAGTCGACGGTCCCCGTCGGAACTGCCGCGAGGCTCGCGGCCACGGTCTCCGCGGCGGTGCCCGGTGCGATGCTCGCCTGGAACCCGGAGTTCCTCCGCGAAGGTTTCGCGGTCAAGGACACCCTCACCCCAGACCGCTTCGTCTACGGCGTGCCCTCGGGGACCGACGGGGAGACGGCCACCGGTCTGATGGATGCCGTGTACGCCGAGGCTCTCGCGACCGGGACCCCGCGCATCGTCACAGACTTCCCGACGGCCGAGCTCGTCAAGGTGGCTGCCAACTCGTTCCTCGCCACGAAGATCTCCTTCATCAACGCCATGGCCGAGGTGTGCGAGGAGACCGGGGCCGACGTCACCCAGCTCGCCGACGCGCTCGGCCACGACGAGCGGATCGGCCGCAGGTTCCTCAACGCCGGGCTCGGCTTCGGGGGTGGGTGCCTGCCGAAGGACATCCGTGCCTTCATGGCACGTGCAGGGGAGCTCGGGGCCGACCAGGCCGTCGGGTTCCTCCGGGAGGTCGACGCGATCAACTCCCGCCGCCGCACACGCATGATCGACCTGGCGCGCGAGGTCAACGAGGGCACGATCCGGGACAAGCGCATCGCGGTCCTCGGGACGACCTTCAAGCCGAACAGCGACGACGTCCGTGACTCTCCGGCGCTCGACGTCGCCGCCGGGCTCGCCCGTCAGGGCGCGCACGTGGTGGTCACCGACCCGCAGGGGATCGCGAACGCCCGTCGCCGTCACCCCGAGCTCACCTATGTGGAGACCGTCGCCGAGGCTGTCGCAGGTGCGGACTCCGTGCTGCTGCTGACCGAGTGGGCCGAGTACCGGGACCTCGAGCCCGACGACCTCGCCGGCCTCGTCGCGACCAAGACGATCCTCGACGGCCGCAACGCGCTCGACCCGGTCCGCTGGCGCTCGGCAGGGTGGGCGTACAGGGCGCTCGGGCGTCCCTGACCTCGTCGTCCGGACGTTCGGGCGGGAGCTGTCGCGCCTGCGTCGATCCCGCCCGAGCGTCGGGCTGACCGCCCGACGACGTCTGTCAGACCGCGACCCAGGTGACGCGTTCGCTGGTCTGCAGACGCTCCGCGCGTGCCGGGTCGGAGCCGAGCTCCCGGGAGATCTCCTCGGAGAGCACCACGACCGACCCGCCGCGCGCCCACACGTCGAGCGCCACGGCGAGGAGCCGTGAGGTGGCTCCGGTGCCCTCGCCCGCCCGCACGAGCACCCGTGCACCGTCGGGCGAGGCAGCCGTCGGTGCCCCCTCCGCTCCGGGAGCGGCCGCGGACAGCCCAGCCCAGCCCACGAGCGCTGCGGTGCTGACGGTCTCGCCCGCAGAGGTCAGCGCGGGGCTGTCGTCCTCGGCCGGCGCCACGTACCCGACCTGGTCGCCGTAGGTCATGACGGCCGACGCGGCGTCGACGGTCCCGGGCGGGAGGTCCGCGCCGAAGCTCCGGGCGAGCGCGGGCAGCGCGACGGCGACGAGCTCGGTGCCACGGGGACGTGTGCCGTCCGGGGTCGTCCAGCGGTCGGGGGCTGCGGTCACCACGACGTCGGCGCCCGAGAGGTCTGCGGCGGGGTCCGAGGAGTCGTCCACGACGCGCAGGTGGGCACCGGACCGCCACGTCGCGAGAGCCCAGACGAGGGTCCGCCAGTGCGGCGGCAGGTCGGTCACGACCACGGTGCCCGGCTCGGCGTCGAACTCCTCGACCAGCAGGTTCGTCGTCTTGGACACCCAGTTGACGAGCACCGCTCCGGACAGCTCGATGCGTTCGCCGCCGTCTCCGTACCAGGTCAGGCGTGGTCGTCCGGGCTCGGTCGTGAGGGCGCCGAGGAGGGAGGGCAGAGTGTGCGGCATAGCACGATCGTAGTCGGGCCACGAATCGCGGGGGTGTGCGGAACTTCACCCGCCCCTATGTCCTAAACGGAACAACTCGGCTTGACTCACAGAAGTGACACGCGTGTAATTTACGTCAACGGTCCACGCCGTGCGCCCTGAGAACGTGAGCGAGATCACGCTCATACGTCCGCCGCGGCTGCCGATCGTGAGACGACTGCTGATGCCCGGAGGGGGTGTGCCATGTGGGACCTGCTCGACGAGGACAAAGACTTCCCCACTGACGCGGGACTGACCGAGGACGCACCGCAGACGCTCGCGCCTGTGCTGCCGCTCTTCGGCGCCGCCGACGACGAGGCGATCATCGGGTGGCAGGAGCGCGCTCTGTGCGCCCAGACCGACCCCGAGGCGTTCTTCCCCGAGAAGGGCGGCTCGACCCGCGAGGCCAAGAAGGTCTGCGTGAGCTGCGACGTCAGGTCCGAGTGCCTCGACTACGCGCTCGAGAACGACGAGCGCTTCGGCATCTGGGGCGGGCTCTCCGAGCGCGAGCGCCGCAAGCTCAAGCGCCGCGCCGTCTGACCCACCCCTTCCCCCGGGGCACATCCTCGACCGCGCGCACCTCGGTGCGCGGCGCCCCACAGGCAGCACCCAGACTCGCGCCGCGCCGTGCTCGCCGCCGCCGGTCTGCGGGCGGTTGAGGCACTATGGACGACGGTATGACAACTCCGAGCCCTCTCCCCACGGCGGACCCGACCGCGGAGCGCACCCCCGCCGGGGTCGTGACCGCGATCCTGGTCACCCGTGGCACCACGCCCTATCTCGACGCCTCCCTCCGCGCCGTGCTGGCTGCCGACCGTGCTCCGTCACGGGTCGTGGTCGCCGACACCTCCGAGGACTCGAGCGCACAGGTCGCCCCCGACCTCGCCGACCAGGTGGTCGTGCACAGGGTCCCCGGGGCCCGCTCCTTCGGGACCGCTGTCTCCGCGGTGCTCGCGGACCTCCCCGCCGTCGACAGCACGTGGCTCTGGCTGTTCCACGACGACTCCGCCCCGGAGCGCAGGTCGCTCGACCACCTGCTGCGCGCCCTCGAGCACACGAGCAACGTCGCCGTGGCCGGGTCAAAGCAGGTCCGCTGGGACGCCCCCGAGGAGCTCCTCGAGGTCGGCTACACGGTCTCCCGCAGCGGTCGCCGCATGACAGGCGTCGAAGACGGCGAGCTCGAGCAGGGCCAGCACGACTCCCGCGACGACGTCCTCGCGGTCGGCCTCACAGGCGCGCTCGTGCGGCGCTCGGTGTGGCTCGAGCTCCGGGGGACGGACCCCACTTACGGCGTCTTCGGCGACAGCCTCGACCTCTGCTACCGCGCCCGCCGCGCCGGCCACCGCGTGATCGTGGTGCCGACGGCTGTCGTGCACCACGCCCGGGCTTCTCTCACCGGGGAGCGCAGCCGGACCGCGGTCGGTACCCGCACCGACGCGGCAGGCGCCTCCGACAGCCTCGTCTCGGGGGACCCGTCCTTCGGGCCGCGCCTGCGGTCCCAGCTGTTCTTCCTCGCCTCGACGCTGCCCGTCGTCGTGCTGCCGTTCTTCCTCGTCCTCGCCGTGGTCGCCGGTCCGGTCCGCGCGCTCTACAGGATCGCCGTCAAGCAGCCCGGCCAGGCGCTCGAGGAGATCTGGGCGCCGCTGTGGCTCGTCGGCCGGACCCCGCGGACCATCAGGGCGCGGGCTGTCGCGGCCCGCACCAGCTCGGTGCCGCGCCGACGCCTGGCCCCGCTGCTGGCCACGACCCGTGACGTCATCACCTCCCACCAGGACCGCAGGCTCGCCGCGCGTGCCCGGCGCAAGGCGCTCCACAGGAACGACGACCTCGACCGCGCCGAGATCCGGCAGACCGGCAGGCGGCGTCGGCTCACGCTGCTCGGCCTGGTGCTGCTGCTCTGCGTCGTGACAGTCGTCGCCCTCGGACCCGCGGTCTCGACCCTCACCAGCACGGGGCGCGTCGTCGGCGGCGCCCTGCTCCCGGCTCGCGGCGGCTGGTCCGACCTGTGGCAGGCGATCTCCGGCGGCTGGGTCCGTGACGGCCTCGGTGCCTCCGCGCCGGCCGACCCGCTGCTCACAGCCATCGCCCCGGTCACCGCGCTCACGGGCGGCGACCTCCAGCTCGCGGTCAACCTGCTCGTCGTCGCCGGGCTCGTGCTGTCGGGCCTCGGAGCCTGGTTCGCGGCCGGCGTCGTGACCCGGTCGCTGAGCCTGCGGTCCTGGGCGGTCCTGGTGTGGGTCGCCGCCCCGACGCTGCTCGCGGCGGTCGGGCAGGGGCGCCTCGGTGCGATCCTCGCCCACGCCGCGCTCCCGTGGTTCGCCCTCGCTCTCGTCCGAGCCCTCGGACTCCAGCGCACCGACGTGTGGGGCCGGCTGCGCATGCGGTCGCAGGCCCGCGCAGACCAGCGCTTCCAGGACAGGGAACGCGAGCGACTCGCCGCGCGTGCGGCTGCTGCGGCCGTCTCCGAGACGGCTGAGGCGAAGGAGGCGGCTGAGGCGAAGGAGGCGGCTGAGGCCAGCGGGACGGCTGAGGCGAGCGAGACCGCTGGTGCGGTCGAGAAGACCGCGGCTGAGGAGCCTGTCGGCACCCACCCGGCCGGCCGGTCGACCGACGCGCTCACGGTGACGGTCGACGACCCTGACGACCTCCACGACACCGCCAGCACGGGCCTCGACGACGAGCCCGTCGACGCCGCGCCGCGCCCGGCGTCCTCTGCGGGACCACGCACGCCGGTTCGCGGGTCTCTCGCTGCCCTCGGCGCCGCAGCCCTGCTCTGCGCGGTGGTCGTCGCCGGAGCCCCGGTGCTCATGCTGCCGATCCTCGTGGCCCTCGTCGTCGTGGCTGCTGCCGCACCGCGGCACCGTCGTCCGCTGCTGCTCGTCCCGGTGCCGGCCCTCGCGGTCCTCGGGCCCCTCGTGGTCCGGGCCGTGGTGACCTGGGACAGCGGCGGCTGGCGCATCCTGCTCGGCGACCCCGGTCTCGCGACACCGTCGCAGGCACCCGTCGCATGGCAGCAGCTGCTCGGCTTCCCAGGTCCTGCTCGCCCGTGGTTCGTGGCCGACGGCGTGTGGGCCGAGATCTGGCGGTACGCACCGGGGCTGCTCGGCGGGCTGCTCCTGCTCGCTGCGCTCGTCGGTCTGCTCCGCTCGGGCGGACGCGGCTCAGCCGCTCGTGCCGGCTGGGCTGTCGCAGCCCTCGGTCTGGCGACAGCACTCGTCTCCGGTGCGACAGTCGTCGCCGCAGGGGTCGACGGCGCCGTGACGGGATGGCCCGGCGCAGGGCTCTCCCTCATGACGCTGGGTCTGCTCGCCGCAGCCCTCCTCGGGCTCGACGGTCTCAGCGAGAAGGCTGTGAGCCACACCTTCGGCTGGCGGCAGGTGGCCGTCGGCGCCCTCGCGACAGTCTTGGCTGCCGTGCCGCTCGCGGGGCTCACGGCGTGGACCGTCCAGGCCCGCAGCGGCGACAGCCCGGTGCTCGTGCAGTCGCTCGATCGGGCGATCGTGCCGGCCGTCGGTCAGCAGATGCAGGACTCCGGCCGGCAGGCCCGGGTGCTCGCCCTCGAGGTCGGGGCCGACGGCTCGGTCCACTACCAGCTGCTCCACGACGACGGGCCCCAGCTCGTCGACTCCTCGGTGGTCGTCGATGTCGCCCGTCTGACGAACCGTCCCGACAGCCTCGCCGAGCCTGTCGCCCAGCTGTCTGCAGGGCTCGACGGCGACCAGGTCGCGGTCCTCGGCGAGGCGGGGATCGGCGCTGTCCTCGTGCCGCCGTCCCCTGACCTCGCCAGGGCCGAGCTCGTCAGCCGCATCGACACCGTCGCCGGTCTCGAGCGGATCACCGAGAACGAGTCGGGCACGATCTGGCGGGTCGCACCCGACGGCTCGGCCGAGACCGCGCTCCAGCCCGGGTGGGCCGACGTCTACAGCCCGGACGAGAGCGGGACCCTCGTGCCGTCAGGTGTCCTGGCTGCAGAGCCGCTGCGCGTCGACGTCGAGGTGCCCGCCGGTGCTGCGGGGCGCGTGGTCGTGCTGGCCGAGAACTACGCGCCGGGGTGGCGTGCGACGCTCGACGGGCAGCCGCTGCGGTCGGTCGGCGACGAGCAGCCTGCCTTCGAGCTCGGCGCTGCCGGCGGTCATCTCGTGGTCGAGTACGAGCGAGCCAGCCGCGCACCGTGGTTGATCCTGCAGGGCACCGTGCTCGTGGTCTTCGTGCTGCTCGCCCTGCCGGTCCGTCGTCGTCGAGGAGGGGCCCGATGAGCCCGCGCACCACACCCGAGCGCCGCCTGCGCCGCAGGTCTGCCACGCGTGCCGTGGTCGCGAGCCTCGCGGTCGTCGCGGTCACGGGCTCCCTCGCCGCCTTCGGCGACGACCTCTGGTCCGCAGGTGCCCTCGACGTCCCCGCAGGCGAGCAGGTCGCGGTCGAGGCACGCACCGCCACGCTCGTCTGCCCGGCTCCCGTGACCCTCGCCGACCCTGGCACGACAGGTGACAGCGAGTTCGGCTCGACGCCCGTCGAGACCGCCTCGACCCTCCAGGTCGCGGCCTTCGGCTCCGCCACCACCTCCGTGCTCAGCCCGCTCTCGACAGGCAGCGCGGCGGGTCCCGAGCGGACGGTCCAGGGCGCCGACCCGAGCGCCTACGCGCTCCTCGAGCAGAGCGGCAGCGCAGAGGCCGTGCGCTCGACGACGTCAGCCGGCGACGGGTCCGACACCTCGGCGAGCGCGTCCTCGCTCACCACCTCGGGTGACCTCCGCGGTCTCGCCGCGGCCAGCTGTGCCGCGCCCGGGGTGGACCAGTGGCTCGTCGGGGGAGGCACCGAGCTCGGGTCGAGCAGCCGTCTCACCCTCGCGAACCCGAGCCGCACCCCGGCGACCGTGACCCTCGAGCTGTGGGGACCGTCAGGGCCGATCGACCCCGCTGGCCCCACCACCTATCTCGTGCCCCCGGGCGAGCAGGTCTCGACGCTCGTCGAGGGTCTCGCCACCCAGCAGCGGGGCATCGTCGTCCGGGCCAGCTCGACGGGGGCTCTCGTCACGGCGACGCTCCAGCACTCCGTCCTGGACGGTCTGACCGCCCGCGGTGTCGACCTCGTGGTCACCGGCGAGGCTCCGGCCACGGCGCAGGTCCTCGCCGGGCTGACCGTCGAGGCCTCCGAGATCGGCGACGACGACGTGGCCTCGGTCCGCCTGCTCGCACCCGAGGGCGACGCCAGGGCGACGATCATGGTCCTGGGGGCCGACGGGCAGCGTGTGCTGCGCGGCGCGCAGACCGCCGACCTCGTCGCCGGGACCGTGACCGACGTGAGCCTGTCCGGCCTGCCGGCGGGGACCTATTCCGTCGTCGTGCAGTCCGACGCACCCGTCGTCGCCGGTGCCGTGACGATCCAGACCGGGAAGGCCGACCGCGACGAGCCCTTGCTCGGCACACCGGTCGACCGGACCTGGATCGCCTCGCAGCGCGGCAGCGCGACGAGCCCGAGCAGCGTCGTGCTGCCCGACGGGACGCAGGGGACGGTGTCGCTCGTCGCGCTGCCTGCTGAGGTCGACGGCAGCACCGAGCTCGCCGACCAGGTCCCGATCGTCTACGACGAGGAGGCCGCCGCCGATGCCGCTGACGACGCTGCTGGTGACGACGCGACAGACGAGCCGACCACCGACGCGACAGCTGGCGGCTCGACGTCGTGGGACCCGTCGACGGTGGGCACCCTCGAGGTCTACGGGACTGACGGACGCCTGATCGTCGACCAGGACGTCGAGCTCGCCCTCGGGCAGACCACGACGGTCGACCTCGCCGACCTCGTCGAGAGCTCAGCAGCGCGGGGAGACGACGACACCGAGATCGGAGCCGTCCGCTTCGTGCCCGACCCGCAGGCCTCGACCGTGGCGGCCTGGGTCCTCACCGCCCGGGCGAGCGGCGTGACAGGGTCGATCAGCACCCTGCTGCCGACGGTCCCGAGCGCGGCGCAGGACGCGATCGTCGTGCGACGCTCACCGACCGTCGGGCTGCCGCGCGAGTAGCCGGGCCTGCAGGCCTGCGCGTGCTGTGCGCCGCCGGGCTCGTTCTCGCCTCACCGGGTCGAGCCGGACCGTAGTCTCCCGGGCCGCGCTCACCCAGGCTGCGCTCAGCCGGGCTCGCGGAAGTGCGGGTCGATCTCCTCAGGGCTGCGGGCCAGCATGTGCGCGACCTGCTCGACGACCACGTCGCGCACCAGGTCGGCGAGGTCGGCCGCGTCGACGGCCCGCGACTCCACGGGGCGCCTGTACACGAGGATGCGTCCGGGCTGCCCGGACTCGGCCGGGAAGTAGCGGCCCATCGGCACGCCGCCGTGCTCCCACGGCGCCGGGTCGGAGGGCGGGACGTCTTCGACGGCGAACTCGGTCCCGGTGAGCTCTCGGCCCCACGACGCCTCGAGGCGCTGGACCGTGGCGAGCACGTGCTCGTCGAAGCGCTCGGCGCGGGTGCGGTGCGCCGGGACAGACATCGGCAGGAGAGGGCCGCGCATGCCGCGACCGCGACGGTCGCGACGGCTGCCCCGGACGGTCGGGTCGGACGGGACGAGATCACGCATGCTGCCCAGCCTAGCCCGCGGGTCCGCCCGCGCCGTCAGGCGGACAGGCGGGCAGGCAACCTGCGGACCGACCCGCGGGTGGCGACGTCCGCGCGGCGCCCCGGAGCGGAGGTCGGTCCTCGGCGACGCCGTCCGTCCGAGCGGGTGAAGGTGGCCCCCTCGACGGTGTCAGGGCCGTCACGTCCGGCGTGGGACGCATGGCGCAGCGGTGGTGGGAGGTACCGTCTGCGGTGTGATCTCCGTACGCCAATGCTCCCGAACCGCCTGCGCGCGACCCGCAGTGGCGACGCTCACCTATGTGTACTCGGACTCGACGGCTGTCCTCGGGCCGCTCGCGCACATGGCGGAGCCCCACAGCTACGACCTCTGCGAGACGCACTCGGAGCGTCTGACGGCGCCGCGCGGCTGGGAGGTCGTGCGCCTCGCGCCCGCCTACGTCGACCAGGGCCCGACCCCCGACGACCTCGTCGCCCTCGCCGAGGCTGTCCGTGAGGCCGGCCGGCCCAAACACCTGGCCGACCCCGAGCCCGTCCAGACCGGCGAGGTCGCGCGACGCGGGCACCTGCGCATCCTGCGCGGCGAAGGCTGACCAGCCGTGGTTGACACCGGTGGTGCGGCCGCGCCCAGGCGGCGGCGCAAGGCTCCGGCGCCAGACGTCCCGCTCGGCTCGCTGAGCCAGCCGCGCACAGCGGCGCCCGGGCCGGCCTCCTGCCCCGACTGCGACTCGTCTTCGCTCACCCGCCTGTCGGTCAGCGGCTCAGGGGTCCCCGCGGTGTTCCTCTCCTGCCACGACTGCGAGCGCACGGGCTGGTACGCAGCCGCCGACGGTCGCCCCCTCGACAGGGACTCCGTGCTGGGGAGCGACACGTAGGATTGGTGCTCATGGAACCCCGTGACTCCACTCTCGCGTCTGACGGCCCGGCTCCGGTCGACCTCTCGGACCTCATCAAGTCCTACGACGTGCGCGGTGTGGTGCCCGAGCCCTTCAGCCCGGCGGTGGCCGAGGCCATCGGCGCGGCCTTCGCGACAGTCGTCGTGATCCCCGACGCGGGCGACGCGGCTGACGCGACACCGAGCGAGCCCGTCCTGGGCACTGCGGCTGCCACGGGCACGCGCCGCCGTCCGACGGTCGCCGTCGGTCACGACATGCGCGACTCTGGTCCTGAGCTCGTCGAGGCCTTCTCGCGCGGTCTCGTGGCCGCAGGGGTCGACGTCGTGCAGATCGGTCTGTGCTCGACCGACGGTCTGTACCACGCCTCCGGTGTGCTCGGCGTTCCGGGTGCGATGTTCACGGCCAGCCACAACCCGGCCCGCTACAACGGCATCAAGCTGTGCCGTGCGGGCGCGCGACCTGTCGGTCAGGACTCCGGTCTCGCCGAGATCAAGGCCCTCGCCGAGCAGTACCTCGGCTACGGCCTGCCCGGCCCGGCGACCGAGCTCGGCCAGACGAGCGAGCGCTCGACACTCGGCGACTACGCGGCGTTCCTGCGCGGGCTCGTCGACATCTCCGGCATCCGCCCGCTCAAGGTCGTGGTCGACGCCGGCAACGGCATGGGCGGCTACACGGTCCCGGCGGTCCTCGAGACCGCAGCCGGGCTGCCAGCCCTGCCGCTCGAGATCGTCCCGCTGTACTTCGAGCTCGACGGGACCTTCCCGAACCACGAGGCGAACCCCCTCGACCCGAAGAACCTCGTCGACCTGCAGGCCGCCGTGGTCGAGCACGGCGCAGACCTCGGTCTCGCCTTCGACGGCGACGCCGACAGGTGCTTCGTGGTCGACGAGCAGGGCCAGGCCGTGAGCCCCTCGGCGATCACCGCGCTCGTCGGGCTGCGCGAGGTCGCCCGCGAGCTCGCGGAAGGACGCACCCCCACGGTGATCCACAACCTCATCACGTCGCGGGCCGTGCCCGACGTGCTCTCCGCCGCCGGTGCCACTGTGGTGCGGACCCGCGTGGGCCACTCCTTCATCAAGGCGAAGATGGCCGAGCACGACGCCGTCTTCGGCGGCGAGCACAGCGCGCACTACTACTTCCGCGACTTCTTCTTCGCCGACACCGGCATGCTCGCCGCCCTGCACGTCCTCGCGGCGCTCGGCGAGCAGCCGCACCCGCTCTCCGACCTCGCCCTCGCCTACGAGCCGTACTCGGCCAGCGGGGAGATCAACTCCTCGGTCGACGACGTCGCGGCGGCGCGGGAGCGCGTCGTCCAGGCCTACGTCACCGAGGAGGGCGCCGGCCCCGTCACCGTCGACGAGCTCGACGGCCTCACGGTCACCCACTGGGACGAGCGCCCCCGCTGGTGGTTCAGCCTGCGTGCCTCGAACACCGAGCCGCTCCTGCGCCTCAACGTCGAGGCCGAGGACGAAGACATCATGGAGAAGGTCCGCGACGACGTGCTCTCGCTCGTCCGCGCGGCAGACTCCGCAGGCTCGACGACGACCGCACAGCAGGACGAGACGGACGAGGTGACGGCATGAGCACGCAGCAGCCCGGCGCGCAGGCGGCAGGCACGGGGAGCCCCTTCCCGATCGACCCGTGGGTGCGCGAGATCTTGCGCTGCCCGGTGAGCGGGGCGACCCTCGTCGACGGTGTCGGTCCTGACGGCTCGCCCGAGCTCCACTCGACGGCCGAGCACGAGCCGCTCGCCTACCCGGTCCGCGAGGGCATCCCGGTGCTGCTCGTCGACGACGCGCGCAGGCTCTAGACCGTGCCGAAGACCATCGTCGTCACCGGTGCCAGCGACGGGATCGGTGCCGCGGCGGCGCGCCGTCTCGCCGCCTCGGGGGAGCGGGTGGTCGTCGTGGGTCGTTCGCCCGAGCGCACCCGCGCCGTCGCCGACGAGATCGGCGCCGACCACCACCTCGCCGACTTCGCCGACCTCTCCCAGGTCCGCCGGCTGGCCGGCGACCTGCTGGAGGCGTACCCGCAGATCGAGGTGCTCGCCAACAACGCCGGCGGGATCATGGGGGCCCGTCAGACGACCGTCGACGGGTACGAGAAGACCTTCCAGGTGAACCACCTCGCGCCCTTCCTGCTGACGCAGCTGCTCCTGCCCTCGCTCGTGGCAGGCAAGGCCACCGTGATCCAGACGGCGAGCATCGCGGCGCGGGTCTTCGCGAAGTTCGACATCGGCGACCTGCAGGGCGAGCACGCCTACTCCCCGCAGGCGGCCTACGGCAACGGCAAGCTCGCGAACATCCTCTTCACCTCCGAGCTGCAGCGGCGCTACGGCGACCAGGGGATCTCGGCCGTGGCCTTCCACCCGGGCGTCGTCGCGACGAGCTTCGCGAGCGACACGACGCACCTCATGCGGTTCCTGTACCACACGCCGCTCAAGCGCCTCTTCACCATCAAGCCCGACAAGGCTGCCGACGAGCTCGTCTGGCTCGCGGAGGGGACACCGGGCGTCACCTTCACCCCCGGGGCCTACTACGAGTCGAAAGAGATCGCGAAGAACGTCAACCCGCTCTCGCTCGACGCTGACCTCGCTGCGAGGCTCTGGGAGGAGTCCGAGGCGCTGGTCTGACGACGCTGCGCGCGGGGGTGGACGTCAGCCCCCGCGCTGCGGGGCGGCTGCCCTCGCGCTGCAGGTCGGCGACCGTCGTGGTCGACTGGTCCGAGACCGACGCGACGCGCCGGCGCGGACCGACGAGGACCAGCGAGGGGACGAGCACATGGCCGAGCCGTTGAAGGTCGGAGACCGGGTGTCGTGGGGCACCCCTCAGGGGCGGACCCAGGGGAAGGTCGTCGAGCGCAAGACCGTCGACTTCCAGCTCGCCGGGCAGAAGTTCACCGCCTCGCAGGACGAGCCCGCCTTCGTCGTGGAGTCGGAGAAGACCGGTGCGCACGCCGCGCACAAGGGCGGGGCGCTGCGCAGGCTCGCGGACTGACACGCTCCTGCGCTCAGGTCGTCGACCTGTCGGCGGCAGAGTAGGTTTGACGCCGCAGCACGGCGCTGCCGCGTGAGACGGCCCAAGACGGTGGCCCCGCGCGTCGTACCAGGACGATGAGGCACGATGTCAGCACACGGTGGTTCCAAGGCGATCGTCGCGGCTCTGGCCGCGAACCTCGGCATCGCGGTCACGAAGTTCGTCGCGTACCTGCTGACGCACTCCTCCTCGATGCTCGCGGAGTCGGTCCACTCGCTCGCAGACTCGGGCAACCAGGCGCTGCTGCTCGTCGGTGGCAAGCGTGCGCGCCGCGAGGCCGACGCCCAGCACCCCTTCGGCTACGGGCGCGAGCGGTACATCTACGCCTTCATCGTCTCGATCGTGCTGTTCAGCCTCGGTGGCCTCTTCGCCCTCTACGAGGCGTACCACAAGTTCTCCGACCCCCACGGGATCGACTCCTGGCACTGGGTGCCCGTCGTCGTGCTGGTCGCAGCCATCGGCATGGAGGGGTTCTCCTTCCGGACCGCTGTCCACGAGTCGAACCTCGTGCGGGGCAAGCAGACGTGGAGCCAGTTCATCCGCACCGCGAAGGCCCCCGAGCTCCCCGTCGTCCTGCTCGAGGACTTCGGCGCGCTCGTCGGGCTCGTGCTCGCCCTCGGTGGTGTCGGGATGACCCTGGTGACAGGTGACGGTCGCTACGACGCAGCTGGGACTGCGTGCATCGGTGTGCTGCTCGTGCTCATCGCCGTGGTGCTCGCCCTCGAGACCAAGTCGTTGCTGCTCGGGGAGTCCGCGTCGAAGGAGGCCGTCGCGGCGATCGAGAAGGCGCTCGTGGGACCTGGCGTGCCGTCGGTGATCCACCTCAAGACGCTCCACCTCGGCCCTGAAGAGCTGCTGGTCGCCGCGAAGATCGAGGTCGACACGACCGAGAGCGCGAGCGAGGTCGCCGACGCGATCGACGAGGCCGAGTCACGCGTGCGTGCAGCGGTCCCGGGCCTGACGATGCGCATCTACCTCGAGCCCGACCTCCGCGACGCCGCCGGCACGCTGCGCGGGACTACGGCTCCCTGAAAGTCTGTACGACCTCGGGTCGGGAGGTGCGCGCTGGTCGCGCCAGACCGCACGAGAGAACGCACGAGGCCGGTCTCCCCACCAGGGGAGACCGGCCTCGTGCGTTCAGGACGGGTGCTCAGCGCACCTGTCCGTCAGGTGGTGCTCAGGCCTCGGCTGCGGCCTTGAGGTCGTCGACGAAGGTCGGGTTCTGCTCGAGCCACTCCTTGGCGGAGGCGTCCGGGTCAGAGCCGTTGTTCTCGTTGAACATGATGTTCTCGAGCGAGAACAGCTGCTCGT
>Ga0308165_1003635_pt1 | contig 16302 bp, 12 predicted proteins | sample PhyWR2_FD_201032 | JGI IMG/M metagenome (GOLD analysis project Ga0308165, IMG submission 201032) | Phyllosphere microbial communities from UC Gill Tract Community Farm, Albany, California, United States - DLSLW.R2 | ecosystem: Host-associated > Plants > Phyllosphere > Unclassified | place: USA...
CGCTGGCCTGGGCTTCGGGCAGTGGTTCCTTGTCCAGCCGCACCTTGAGCCGGTCGATCACCACGTCGATGGTGTGCTTCTCGGTCTTTTTCAGCTTGGGCAGGTCGTCGAACTCGTGGATCGCGCCATTGACGCGAAAACGCACATAGCCCTGCGCCTGCATCTCGGCAAACAGCTCTAGAAATTCGCCCTTGCGCTCGCGCGCCACCGGCGCCAGGATCATCAGCCGCGTGTCCTCGGGCAGGCCCAGGACGCTGTCCACCATCTCGGCCACGCTTTGCGCCTGCAGCGGCAGATCGTGCACCGGGCAGTAGGGCGTGCCGGCGCGGGCGAACAAGAGGCGCAGGTAGTCGTGGATCTCGGTGACCGTGCCCACGGTCGAGCGCGGGTTGTGGCTGGTGGCCTTTTGCTCGATGGAGATCGCCGGCGACAGGCCCTCGATCATGTCCACGTCGGGCTTGTCCATGAGCTGCAGGAACTGCCGCGCGTAGGTGGACAAGCTTTCGACGTAGCGGCGCTGGCCCTCGGCGTACAGCGTGTCGAAGGCCAGGCTCGACTTGCCCGAGCCGCTCAGTCCGGTGATGACCACCAGCTGGTTGCGCGGAATGTCCAGGTCGATGTTTTTCAGGTTGTGGGTGCGTGCGCCGCGAATGCTGATGCTGGCCGCGCCCAGGTTTTTCTCCAGGCGCAAGGCCGCATCAAGCCTGCCGGCGCTGGCATCGGCCGCCGCCGAGCGGGTGGCCGGAACGGGTGCGAAGGGTTGGCTGTCGTTGGAAAAGTTCACTGCAATACAAGCGCCGCAAAGCTTTCCATCATAGACCGGCGCGGACATTGGCGCTGCCCCAGGGCAAGGTTTGCCGCACAATACGGGGGGCTGTGCGCCGGCCCGCGCGGGCAAGCCGGGCGGCCAGCGGGAACGCTTTTCCTTGCGCCTAGCGGCGCCTGTGCCTGCCGTATTTTTATGTGAGACTTTTTCACCGTGTCTGCTCCTTCGCCTTCCGCCCTCGCCATGACCGCCACCGAGCGGCGCGCCAGCTTCTCGCTGGCTTCGATCTTTGCCCTGCGCATGCTCGGGCTGTTCCTGGTGCTGCCGGTGTTCGCGCTGGAGGCGGCGCGCTACCCGGGCGGCGACGATCCGGCCCGCGTCGGCCTGGCCATGGGCATCTACGGCCTGACGCAGGCCTGCCTGCAGATTCCGTTCGGCCTGGCCTCGGACTGGTGGGGCCGCAAGCCGGTCATCATCGCCGGGCTGCTGATGTTCGCGGCCGGCAGCCTGGTCGCGGCCTGGGCGCCCGACCTGCACTGGCTGGTCATCGGCCGGGCGGTGCAGGGTGCCGGCGCCATCTCGGCGGCCGTCACCGCGCTTTTGGCCGACACCACGCGCGACGAGGTGCGCACCAAGGCCATGGCGCTGATCGGCGGCAGCATCGCGCTGATGTTTGCGCTGTCGCTGGTGGCCGCGCCCTGGCTGGGCGCGCGCATCGGCCTGCACGGGCTGTTTGCGCTGACCGGCGCGCTGGCGCTGGCCGGCGTGGCCATCGTACTGTGGTGGGTGCCGCCCGAGCCGCGCGTGCATGTCGATGCCGCGCGCGGCGGCATGCGCGAGGTGCTGCGTCATCCGGCGCTGCTGCGCCTGAACTTCGGCGTCTTCGTGCTGCACGCGGTGCAGCTGGCGATGTGGGTGGCGCTGCCGGCGCTCCTGGTGCAGGCCGGGCTGGAGAAGGCGCGGCACTGGCAGGTTTATCTGCCCGCCGTGCTCGCCTCGCTCGTGGTCATGGGCGGCACGCTCTTTCCGCTGGAGCGGCGCGGCTACCTGCGCGCCGTGTTCCTGGCCGCCGTCGGGCTGATTGGGCTGGTGCAGGCGGGGCTGCTGTGGACGGTGTCGTCGTCGGCCGTGCCGGCGCTGGGCGGGCTGGCCGCGCTCCTGGTGCTGTTTTTCTGCGGCTTCAATGTGCTGGAGGCCACCCAGCCCAGCCTGGCCTCGCGCCTGGCGCCGGCGCATGCGCGCGGCGCGGCGCTGGGCGTGTACAACACGCTGCAGTCGCTGGGCTTTTTCGCCGGCGGCGCGGTGGGCGGCTGGATCACCAAGAACCACGGCCCGCAGGGTCTTTTCATGGCCTGCGGCGCGCTGATGCTGCTCTGGCTGGCCGTGGCCTGGCCGATGCAGGCGCCCGGCCGGGCCGCGCGCGGGGCTGCCGCGTCGCCCAAGGCGCAAGGCCGCCCGGCCAGTTAAACTGCTCGGTCCATTCAATCTTCGGGGGATTGGCCCCGAAGAACTTACAGGAGAGAAAAGCCATGGCATCCGTCAACAAAGTCATCATCGTCGGCAACCTGGGCAAAGACCCCGAGATGCGCGCCTTCCCCAGCGGCGACCAGGTCGCCAACGTCACCATCGCCACCACCGACCGCTGGAAGGACAAGGCCAGCGGCGAAATGAAGGAGGCCACCGAATGGCACCGCGTGGTCTTCAACGGCCGCCTGGCCGAGATCGTCGGGCAGTACCTGCGCAAGGGCTCGCAGGTCTATGTCGAAGGCTCGCTGCGCACGCGCAAGTGGACCGACCAGAGCGGCATTGAAAAGTACACCACCGAGATCCGCGCCGACCAGATGCAGATGCTCGGCAGCCGCCAGGGCATGGGCGGCGAGGGCGGTGGCGGTGGCGGCTACGAGGCGCCGCGCCAGTCCGGCGGCGGCTACGACAGCCCGCGCCAGTCCGCCGCGCCGGCCAGCCGCCCGCCGGCCCCGCGCCAGGCGCCCGCGCCCATGTCCGCGCCGTCCAAGCCCTCCAGCGGCTTTGACGACATGGACGACGACATTCCGTTCTGACCGCTGCCTGCGCCTTGGCCAAGCCGAGTTTCGTGAAAACCCGCCCCGTGCGGGTTTTTTCATGCGCCTCGCTATGAATAAGATAGCTGACCGTGCAGGCACTGCCTGCGCAAAACACCTTTTTAGCTGAAAAATCGCCATGCCAGGCACCGGCCATCTTCCGCCAGGACGGCCGCCTTGCCGCCACCCGCCAACCACCACCCGATGATGAAAAAACCGCTTCCCGCCCGTCCTGCCTTTTCGCGCCTGCTGGCTGGCGCCGCCCTGGCTGGCGCCAGCCTGTCGGTGATGCTGCCCGCGCAGGCCGACGCCACGCTGGAGCCGCTGACCAACATCCTGTCCCAGCCCGGCAGCGCCGGCCTGGGCGCCGTGCTGCGCGTGGAGGCTTCGCCCTACCGCGAAGGCGGCCACCGCTACGACCTGATGCCGCTCTACCTCTACGAAGGCGAGCGGTTCTTCCTGCATGCCAACCGGGGCGGCGTCAAGCTGCTGCAGGAAAAGGACGACCGCATCGACCTGTTCATCGAGCAGCGGCTCGAAGGCTTTCCGGCCGACCGGCTGCCCGCCAGCCTGGACGGCATGGACAAGCGCGACTCGGGCGTGGACCTGGGCCTGTCCTGGCGCTGGCGCCAGCCCTGGGGCACGCTGCAGGCCGAACTGGTGCATGACGTGAGCGGCTTTTCCAAGGGCAGCGAAGCGCGCCTGGGCTACGCCTACGACTGGCGCTCGGGCCCCTGGCGCCTGCGCCCGAGCGTGAGCCTGGCGCTGCGCGACGCGCGGCTGAACAACTACTACTACGGCGTGCGCGCCGGCGAGGCCGCGCCCGGGCGCGCCGCCTATGCGCCCGGTGCGGGCCTGAACACCTCGTTCGGCCTCTATGGCGCCTACGACTATTCGGCCCGCTGGCGATTGCTGGCCGGCGTCTCGGCCACGGTGCTGGACCGCCGCATCCGGGACAGCCCCATCGTGCAAAAGCGCGTGCTGCCCAGCATCTACGTGGGCGCGGCCTACGACTTCGGCGGCCATGCGCGCGAATGGGCCGAGCCGGGCTCGCCGACCTGGTTCAAGCTGCTCTACGGCAAGGCGACCGACGACGGCTGCCACCTGCTCAAGATCGTCACCGCGCAGTGCCTCTCGACCGCCAGCGTCAACCCGACCAGCATCACGGCGCTGCAGGTGGGCAAGCCCTTTCTGCAGAACGTCAACGGCTGGCCGGTCGATTTCGTCGGCTACGCGGGCCTGACGCAGCACAACGACCGGGGCCTGCAGCCCGCCGGCCTGCAGCTGGACCTGTTCATGAAGGCGTTTTATTCCGGCTTTCCGTGGAGCAGCCGCGTCAAGACGCGCCTGGGCATGGGCGTGGGCGTGTCGCTGGCCCAGCGCGCGCCCTACATCGAGGCCAGCAGCCAGGCCAAGGACGGCAAACCGACCTCGCGCATGCTCAACTACCTGGACCCGACGCTGGACGTGAGCCTGGGCGACCTGATCGGCTCGCGCGCGCTCAAGGACACGTTCATCGGCGTGGGCGTGTCGCACCGCTCGGGCATCTTTGGCTCCTCGCGCCTGCTGGGCAATGTCAGCGGCGGCTCCAACTACCTCTACAGCTACGTCGAAACGGCGCTGTAAAGCTGCTGCAAAAGCGCGGAAATGCTATTTTTTTGATAGCTACAGGCGCAGGTGCTGCCTGCGCAATCGCCTGATTTGACCTCAAAACCGGCAAGCGCTGGCCTTCAGGCGCCCAGGGGCAGGCGCGCTTGCGCTGGAACCAGCGCTTTCCAGCGTTCAGGTGTTGCAGCGCTTCAGGCCGCCAGCTTGCCGGCGGCGGGCCGGTTGGGTACATTGCTGGCGGCAATCACGCCGCCGCCCAGGCAGACCTCGCCGTCGTAGAGCACGGCCGACTGGCCCGGCGTCACCGCCCATTGCGGTTCTGCAAAGGCCAGTTCGCAGCCCCCGGCCGTGGCGCGCACCAGTTCGCAGGCGGCATCGGCCTGCCGGTAGCGCGTCTTGGCGGCCAGCGCGCCCGGCGCCGGCGCGCTGCCGGCGACCCAGTTGCAGTCCTGCGCGCTGAGCGTGGTCGATTGCAGCCATGGATGGTCGTGGCCCTGCACCACCCACAGCGTGTTGGTCTCCAGGTCTTTGCGGGCCACAAACCAAGGTTCATGCTCGCCCACGCCGCGCTGGCCGCGCGCCTGCGCCGCCTTCAGGTCGGCGCCCCGGGCCTTGACGCCGCCGATGCCCAGCCCCTGGCGCTGGCCCAGCGTGTAAAAGCTCAGCCCCACGTGCTCGCCCAGCACCCGGCCCTGGTCGTTTCGGATCGGGCCGGGCGCGCGGGCGATGTAGCGGTTCAGAAAGTCGCGAAACGGCCGCTCGCCGATGAAGCAGATGCCGGTCGAGTCCTTCTTTTTCGCGTTCGGCAGCCCGATCTCGTCGGCGATGCGCCGCACCTCGGTCTTGCGCAGCTCGCCCACGGGAAACAGCGTTTTTGACAGCTGCGCCTGGTTCAGCCGGTGCAAAAAGTAGCTCTGGTCCTTGGCCGGGTCCAGGCCCTTGAGCAGCTCAAAGAGGCCGGTGGTTTCGCTCTGCCGCACCCGGGCGTAGTGGCCGGTGGCGATTTTCTCGGCGCCCAGCCGCATCGCGTGGTCCAGAAAGGCCTTGAACTTGATTTCGGCGTTGCACAAAATGTCGGGGTTGGGCGTGCGCCCGGCCTGGTACTCGCGCAGGAACTCGGCGAACACCCGGTCCTTGTAGTCGGCGGCGAAGTTGACATGCTCGATCTCGATGCCGATCACGTCGGCCACGGCGGCGGCATCGACGAAATCGACGTTGGACGAGCAAAATTCGCTGTCGTCGTCGTCCTCCCAGTTTTTCATGAAGATGCCGATGACCTCGTGGCCCTGCTGCTTGAGCAGCCAGGCGGTCACGGCCGAATCGACGCCGCCGCTCAAACCGACCACGATGCGCTGCTTGCTGTGTTGCTTGTCCATAGGCGTGCGATTATCCCGCCATGCACGCGGCGCCGCCGGCCGGCGGCCTGGGCAGCGCCGGTGGCGGCTCTAGGCCAGCGGCGTGGCGGCCAGCGCGGCATAAGGCGTGGCCCTGGCCGTGTCGTCCACGGTCCGGGTCCGGCCTGTCCAGTCCTGCAGGTTCATGGCGGCGCTTGCAAAAATGACCAAAAGACCTTGCAGCGCAGTCTCCGCCTGCGCGGGCAGCTATTGTTTTTGTAGCAGAACCGACGGATCGGTGCTGATCAGCTCCAGCGGATAGCGCCGCCCCGCCAGGTAGTCCTCCAGGCTGGTCAGCACCAGCGGACTGCGGTGCATGGCGCTGCAGGCGCGGATCTCGTCGGCGCTGAGCCAGACCGCGCGCACGATGCCTTCGTCCAGCGCCCGGCCGGCCTCATGCGCGCCGAGTTCGCCGCAAAAGGAAAAGCGCAGGTAGGTCACGTCCAGCGCCTCGTCCTGCCCGTTGCTGGCGCGCTCGAAGCGGGCGAAATAAATGCCCACCAGCGCCGTCGGCGTGAAGTGAAACGCCGCTTCCTCCAGCGTTTCGCGCGCGCAGGCCTGCACCAGGCTTTCGCCGGGGTCCAGGTGGCCGGCGGGGTTGTTGAGCTTGAGGCCGTCGCGGGTCTGCTCCTCGACCAGCAGGAATTTGCGCACGCCGTCGAATTCGCGTTCGATGACCGCGGCAACCGTCACATTGGGTTTCCAGCGATTGTTCATGCGCGCGATTATGCGGTTCATTTTTGACGCTGAACTGAACCGTCCGGCACGCTGTTCGCCCAGGCGCCAAAGCCGCCGGCAAAGCACTGGCGCAGGTGCGCGACCAGGCACTGCACGGCCTTGGGCACCTGCGCCGACCATGGCCTGAGGGCGTAGATGCGGTCGCCGAAAAAGCCCTGCGCCTGCCACTCGGGCAGAACCCGGACCAGCGGCGCCGGGCCGCTTGCGGCGGGCGGCAGGCTGAAGTCGGGCAACAAGCCGATACCCAGCCCGGCCAGCAGCGCCTCGCGCAGCACCTCGCTGTTGTTGGCCTTGAGCGAGCCGGCCACGGACACGCCCACGCGCTCGGGCGCATCGACCGTATCGACCGCATCGGCGGGCGGCTTGCGCCTGCCGGACGCGGCGGCCGGGCGCGCAAAGGTCCAGCTGCCGCCCTGGCTGCCGCGCAGGTAGAGCAGGCAGTCGTGCGCGGCCAGGTCGGACGGATGCGCGGGCGTGCCGCGCCGCGCCAGGTACGCCGGGCTGGCCAGCAGCAGCGCGCGGCTTTCGCACAGCGCCCAGGCCACATGCGTTTCGGGCGGTGTGCTGGTGTGGCGGATCGCCAGGTCAAAGCCTTCGTTGGCCAGGTTGACGAAGCGGTCGGTCAGCTCCAGCTCGATCTGGATGTCGGGAAACTGGCGCAGGAAGCCGGCGATGCACGGCGCCAGGTGCTGGCGCCCCAGCGCCACGGGCGCGGTCACGCGGATCAGCCCGCGCGGCGCGCCGGCCAGGTCGCGCGCGGCGCTGTAGCTCTCGCTGATGCGCTCAAAGGCCGGCTGCATGCCGGCCACCAGCTGCTGGCCGGCCTCGGTCAAGCCCACCGAGCGCGTCGTGCGCCGCACCAGCAGCATGCCGGCGGCACGCTCCAGCTCGCTGATGCGCATGCTGGCCGAGGCCTTGGAGACGCCCAGCCGGCGCGCCGTTTCGGTGAAGCTGCGCGTGGCGGCCAGCACCGTGAGCAGGTGCAGGTCGGCCACGAGCGGGGCGAGCTGGTCAGAAGACATCGGCTGCTTTCATTGTTCAGGAAATTGAACAATGTAATCAGTAAACGGCTGCTTATCAAACCGGGGCCGCGCTCCTAGACTTGAGCCGTTCATTTGTTCCTTTCAAGGATTTTTCATGTTTTCATCTGCCGCCGAAATCGCCTCGCCCATCACCATTGGCCACTACCTGAACGGCAGCGCCGTCACGCCGGCTTCAGGCCGCAGCCAGGAAGTCTTCAACCCGGCCACCGGCGCCGTCTCGGGCCAGGTGGCGCTGGCCGGCGCGGCCGAGGTCGATGCGGCGGTGGCGTCGGCCAGGGCGGCTTTTGCGGCCTGGTCCAACACGCCGCCGATCCGCCGCGCCCGCGTGATGTTCAAATTCCTGGAACTGCTGAACCAGAACCGTGACAAACTGGCACACATGATTACCGCCGAACACGGCAAGGTGTTCACCGATGCGCAAGGCGAGGTCGCGCGCGGCATCGACATCGTCGAGTTCGCCTGCGGCATTCCGCAGCTGCTCAAGGGCGACTTCACCGACCAGGTTTCCACCGGCATCGACAACTGGACGCTGCGCCAGCCGCTGGGCGTGGTGGCCGGCATCACGCCGTTCAACTTTCCGGTGATGGTGCCGATGTGGATGTTCCCGGTGGCCATCGCGGCGGGCAACTGCTTCGTTTTGAAACCCAGCCCCATCGACCCGAGCGCCAGCCTGTTCATGGCCGAACTGCTCAAGCAGGCCGGCCTGCCCGACGGCGTGTTCAACGTCGTGCAGGGCGACAAGGAGGCGGTCGATGCGCTGCTGGTGCACCCCGACGTCAAAGCGGTGTCCTTCGTCGGCTCCACGCCGATTGCCAACACCATCTACGAAACCGGCGCGCGCCACGGCAAGCGTGTGCAGGCCCTGGGCGGCGCCAAGAACCACATGGTCGTCATGCCCGACGCCGACCTGGAGCAGGCGGTGGACGCGCTGATCGGCGCGGGCTACGGCTCGGCCGGCGAGCGCTGCATGGCCATCTCGGTGGCGGTGCTGGTGGGCGACGTGGCCGACAGGCTCATTCCGATGCTCAAGGCCCGGGCCGAAACGCTGGTGATCAAAAACGGCGTGAACCTGGACGCCGAGATGGGGCCCATCGTCACCGCCGCCGCGCACCAGCGCATCACCGGCTACATTGACCTGGGCGTTGAGGAGGGCGCCGAGCTGCTGGTCGATGGCCGGACCTTCACCGGCGCGCAGGCCGGCGAGGACTGCGGCAACGGCTTCTGGATGGGCGGCACGCTGTTCGACCATGTCACGCCCGAGATGCGCATCTACAAAGAGGAAATCTTCGGCCCGGTGCTAGGCTGCGTGCGCGTGACCGACCTGAAGGCGGCGGTGGACCTGATCAATGCCCACGAGTTCGGCAACGGCGTATCCTGCTTCACCCGCGACGGCCATGTGGCGCGCGAGTTCTCGCGGCGCATCGAAGTCGGCATGGTCGGCATCAACGTGCCGATTCCCGTGCCGATGGCCTGGCACGGCTTTGGCGGCTGGAAAAAAAGCCTGTTCGGCGACATGCACGCTTATGGAGAAGAGGGCGTGCGCTTTTACACCAAGCAAAAATCCATCATGCAGCGCTGGCCCGAGAGCATTGGCAAGGGCGCCGAGTTCGTGATGCCGACGGCCAAGTAAGCGGGCCGTCCGTGCGCGCCGCGCATGGCATTTTTCTTGCTAAACCCATCGACCTGTCACGGGCTGATGGGTTTTTTTGCGTGGGCAGGGTCTTCCGGATGCGTTGCGCCCAGAAGCGATAGTCGCTAAGGATGGGCTGATGGCAAAAAAACTCATGTAAGCTGTGCGACAGCTGAATGTTCCGTCCTGGATCACATCCGGGACTCCAAGAAAACGAAAGCACAGAGGAGATGCTGCATGCTGATTGGGATACCTGCCGAAACCATGGCCGGCGAGACGCGCGTGGCGATCACGCCCGAGACGGCCAAAAAGCTTAAAAGTCAGGGCCACACGATCCGCGTGCAGTCGGGCGCTGGCGTGGCGGCCAGCGTTCCGGACGACGCCTACGTGGCTGCCGGCGCCGAGATCACCGATGCGGCGGGCGCCTACGCCTGCGACATCGTGCTCAAGGTGCGCTGCCCGCAGGAGTCCGAAATGGCGCACACCCGGCCCGCCAGCGTGCTGGTCGGCATGCTCAACCCCTTTGACGCGGCCGGCCTGCAGCGCCTGGCCGCTGCCCAGCTGACCTCCTTTTCGCTCGAAGCGGCCCCGCGCACCAGCCGCGCGCAGAGCATGGACGTGCTGTCCTCTCAAGCCAACATTGCCGGCTACAAGGCCGTGATGATGGCGGCCAACGCCTACCAGCGCTTTTTCCCGATGCTGATGACCGCCGCCGGCACCGTCAAGGCTGCCCGCGTGGTCATTCTGGGCGTGGGCGTGGCCGGGCTGCAGGCCATTGCCACGGCCAAGCGTCTGGGCGCGGTGATCGAGGCGTCCGACGTGCGCCCGAGCGTCAAGGAGCAGGTCGAGTCGCTGGGCGCCAAGTTCATTGACGTGCCCTACGAGACCGACGAGGAGCGCGAAGCCGCCGTCGGCGTGGGCGGCTACGCCAAGCCCATGCCGCCGAGCTGGCTGGCGCGACAAAAAATCGAAGTGGCCAAGCGCGTGGCGCAGGCCGATGTGGTGATCACGACCGCCCTGATTCCAGGGCGCGCCGCCCCCGTCTTGGTCACCGAGGAGATGGTGCGGGCCATGAAGCCTGGCAGCGTGGTTGTCGATCTGGCCGCGCCGCAGGGAGGCAACTGTCCACTGACCGAGCCGGGCAGAACGGTCGTCAAGCACGGCGTGACCCTGATCGGCGAGACCAACATCGCCTCGCTGGTCGCCGCCGACGCCAGCGCGCTTTATGCGCGCAACCTGCTGGACTTCCTCAAGCTCATCATCACCAAGGAGGGTGAGCTGAAGATTGACATGGAAGACGACATCGTGGCCGCCTGCCTGATGACGCAGGGCGGCGACGTCAAGCGCAAGTAAACGCGGCCGGGCAGCGCCCGAGCCACCCGCCTTGAGTTGAGCCGCCCGGCCACAAGCGCGCCGCTGCCACTGGCGATGAGCGCGCCCGGCCTTTCCCGTTTATGCAGAAGGAGAAAAAAGCCATGGATCCCGTTTCGCACACCATCATCAACCTGATCATCTTCGTGCTGGCCATCTACGTGGGCTACCACGTCGTGTGGACCGTCACGCCCGCGCTGCACACGCCGCTCATGGCCGTGACCAATGCCATCTCGGCCATCGTCATCGTCGGCGCCATGCTGGCCGCGGCGCTGACCGAAACCACACTGGGCCGCACCATGGGCTGGCTGGCCGTGGCGCTGGCGGCGGTCAACGTCTTTGGCGGCTTTCTGGTCACGCGCCGGATGCTGGAGATGTTCCGCAAAAAGGAAAAGAAGGCAGTCGTGGTCTCCGCTGACGCAGCTGTCTCGGGAGCCGCCAAATGAGCATGAACCTCGTCACGCTGCTGTACCTGGTGGCTTCCGTCTTCTTCATCCAGGCCTTGAAGGGCCTGTCGCACCCGACGACCTCGCTGCGCGGCAACCTGTTCGGCATGGCCGGCATGACGATTGCCGTGCTGACCACGGGCGCGCTGATCGTCGAGCTCTCGGGCGGCAAGGGCCAGGGCATGGTGTATGTGCTGAGCGCGCTGCTGGTCGGCGGCGCGGCCGGCACCCTGATGGCCAAGCGCGTGGAGATGACCAAGATGCCCGAGCTGGTGGCTTTCATGCACAGCATGATCGGCCTGGCGGCGGTGTTCATTGCCGTGGCGGCCGTGGCCGAGCCTTATGCCTTCGGCATTGCCCTCAAGGGCGAGCCGATTCCGACGGGCAACCGGCTGGAGCTGTTCCTGGGCGCGGCGATTGGCGCCATCACCTTCAGCGGCTCGGTGATTGCCTTTGGCAAGCTCTCGGGCAAGTACAAGTTCCGCCTGTTCCAGGGCGCGCCGGTGTCGTTTCCCGGCCAGCACATGATCAACCTGGCGCTGGGCCTCTTGACCCTGGGCCTGGGCGTGGCCTTCATGCTCACGGGCAGCTGGGCGGCCTTCTTTGCCATGCTGGCGCTGTCGTTTGTCATGGGCGTCTTGATCATCATCCCGATCGGCGGCGCGGACATGCCAGTGGTGGTGTCCATGCTCAACAGCTACTCGGGCTGGGCGGCGGCGGGCATCGGCTTTTCGCTGAACAACTCGATGCTGATCATCGCCGGCTCTCTGGTGGGTTCCTCGGGCGCGATTCTTTCCTACATCATGTGCAAGGCCATGAACCGCTCGTTCTTCAACGTGATCCTGGGCGGCTTTGGCGGAGAAGCGGCCACGGCGGCCTCGGGCGCCAAGGAGCAGCGCCCGGTCAAGTCCGGCTCGGCCGACGACGCCGCCTTCATCCTGGGCAATGCCGAGTCCGTCATCATCGTGCCCGGCTACGGCCTGGCCGTGGCGCGCGCGCAGCACTCGGTCAAGGAGCTGGCGCAAAAGCTCACCGACAAGGGCATCACCGTCAAGTACGCCATCCACCCGGTGGCCGGGCGCATGCCGGGGCACATGAACGTGCTGCTGGCCGAGGCCGAGGTGCCCTACGACCAGGTGCACGAGATGGAGGACATCAACGCCGAGTTCGGCCAGGCCGACGTGGCCATCATCCTGGGCGCCAACGACGTGGTGAACCCGGCCGCGCACGTCAAGGGTAGCGCCATCTACGGCATGCCGATCCTGGAGGCCTACAAGGCCAAGACCGTCATCGTCAACAAGCGCTCAATGGCCGCCGGCTACGCCGGCCTGGACAACGAGCTCTTTTACATGGACAAGACCATGATGGTCTTTGGCGACGCCAAGAAGGTCATCGAGGACATGGGCAAGGCCATCGAGTAAGCGCGCAAGGGATGCCGCTGGCTCAGTGCGGCGGTCGAGGCAGTGAATTTCCCCTTTCAAGGCTTGAGGATTGATAGGGGAAAACGCACTGCCCGCGCGCCGCGCCATCCTTGAAAATTCAAGGATGAAAATAAAGAAGGGGAGACAAAGACCATGAATGCAGTGATGAACGCAGCCGTGTCTGATCGTCCGTGGCTCAAGGCCTATCCTGCAGGCGTTCCAGCCGACATTGATGCTTCGCAGTATCCGTCGCTGGTGGCCCTGATGGAGGAGAGCTTCAAGAAGTACCGCGATGCCGTGGCCTACAGCTTCATGGGCCGGGACATCACCTTTGGCCAGACCGACAGCCTGTCGCTGAGCTTTGCCGCCTACCTGCAGAGCCTGGGCCTGGCCAAGGGCGACCGCGTGGCCATCATGATGCCCAACGTGCCGCAGTATCCGGTGGCCGTCGCGGCCATCCTGCGCGCCGGTTTTGTCGTGGTCAATGTGAACCCGCTGTACACGCCGCGCGAGCTGGAGCACCAGCTCAAGGATTCGGGCGCCAAGGCCATCGTCATCATCGAGAACTTCGCCAGCACGCTGGAGCACTGCCTGGCCAACACCCCGGTCAGGCACATCGTGCTGTGCGCCATGGGCGACCAGCTGGGCATGCTCAAGGGCACGCTGGTCAACTACGTCGTGCGCAGCGTCAAGCGGATGGTGCCGCCCTTCAACCTCCCGGGCGCCGTGCGCTTCAACGACGCCCTGGCGCAGGGCACGCGCGCTGCGCTCAAGCGGCCCGACATCCGGCCCGACGACATTGCCGTGCTGCAGTACACCGGCGGCACCACGGGCGTGTCCAAGGGCGCCGTGCTGCTGCACCGCAACGTGATTGCCAATTTGCTGCAGTCCGAGGCCTGGAACGCGCCGGCCATGGCCAGCCTGCCCGCCGGAGCGCAGCCCACCTACGTCTGCGCGCTGCCGCTCTACCATATCTTTGCCTTCACGGTGAACATGATGCTGGGCATGCGCACGGGCGCCAAGAACATCCTGATTCCCAATCCGCGCGACCTGCCGGCCGTGCTCAAGGAACTGGCCAAGCACAAGGTCAACAGCTTTCCGGCCGTGAATACGCTGTTCAACGGACTGGCCAACCATCCGGACTTCAACACCGTGGACTGGTCGCACCTGCGGGTCTCGCTGGGCGGCGGCATGGCGGTGCAAGGCGCCGTGGCCAAGCTATGGCTTGAAAAAACCGGCTGTCCGATCTGCGAAGGCTACGGCCTGTCGGAAACCTCGCCTTCGGCCAGCTGCAACCCGACCGACAGCCGCGCCTTCACCGGCACCATCGGCGTGCCGCTTCCCAGCACATATTTCAAGCTGCTGGACGACGACGCCCAGGAGGTGGCGCCGGGCCAGTCCGGCGAGATCGCCATCAAGGGGCCGCAGGTCATGGCCGGCTACTGGCAGCGTCCCGACGAGACCGACAAGGTCATGACGCCCAGCGGCTACTTCAAGACCGGCGATGTCGGCACCATGGATGAGCGCGGCTTTTTCAAGATCATCGACCGCAAGAAGGACATGGTGCTGGTGAGCGGCTTCAACGTCTATCCCAATGAGATCGAAGATGTGGTCGCCAAGCTCAACGGTGTCATGGAGTGCGCCTGCGTCGGCGTGCTCGACGACAAGTCCGGCGAAGCCGTCAAGCTGGTCATCGTGAAGAAAAATCCCGAGCTGACCGAAGCCGATGTGCGCGCCTACTGCAAGGAAAACCTCACCGGCTACAAGCAGCCCAAGGTGGTGGAGTTCCGCACCGAGCTGCCCAAGACGCCCGTGGGCAAGATCCTGCGCCGGGAATTGCGCGACAAGCGTTAGGCCGGCCCAGCCCGGCCATGGCCCGCCAGGATGGCCAAAAAAAGGGCGCAGATCCTGTTCCTCCGCTGCCCGCATGGCAGGAGCGCCCGTTTGCCTTGAAAATCACGCCATGCCCCTGATTGATTCCGCCACCATCCCGCCTCTGGCCATCCTCAGCGCCTTGCCGCAAGAGCAGCGCGGCCTCATGGAACTGCTGCACGCGCCGCACAAGGTCACGCACGCCAGCCGCGACTTCTGGCTGGGCAGCCTGCATGGCCAGCCGGTGGTGCTGGCCCTGTCCCGGATTGGCAAGGTGGCCGCCGCCACCACCACGGCAGCGCTGATCGAGCGCTTTGGCGTCGGGCGCATCGTGTTTACCGGTGTGGCCGGCGGGCTGGCGCACGGGGTGAATGTGGGCGACGTGGTGGTGGCGGCGGACTTCATCCAGCACGACATCGACGCTTCCCCGCTGTTTCCCCGCTATGAAGTCCCTCTGTATGGCCAGACCAGGTTCCGCGCCGACGCGGCCCTGAGCGCCCTGCTGTTCGAGGCGAGCTGCCAGGCGCTGGCGCACGAAAGCCTGGCGCTGCGCAAGGCCGGCGGCGCCTGCGTCCACCAGGGACTGCTGGCCAGCGGCGACCGCTTCGTCTGCGGCACCGACGAATCACGCCTGCTGCGCGAGTTGACCACGCAAGCTGGCCACGCGGTGTTGGCCGTCGAGATGGAGGGCGCCGCCGTCGCGCAAGTTTGCCTGGACTACGGCGTGCCGCTGGCCGTCATGCGCACCATCTCGGACCGGGCCGACGACAGCGCCCATGTCGATTTTCCGCACTTCGTGGAAACAGTCGCCAGCCGCTATGCCCACCTGGTAATTGAACGCCTGCTGGTCATGCTATCAAAAAAATAGCTGAATACGCAGATGGGCTGTGCGCATTCGGCCTGTTTGATGCAAAAAACCAGAAAAAGCCTACTTCAGCCAGCCGCGCTTCCTGAAATACCACATCGGCACCAGCGCGCTCGCCGCCATCAGGCCGACCGTGTACGGGTAGGCCAGCTCGCCCAGGAATTGAAGCTCTGGAAACTTCAGGTTCATGCCGTACACGCTGGCAATCAGGGTGGGCGGCAGCAGGGCGACACTGGCCACCGAGAATATCTTGATGATCTTGTTTTGGTTGATGTTGATGAAGCCGACCGTCGCATCCATCAGGAAGTTGATCTTGTCGAACAGGAACGCGGTGTGCGAGTCCAGCGAGTCGATGTCGCGCAGGATCTGCCGGGCGTCCTCGAACTGCTCGGCGTTGAGCATCTTGCTGCGCATCATGAAGCTCAGCGCCCGGCGCGTGTCCATCATGTTGCGCCGGATGCGCCCGTTCAAGTCTTCATGGTGCGCAATGGCGCCCAGCACTTCGCCAGCCAGCGCATCCGTCACGTCGCCGGACAGCACCTGCTTGCTGACCTTTTCCAGCTCGACATAAATGCCTTCGAGCGTGTCGGCCGAGTACTCGGCGTCGGCGTCGAACAGCTTGAGCAGCACTTCCTTGGCGTCCTCGATCAGGCCAGGGGCGCGGCGCGCGCGCATGCGCAGCAGCCGGAATACCGGCACGTCCTCGTCGTGGATGGAAAACAGCACGCCCTTGCTTTTCAGGTCGTCGTTGACCAGATTCAGGATGAAAGCCACCCGCACCGTGCGCGGCTCGACGTTGTCGGCAATCAGGAAGTCCGAACGGATGTGCAGCTCGCCATTGTCTTCTTCGTAGAAACGCGCGGACTCCTCGATGTCCTCGTCCATCGCGTCTTCCGGAATCGACAGGCCGTAGTACTGCTTGATCCAGCGCTTTTCCTCAAGCGTGGGGGACTCCAGATCTACCCAGATCGGCTGGAATCGGGAGAGTTCTTCCAGGGATTCGATTTCTTCCTGGAAAAGCCGGCCATTGGCGAGCGTGAAAATGTTGAGCATGACAGGCGGCTGGTGACTGGGCGTGGGCTTGCGCC
>Ga0308165_1003636_pt1 | contig 16300 bp, 27 predicted proteins | sample PhyWR2_FD_201032 | JGI IMG/M metagenome (GOLD analysis project Ga0308165, IMG submission 201032) | Phyllosphere microbial communities from UC Gill Tract Community Farm, Albany, California, United States - DLSLW.R2 | ecosystem: Host-associated > Plants > Phyllosphere > Unclassified | place: USA...
GCCCGTCCCGGCCACGATGCTGATGGCAAAAGCCAGATGAGGCCAGTAATCGATCAAAATTGCGTGTATGCGATCCATAGCGATGGCGTAAGAGACGGCCTCCAAGGGGGAACCAAGCGGAAGGATAGCAAGCTGGCAAAGTCAGGCAAGAGAAATTGGGGGCAGGGCGTTTGACGCGTCAAAAAAATATGCTATAGTTCGGCCTCTTCGTTGTTCAGCTTCTTTCTGAAGCGCGGCGACGAAGAAAAAAGGCACGACGAAAGTGGTGCCTGGGTAGTACCAAAAAGCAGTACCAGAGGTGGCTGTAGCTCAGTTGGTAGAGTCCTGGATTGTGATTCCAGTTGTCGTGGGTTCGAGCCCCATCAGCCACCCCAAGAATTCCCCTTACATTACAGACGCTTAGGCGTCTGTTTTGCTTTCTCGGGGAGATTCTGGGGAGAAATCGCCGTTTCTAGGCGGCTCATCTCCAGGTCGTTCTGATCGCCATCCAGCCATTTGGAATAGGTTTTCAGAAACATTTCCACGCTATGGCCCAACTGTTTCGCGCAGAAGGCCGGCGTCATCCCAGCCATCAGCATGACCGTCGCGTACGTGTGCCGCATGTTGTACGGTCGCCTGTAGCGAATTCCAAGAAGTTTCAGTGTTGGCGTCCAGAAACTCCGTCTGAACGCGCGCTCGTCCTCCCATTGGGCCGAATAGCGCGGATCATGGAACACTGCGGCGCCGGTTACCTGTGTGTGCTGCCGCTGGGCCTGGATTGCGCTCAACGCGCGACTGTTCAGGATGACCTGGCGGGCGACAGCCGTCTTTGTCCGGTCTTTCCGCTCACCCCGTACCAGAGCTTCTGCCACCAGGACGGACCCAGATGCGAGATCCACGTTCGGCCATTGCAAGCCAAATATTTCGGACGTACGCAGGCCGCTCCAGAACCAGAACTCGATTAGGTTGTGGACCTGGCCGGGAAACCGCTGCGCGACTGATTCAAGGATGCCCTCCATTTCTGGTCTGCTGAATGGGTCGGGCGGCTCCCGCTGGTATTTTGCCCGGGGAATGCCAAGGGCCGGATTCTCGGTCAGAAGCCGGTCCTGTACGGCTAGGTCCAGGGCTTCGCGCACGACCGACACATAGTTGTTGATGGTCTTCCCGGACAAATCCGGGCGGCCGGCAACAACGGTCAGGAAATGGCTTAGCTTGGCCGAACGCAACGGGACCATTCCAAGACGGGTGCCGTGGCGGTCGCAAATCGAGTGTTTCCAGAACTTGATGGCGCTGGAGTATCCATCGCGCGTCGACGATTCGATGCGCTGGGCAGCCAGCCAGGTATCGAGCTGGCCGCCAATAGTTCCGACCTCTTCAACCACCGCGTTCGGGAAGTACTCCGCCAGGCTGAACGTGCGATGGCGGATCTTTTCTTTGATCTCGATCGCCAGACGGTGGGCGTACTTGACGTTGGCGGGCGTGGGCAGGAGGGGCTGTTCATCCAGGGTTAGCGTGTGCCGCTCTTGCTTGCCGTTGAAGGTAAACGAAAGCCGGATGGAGCGTTCCCGGATCTCTACCCCTGTTCCTTTTCGACCCATTGCTGATAGCCCTTGATTGAAATGAAAATTCCGCCGTCGGGAGACTTGCGGTATTCGCGGCCCTCAAGCCACTTGCCGTCCTCGATCTTGCGCCGGATGGCCTTCTCCGTCAGCCCGGTGATCATGGCTGCCAGCGCGATCGTGACATACGGGGCCGGCGCGACCTGCGCGGCCATTGCTTGCCTCTCGGCGGTGTTCAGCATATCGCCTCCAAAACGAAGCCCGCGCTAGGCGGGCTGTTTCATCCAATTCTTGCGGGTGGTTCTGAGCATCTGCTCAATAACGTCAGTCACTACGGGTCTTTCCTATTTCTGCTGCTGCTCGGACGATGGCGCGGCGGGTGGCGTCGTATTCACCTCCGTCCACGGCGATAAACCTATCCAGAACCTGGTGTTCCTTCCCTGATCTGTCTTGCACGACCACCGTCACCTCTGCCGTACCGATCAGAACGTTCATACGCATTCGCACAGCCAGGCGAAAGCATTCATTGTCGTTGTCGAGCGGGTTCCAACCGCGATCCACCATTTGGACATGCTGATCCGGGATGCTAGTTCGCCCAATGGCAGCGCGGGCCGCCAGTTCCAGCAATTCACGATCTGTCATCTTCCTTCTCCGGATTAGCCTTCACCCACTGTCTCGCCCAGCGCTCCATCAGTACGCCGGTATGCGCCCAGTTCTCAGCGTATCGGTCGATCAGGTGGAATGCGATGGCGGGGTCGATCTTGGCCCAGTCTTTCGGGTCGCCTAGGTCGATCTCGGGGAGCATGGTCATGGGGATTCCTTGGCGAGTCCGGCATCAAACGGCGCAAGGGCCAACGTCAACAGTTCTTCGGCTGCGCGCAGATTCCCATCCGCGTAGTCCTGCTCAGCCGCTGAGACGAAGCCCAGGGCCTCACGGGCCGCGCGCTCCAAGAGCCGCCCATCCCGCGCCATCGCCACCAGTGCATCCCGCTCGGCTCGCGACAGGGTGACCGCTTCGCCATCCGCCTTGCAGTACGTAGGGCGCTGCGCGATGGCTTCGATTTCGTCTTGGGTCATGGCTGCTCCATTAATCGATCAAAGTTCAGACTTGTGCGTGCTTTATGAGCCATGTCCGCCTCCGTCCGTGCGGGGGTGCTGGGCAGCAATCTCGGCAGCGGCCCGTGTGATGGCGCGGCGGGTGGCGGCGTAGTCCGCTTCGGTTATGCCGGGCGCGTCGCCGATGTTGCCGGATCGAACGGTTGGAAAGTCTTCGGTCTCCGCCCGGGTGCAATAGACGGCCCCAGCACTCTCGTGCTCGTTGCAGACTGTCAACCCCAGCTTCACCGCCAGCTGGAGCGCGTCCCCATCGTCGGTGAGCGGGTTCCAAAAAAGGAACTTAAACCGAGGATTTCCAACCGGTGATTGGTTCGGATCGATTTTGTAGACGCCCGCGCCTCTCGGACCATCGTTTGACCAATTCCACCCGTCGGCGTAGCGCCCGAGGTTCATCCCGGCAGCCTTCGCCGCCAGCTCCAGCAACTCGCGATCAGTGCGCATCGCTATCCCCTTGCTTCTGCGCGGCCGAATGTTGGTCAGCGGTTCCCCACTTCGCCCGGTCGGCGTTGAAACAGTCGGGCGCGCGGCGATTCCGGTGTTCCGGCTCAGTCGAACCGCAGCACAGCCAGTACTTTTGCTGGCCATCCCCCGCACCCTTCGCGCAATCCCCGCCGTCCTTGTCAGCCTGGGGAGCATCGCATTTGTCGGCGTCGTAATCGAGAATCCACGGTTCCTTGTCGATTTCCCCGATCAAGAAGCGCAGGCGGTCCGCCTCATAGCGCACGCGATCCGGGTATTCGCTGCGGTCGATGGTGATGTGCGGGCCATCCATCAGGCCGTCGCCCTTGCGGTGCAGAATGGCGGTCCAGTTGCTCTTACCGTTCGATTCCGGCATGGACCCGTACCAGACTGCCAGTGCTGGCCGCACCGCCTCGCTGGCCTGGGGCGCGGCATAGAGAGACGTCAGAATTTTTCGCCCGTTGGTCCAGTGCAGATGGCCGCAACTATCCGTGTAGGCGACCCGCTGCTGCTGCTCCCGCGCCTCCCCGGCTACAGGGGCGCTTGCCAGGGCGGCGCGATGCTGCCACACCATATAGCCGAATAGAGCCCAGTCATTGACGTATTGACCGCCGGGATAGCGCAAGACGCTTGCCCCTTTTAGAAGCGGAAGTGTTTTTGATTTCTCGGTGAACCACGTTTCGAATACCGCCTGCTCATCGGCTACAGGGGCGCTTGCCAGGGCGGCGCGGGCTTGCTGGTAGTATTCTCGCGCTGCCCGCCATGTCGCCCAGCGCGTCGAGTTCGCGTCGATGACGTTCTCGACCTGGTAAAGCTCCAGGTCATCCCGGCCGGAGACATGGCTGGCAAACGCCGCCCGCTCATCGCCCGCCTGCACGCCCTCCGCGCGCAGCTTGGACAGCAGAGCGTGGGCCGCTTTGGCGAACGCCAGCACGCCAGGGATGCCGGCGTGATGCTGCGGCCCCATGCCGTACTTGCTCGGCGTGATGCTGAAAAACACCTCGCCGGCGGTGAGCGCCAGGATCTCCCGATCTTCGTCCGTCAGGTTGTATTGCTCGGTTTCTTGCTCTGCCGCCTGGGCGGCGTTGTTCTGGTCGGTCATCAGTCGCCCCAATAAGCAAGATCTCCGCGCACGGCATCCACCGGGCCTTCGAAGAGGTTACGGGTCTCAAGCAGCGCGCCCGCGCAGCCCCAAGCCATGGGAAAGGTCAGGGCGGCCATGCGGCGGTAAGCGAGTGCGGCGCGCAGGCGCCAGATAAAGTTGGTCATGTCCTTTCCTTGGTGGTGGGCTGGGCGGCGACTTCCGCAGATGCTCGGGCGGCGGCCAAGACACGCCGCCAGCCCGTGAGGTCGATGCCGTGGAAGCTGGCATCGATTGCGCCGCGTTCGGCCTCGGCTTCCTCGCCGCGTTGCCAGCGCATAAGGGAATGCTCGATCACCATCTTTGTGTAGGGATGGGTGTAGCCGGCGGCGGCCAGTTCACGTAGGCCGGCCGCCACGTCGATGCGGTCCACGTTGTGCCCCGGTACGAGGTTGTGACGCATCACGCCTCCTTCCGCTGGGACTGCTGGGCAATGGCTTCTGCAATCTTTGCCTCTGCCGCCTTGAGGTTGCGTAGCGTCTTTGCGCCCAGCACCGTGTCTTTGTCAGTCTTCACAGGCGATATCAGGGCGAGAACCTCTTCCAAGGTCTTGAGCAGTTCCAGCGCATCGCCAGCAGCGGGAGCCGGGCTGTCGATTCGGCCGCCCGTTGGATCGCACGGGTCGATAGGGTAGACGCCTTCCTCTGGGTATTCAGCCAAGTGGACCGTCAGTATCGGGGCCGTGTTCGACGCGCCGTCGTCATCCTGGACGGTGCCTGGCTTGGCTGCCGACAGGATCAATTCGGTTTCGGCGCTTTCATCGTCATCGCCACCCATGGTTTCGGCCGCTAGGGTCAATTCTGCGGCCAGCACCTTCATCTGAGCGACCGTTGTCAGCCACTGATAACGGGGCGCGTCATCCTCCCCCGTCGCTCCGGTGGGTATAGGGTGCGCTCCGATGTAGACGCAGCTAGATCCCTGGTACACGCCTACGCTAACGCCGCGAGGGTCGGGGTCGAGGACGACGGTCAGGGGAGGGGCTGCGGGTGCGGTTTCCACCAGGCAGTTCCACGCTTGCTCGATAGACGCGCCTTTGCCGTCGTAGCCGCCGGCGGCCATTTGGTCGTCCAGCTTGTTGACCGCGGCCCACATTTCGGCTGTCGGCTCAATCGGCACCAGCTTCCAGTCTTGGTTCGTGTTCATGTCAGGCTCCAAATCTCAGCACGGAATATCCAGATGGCAGCCAGGACGACGTAGAGGGCAAAGGCAGCCAAGGCGTAAGCGACAGGGTTAAGTTCGCCTGAAGCGTCATCGTCCTGAGGCGGGAAGGATTCAGTGGGCATGGGTTCTCCAGGCAATGGGGTACGATGCGCGCTCCAAGAGGAGGCGCATATGCACAAGGGGTATCAAGTTCTGTTGCTGTTGCTGTTTCTCGGCTTTTGCTCAGTGCTGGCCAATTACTGGCCTAGCGACAGCAGCGAGTGGGCCAGTTGGGTGCAGGCAGTCGGCTCGATCGGCGCGATCATTGCCGCGTTCATTGTTCTGAGCGAACAGCGTCGTGAAGAACGGCGCCGAAGGCTCAGGGACAAAGAAGATCAGGTCGCAGCGCTGGCTGAGATCATTCGGGCGTGCGAGTTGCGGCTAACCCAGATTTACAGCCGTTTGACCAGTTCCAGTGACACCTTGGAAGATAAGCTGGCCTTCTGCCTTCGTTGGGAGTCGATGCTGCGAACTCCCGTCAATGCGCTTAGTGCTGTGCCTTTTCACCAGGTTCCATTCGCGTTCGCTAGCGTCCACGCGATGCCGGTCATCTACCACTTAGACCGCTGCCTTGGAATTCTGAAGCAGTTGAACGATCTAAATCCCAACGATCCTGATGCAGATGTTGAAGCGGAGGAGCTCGTCTATGATTTCAGAAGAAAGCGTTACGAGGTCCACGTGGGGTGTCGTTACATCAGGTCTACTATGAGGCAGTACAACGCGGACGAAGCCGCGCACCTCACCAACAGCTAATCTAGAACGGGATGTCGTCGTCCATGTCGGCGAGATTTGCCGCGGATGCCGCTTGCTGTGCCGGCTGGCGTTGCTCCGGCGCCGGCCGTGCAGCGGGACGTGGCGCAGGCGCGCTTTCCCCGTCTTCACGACCACCTAGCATCTGCATCTGGTCAGCGATGACTTCAGTGCTATAGCGATCGGCACCCGTGTCCTTGTCCTGCCATTTCCTCGTCTTGAGGCGGCCTTCCAGATAGACGGAGCGGCCTTTCTTCAGGTACTCGCCAGCGATCTCGGCCAAGCGGTTGTATAAGACGACGCGGTGCCATTCCGTCTCTTCGCGCTTCTCGCCCGTGGCCTTGTCCTTCCAACTTGACGTCGTGGCGATGGACATGTTGCAGATGGCCGCGCCGTCGGGGCTGTAGCGGACCTCCGGGTCGCGGCCCAGATTTCCGATTAGGGTCACACGATTAACGCTTGCCATTCTTGGTCTCCGTGCGGTGGTGTCTGGCGTGTGCGGAACGGGTCATCAGTTCCAGGTTGTCGATGGAGTTGTTGTGCTTGTCACCATCTCGGTGGTGCACGACCTCATCCGGGTGAAGAGAACGTCCTAGGCGCTGTTCCATAAGAACTACGTGCTGGCTGCGCCCCTTGTTGGGTCCGCGCGTGATCTCCACGTAGCCATCCGTCTTGTAGGAGAGGCCGGCGGCATACTTGGCCCCGTGCCGAATGCGAGCTGCGCGGATGTTGGATTTCCACTCGTCCGAGAAGACTCGCTTTTTCCCCCGCGCCTGATGCCCCAGTTTGTGAAGGGCCGCGCGGATGCCGTCCGATCGCGATCGAAGCGGGATCCCGGCGTCTATAAGCGCCTTGCGAGCAGCGTACAGACTGACTCCTAGCGTCCGAGCTATGTCCGGTATGCTCTTCTTATCGCGTAAGTAAAGCCCGTCCAAGATGACTTTGTTAACGCTGGCCATTACGCGGCTTCCTTGAAAAGCAGGGGGTGAACCTGGTCGAACTCTTCGATGACCTGGGCGAAATACTCGCGCGCCGCTTTTATCTTGATGATCATTTCGATCTCTTTGCCCGGATCCCTGGTGATGGTCCAACTCGTGAGGCGGTGGTGCTCAGGGATGTGAGAAACGATATGCATCTGCAAAGGCTCGAAGCCGATCAGTCGCTCAGGGGTATCGACCAGGGCATAGTTCACTTCCCATTCGTCGGCTTCCCATAGCCACATGTACCCGCGCATTTGCCACTCGTAGAGGCTATCCTGGCAATCGACAACCCAGGCCGGGAATGTCTTGGCAGACCAGGACGACTTCAGATCATGCCCCCGCTTGCGCTTGGCGTCGTACAGATCGCACTCGCCGGTGACCCATTCGTTCGTGCGGCGCTCGGCGTTTTTCACCAGTGACAGGCCGCGAACGCGGTTCACCAGGGCAATGGATTGATCTTCGACCTCAAGTCCCTTTTGAATCTCTTTGCTGGAGAATTCGAAGTCGATGCCTAGGATCTCTTGCTGAGCAAGCTCGCGAATGTAGGTCTTGGCACCGACCGACAGGATTTCGCCGGCCTTGATCGCGGCGGCGGTCGGATTGGCCATTAGCTTGCCAATGCTCGAGCAGCGGAACTTGATGTCACGCATTGCTATCTCCTTGAGGTTGCTTGATCTCTGCGCCGCGCTTTTGCACCGCCGCGGCGAATTGCTTGTATCCATCTTGGTCACGCGCGCCCTGGAATACCTTCACGCCCGCTTTCATCGTTGCGCGCAGCTCGTCTTCGCTGGCTGCTGCCTGGGCCCGGGTTATCCACTCGGTACGGACTTCTTGCATGTGCGTTTCGCGCTCATCCTCGGCCAGGTGTCGGACCAGTTCGGCGTCCAGGTCTTCCAGGTCCTGGCTGAACATGTCGCTGGCGGCGGTGACGTTCAGCACCATTGCGATCTTGGCGCGCTTGCAGGCCATCTTCAGGACCGTGTTGGCGAGGTCGGCCGGCTCGGTTCGGATCTGCTGGACGGTGTAATGGCCGCCCGACTTGCGTCCGTACTTCGTGCGCTTCATGTCGGCCGGGGTGCCTTCGAATTCCGCGTCGCAGACAGCCTTGCGCCAGCGATACTTTTCTTCGTCGGTGGACGCCTCTCCGAGGCCTGACCCCAGAGCAACGCCCGTGGCTTGGTGGCGACCGACGCATTTCACGCGATAGCGGACGGCGCCGGCCGTGGAAAGGTCGACGATCTCGTACTCATCGGCGATGCGGAAGGTCATGCACAGCACTTCGGCACCCGGCTTCAGCAGCGTCGGCTTCTCGCCGGCGCCGGGGATAGCGCCGTAGTGCACGTTCGGCTTCATCACCGACCGCATGACCTCCTGAACGGCGATCACATGTCGGGTCACATCGGCCACCGAGCTGCGGCCATCCTGTTGCGGGACGATGCCCGCCTGGCGGGCCGGTGCTTCGATAACTTCGTTCATGGCGTCCTCAGTAAGAAATTTTGATTGCGGGGATTTCCCCCTTGGCGATCAGGGTGACGGCCAACTTGGCGCACTCTTCGGTCATGCCGCCTTGCACGAAGGCCGACAGCGCGGCGCGGTTGACCGTGCCCTTGTGGGCCTTGTCGGCTTCACGGCGGGCGGTCTCGGCTTCTTCCGCTGCCTTGGCGTCGGCCTGGCGCTTGATTTCTGCCTGGCGCGCGGCCTCGACAGCTTGCTTTTCGCGTTCAATGGCGGCGAGGCGGTCCTGTTCGGCGCGCTGCTCGGCGGCGATCTTGTCGGCCTTGGCCTGGGCCGCTGCCTTCTCTGCCTGCTCGGCTTGCAGCTTCAGTTCAAGTTCGCGGCGGTCGGCTGCGGCCTTGGCTTCCTGCTCGCGGCGGTTCACGGCTTCGCGTTCGGCCTGGGCGCGGGCGTCGGCTTCGCGCTGGGCTTGCTCGGCGGCTTCGCGGGCAATGCGCTCTTCGCGCTCCTTCTGCTCGCGGGCAGCTTCCACGGCACGCAGGCGGGCAAGCTCGGCTTGCTCGGCGTCATACTTCTCGCGGGCCACCAGCCGCTCACGAAGGCTGGACAGCGCCTTGTCCTTAGCCCGGGCGGCTTCGGCTTCGAATTCTTCCCAGCCGGGGTTGATTTCGATCTGCTCTGCCTCGATGATGGCGGCGCGCAGGTCTTCGACAGATTCCCCGCAGTTCACCACCAGGGAAACAATCCACTCGATCGCATCCTTGTGTCCCTGTACGCGGGCTTCCTCGGCCTGCTGCCATTCAGTCAGCGGAAGGCGAACTTCATCGGCCAAGGCGTCCAGCGCATCCCGCATTCGCTTCCGCTCGGTGTCGATCTTCTTGGGGATCTCCTTCAGGCGGTCAACCTGCTCCTTCCCCAAGTCGTCCAGGGCAGTCTTCGCCTTGCGGACCTTGTAGGCAAGGCTGGCGATCGCGTCGCGGCCTTTCTTGGTGGTCAGATCCGGTACGTGGCCGGATACCTCGGCGCGGATTCTTTCCAGCCAGGGATCAAGGCCATTGGGCTTGGAGTAAACCTCCAGCGCAGTTTCCTGGGGCGGCAGTTCCGCAAGTTCGGTCGTCTCGGTCATATCAGTCCTTGGCTGCGTATTTGGTGCCGGCTTCTTTGGCAATTCGCTGTTCTTCGTACTTGTCCAGCGTCGGCCTGAGTACGCAGGTTGCGGTAAGAAAAACGGCCCCGAAAAGAATCGTGAGGCCGTGGATTTTTAGGAAGTTCAGGAGGCGTTTCATGCGGGGCTCCAGGAGGGCCAATAACCCCGGACGTATTCCAGGGCCGTGTCTTTCGAAAGCCGTTCGATAGCTTTCGCCATCTGGTAGCGGCATCCAGGCCCAAAGATGCCCGAGGCTGCCAGTTCAAGAATCTTCTCGGGCTGATCGGCATCCCCCGCAATGAACGCCAGCATCTGCGCGTCAGAGTCGGGGAATTCCTGCTCGAATGCTTCGGTGACCGCCTTGTGGTGCGCCAACAGATCGGCCTCGATAGCCCGGGCGACCTCTGCGCGCTTTGCCGCGTAAATCTCATCAGGCGGATCGAAGGTGAATCTGGGGCGGTTGCCCATGGTCAGTCTCCGTGTGAGGTGCAGCCCTCCGGCCATCCAGTCACGGCGCATCACCGGTCACGCTCCCGGGCCCGGGATTGCTGTAGGCGACTTGCTTGAACTGGTGGGGAAGGGCTGCGTAAGTCGTAGACGCTCAGGGCGGCGAACCCCCAGCCTTGGGGAAGGCTGACGTAGGTAGTGGGGGGAGGGAGTGGGATTCGCCGGCCTGAGCGACCGAGGGGGATGCTGCGTTTCGTGCAGCGATCGGCCGACTGTTTCACGGCGCCTAGGTTGAGCGAACTCTACTTAGGCGAGATGCCTGTTCGTCGCTCGTCGCTTGTGATGGCCCCGCCTGAAGGAATCGAACCTCCATACGTCGGACTAGAATTCCGATGCCTCATCCATTCGGCCAAGGCGGGGTATTGCCATCAAGGGAGGCGGCTGTTGCTGTATGAGCAGCACGGCGCCGATGACTTTGCGACCCGCAGTCGCCTCTCTTGATAGCGCCGCGTTTCGTGCGGCTACGGCTGCTATGCAGCACCAGGGGGAGAATTCGTAGGGTTATTCGCCCTTGTTGCGCAGCTTCTCGTGGATGTGAATAAGCTTGGTCAGAAGCTCGTCGCGTTGCTGCGGCGTGTCCAAGTAGAAGAAGCCCATTTCGATGGCGGTGGGAATGTCGCCGCTGATGTCCATCTTGCTGCCATGCTTGGATCGGAACGTGCATTTGGCGCGTGCCGGAGGTTGTCTCGTTGCCATCTCTTCTCCTTTGCCCCTCGGGCTTATCAACGGGATGGTTAGGCAGTAAAGCGCCAGTAGCAACGGGGATTGCCGACATGGGGCGAGGGCACGTAACGGTTGGCCTGGCCCTCGAACGTCAGGCCGTAGCCGACGCCGCCGAAAGCGTTGTCGTATTCCGTGATTTCGACGCAGCGGGGGTTGTCACCCAGGCTGTTGTCGCTGTCGCCGTTGTAATAGCCCTGGTTCGCCTTGATGTTGTCGGCGAAGTCCTTGTCGACCGTGCTCATCTCGTTCTCCTTGTTAATCGGTATGAATCCTGAAAGAAGCGGGCAGGACGCTACCCCTGCGATGTGTTCTAGGCTTCATCCGGCTTGCGCCTTTGCCCTAGGCCACCTACCTGCCTATCTCCGGTTGGATTTCCGAGGTCCGGCTGTTCCTCTTTGCGTGTCATCGATTTCCCACGCCGCCGCTTCTTTCAGGACTCATGTGGCTGCATACCGCACGCGGGGCATGAGCTAGGCTGTCATGCCTCATCGTGGGTGCCGCGCTGAAACTGTCCAGGCATCCACCCATCCCAAAGATCGCTTTGGGGCCGGTACGTTTCCATCGCCACATAGCACTCGGGGTGCATGTGGTCAGACGCTGGCCCGTTTTCCCAAATGTAGGAGCGGGCTTGAGCGCGCTCGCCTGCTTCTATTCGCTCGTCGCACCATCCACAGCGATGTGGCTTGCGCGTCTTTACTTCCTTATTCGATAGTTCGCGGTACTCCATGCTGTTCTCCTTGTTCATTCGTAAGCCCGCTCTAGGAACGGGCTGGCGGATGAATTCCGGAGCAGCGCGCTACCTGGCTGTTCCCGCTAATGCGGCTCCAGGTAGGGCGCTGTTTCTTCAACCAGGTCGCGTTCTATAGCTCCACTCCCGGAGCCAGGCGCGACCTGGTAGCCGTCGATCTTCTTCAGGGGTAACGGGTTGAGCCCTGGGCCTATCCGCGCTTGCGCGCCATTGGCTTATTTATCTCTTGTGGATCAGGGATTCAGGGGATGACGCAATGCAGGTAAAATCGCTTCGTACTTCGCCTAACCAGCGAATGCACCGAGAAACTCAGCAAAGCCTCGGTGGCGGGTGGTTCCGCCGAAAAATGGTTGTTTTCTCGGGTAACTGATAGCGCTCGCCTAAGCTGCCCCCAAGGGCCCCGTACGGGAAAGGCCACGCGAGCCACGAGAAACTGCCGACCGCGGGCATCGGTCCCGTGAGGCAATGCGTTCACGCGTTGCGACCGCCCGGCAAGGCGGGATATAAGTGCCAACCGTTAACCAGTTGGCGGGCCTGCCAGCGGCATCAGGGCATTTGCCATGATTAAGCTGACATTGACGCTGAGCTTTAGCTACAAGCAACTCAGGTCCATCCTGACGTTACTTTGGCTGCTTCTTAGCTAGCAGTACGCCGGCCCCGACAGGGGCCGGTCTCATTTCTAAAGAGCGCCATAAGGCATGGCGCCTTCTCCTGAATCTCTGAATTGTTAAAGAGCGGTACTGCGGTGCTGCTTCCCATGCCCACCCGACTTTGTGGCGGTAACGTCCTCTCGCTGGGATACGAGGCCGAGGGCTTGTTGCGGCGCCGCGTTTGCAGCGCATGGATGAACAATAGCAAAACTTTGCTAGGCCAGTCAAGCAAAACTTTGCTAGTTATGCGCAGTCGCGGGCATGGCAGACGACTTCGGCTACTATCGAGAAAACCGTTTTGTTACCTTGGAGAGCGGTATGCGACTTGCCGTTGTGGCCGGCCTGGGAATGTTGTTGGCTGGCTGCGCTTCGCCGCAGCGCATGGCTTCACTGGACAGCATGGGAGCGATGTCATACGGGAAGAACTCGTATGGGCATGAAACGCTTGAAGGGGTGCGGTTCAGCTACCCGCCAGCTAAAGTGGCCGGAGATGCTCTGCCGTTGTGCGTCGCCAAGACAGTTGAGAACCGGGCGGTTACGCTTTCGGATACAACGTCGCGCGTCGGCCCGTACTCCGGCATGGTCTACAACCAGCGTTCTGCGAGAGAAGCGGGCGGTGGCCAAGTGATCTCGTATGTATCAGAGGACAAACAGACGGTCGTCGCGACTGGCACTACGCCGTTCGGGGAGCGTGGCGCGGTGGTTAATGACGAGCAGTCGCTGACTTTCACTCTGACCGTCAAGAACTCCACGAGTGGCGCCACCTACGAATTCGCGAAGTTACAGAAGGCATACCGAGACACCGGTGCCATGGCGAACGAGGGCTATCAGGATGTAGGCGCCTGGTCTGCGGCGCGTCCGGACCGGGCAGTCTCTGCCCTAAAAGCCCTTGCCGACAAGGTGAGCGGCTGCCTGGCGTCGATGTGAGCTTCCGCAAGTGGGCTGATGTGCCGGACAACGTAGAGCGAGCAATAAGAAAGCCATCTGGATGGGCCAGTCGGTAGCTTTACTAGTTACATGTACAAGTAAAGCTTGTGACATTAGGCTTTACTAACTCATCGGTCTAGTTAAGCATAGCTATTCGATGAAGAGCTTGAAGTAACGATCGAACGAGTACAACCGACTGCGCTGCCGCCCTGTGATCTCGATCAGGATGTTGAGCCTGATCAAGTCTCCGATGACGGCGTTCACTGTCGGTGCAGACACACTGATCTCTTCCTGCAATTCTGGGGCTGTGATGAAGGGTCGCCTGTACAGCACATGTAGGGCCTCCCGCGCATTTGCGCTGCGCCTGCCCAATGTCATCACTGCACTCTCTGCTTCGTTTCGAAGAGCGAGGATCTTCTGGAATGTGTCCCTTCCCTTCGTCGCTGTCTCGGCGGCTCCCTTCAGGAAAAATTTAACCCAATGCGACAAATCGTTGGAGGTTCGCACTCGCATTAGCGCGTCATAGTAAGCCGCACGATTCCTTTCGAAGAAGTCAGATAAATACAGTGACGGCTTAGACAAAAGCCCGTGGCTTACCAGATACAACGTGATCAATAAGCGCCCAATCCGACCGTTCCCGTCTAGGAAGGGATGGATTGTCTCGAACTGGTAATGGCTAATCGCTGCTCTTATCAAATGGGGCACATGAATGTCTTCATTGTGCCAAAAGAGTTCTAAGTCACTCATCAAGTCCGGAACACTAGTAGGGTGTGCCGGGATAAAAACGGCATCGGTCAGACTGGAGCCGCCAATCCAGTTTTGGCTTATGCGAAACTCGCCGGGCTGCTTGTGCTCCCCGCGGACTCCACGCATGAGAGTTTTGTGGGCATCGCGAAGCATCCTATTGGAGAGCGGCAGGCTAGCTAGGGCAGCAATGGCACCATTCAGCGCATCAATGTAATTTCGCACTTCGCGCCAATCGTCTCGCTTCTCAGGCTGGATCTGATCCTCAGACATCAACGCTTCGTCCATGTCCGTCTGTGTGCCTTCAATTCGGCTTGATTTTTGAGCCTCCTTGATGACGTGCATTCGAATGAACAGATCTATCTCAGGCACGATTAGAGAAAAGGCGTTGAGCTCCCCCAACGCCTGCGTCGCCTTCTCCAACAGCGTGGTAATGGCGGGGTCGTCCCAGCGCCATTGATGATTTACCAGTTCCGGCTCAAAGCTCTTGTACTGATACTGCTGCTTTGGCGTCCCAGCTTTAAATTCTTCGAATTTCATAGAATTTATATTGTCTTAACAAGCAAAGATCCTCAACCAATCATCGTAGCAGGAGGCGTTATAGCAGCCTCTCATCCACTCCATTCCTAAGGTCGTACGGCGACCATAGGATTCGACCGACGATTCGTACGTCCTGACCGTTGTCCAGCTTGAGAGGGAACGGCGGATGGGTGGGGTTCAACGACTTAGCTAGTAGCGTGCCATCGCGCTTGCGTTGGATGCATTTCACCACCATCTTGCCGCCAAGGTTGATCGCGTACACGGTGCGTGGGTCGATCCTGCGAAGGTCCGTCACCGGCTCTTCGAAGAACAGCATCGGGCCCTTGTTACGGATTATCGGCTCCATGCTGTCACCCTCTGCATAGACGATCCTCATGCGCTCGACAGGCAGTTTGAGGGAGGACAGGAAGGACCGTCGGAACTGGATTTCTCCAATTTCCGTCTCTTCGTAGTTCTCTATCCCCAAGTGACCCGCAGCCAGGCGCACATCCAATTCAGGAATGGGCATGAATTCCTGGTCATTAGCTGAGTAGCCAGCGCGGGCTACGTGGCCCACGTTCGGGACTCGGCCCATGCCCGTTGGCATCTCTGTGCGCTGATGCTGCCCAGCGCCGCCGCTTAGGCCGCGGTCATCAAGAACGTCTCGCATAGGGAACTCGTCGCTGGCTGCGTCCATGTCCGTCAGCGCCCCGCGGGCGGAGCTGCTTCGCTGTCCGTCCGCATCGGCATCAACCTTTCCGCTCGGACGAAGCAAATGCCACGGGTCTACCCCGTAGACCGACGCGAGAGTTTCGACCTCACCGAACTTAGCTGAAGGCACCTTCCCGCTTTTGCTGGGCTGGCGCCTACCGGGGTTCAGGTACAGGCTGATGGTCGTCTGACCAATGCCGGACAACTTCGCCAGCGACGCCTGTGTATGGCCGGCCTTTTCCATAAGGCTAGCTAGGTTCGTGGCGAGGATGTCGTTCAGTGTCGGCTTGCTCATGCGCGGAGTGTGCAATTTCTTGCTAGCAAAGTGTTGCTTGATCGAATAGCAAAACTTTGCTAATGTGCTGCCATGAACACACCACTCGACCAAGATATTCGGAATCGGCTACTTGCCCGTCGGGGTGAATGGCCCGCTATCGCCGCATCGTCCGGCGTTTCACATTCCTGGATTTCCAAGTTTGTGCGGGGCCAGATTCCGAACCCCGGCTACACGACGCTGACGCGTCTTGGCGCTTGCCTGGGTATCCGCGGCCTTCGCCGTGCCGTTGCCGCAGTCGAAGCAGCAGCGACGAGCACAGAAGAGGCGAGGGCGGTATGACATCAATGCACCATCGCCGATTCTCGGCCCTCACTCGCCCACGCCATGCGGTCACGCTCGGCGCACAGCTCCTTAAAGATCTCCAGAACCGCCGTTTCGGTGGGGTCGATGAACGTGCGCTTGGCCACGGCGGCCGCGTTCCTCAAAAGCTGCTCGGTCTCGGTCATTTCTTTTCGGCGTCGTCGGCGGGAATTGCTACGTCCTGCGGCTCCGCGGTCTCGGTTGCTTCCGATTGCTCGGACGGCTGAGAGAAGAGGGTGGCGTCGATGCGTGCGAACAGATGCGCCCGGGTCACTGGTTTGGATTCGTTGTTGTTTTCCATGTGAGCCATGGTAGGTCGGCTTCACCAAAACGGTAACGCTGAAATGT
>Ga0308165_1003641_pt1 | contig 16287 bp, 8 predicted proteins | sample PhyWR2_FD_201032 | JGI IMG/M metagenome (GOLD analysis project Ga0308165, IMG submission 201032) | Phyllosphere microbial communities from UC Gill Tract Community Farm, Albany, California, United States - DLSLW.R2 | ecosystem: Host-associated > Plants > Phyllosphere > Unclassified | place: USA...
AGGCCACATAGCTGAGCTTTTTAAAAAAAAACTATGTTTTTCTATGTGCCTATGTGTTAAAAAAGCGCCTCGGCTCACTTAATAAAACGAACAGCAGGCACTAGCCAATTGCTCACTTAAAATCGACCACATAGCTGAGCTTTTAAAAAAACCTATGTTTTGTATGTGCCTATGTGTTAAAAAACGAGTTTCCTCAGCCTAATACAGCTAAAAGCAGGCGCCAGCCAGTTGCTCACTTAAAATCGACCACCTAGATACATAGGCCACATAGCTTAGCCCTTAAAAAATAAAACCTATGTTTTCTATGTGCCTATGGGTTAAAAAACGACTTTCCTCAGCCTAATAAAGCTAAAAGCAGGCGCCAGCCAGTTGCTCACTTAAAATCGACCACATAGATACATAGGCCACATAGCTGAGCCCTTAAAAATAAAACCAATGTTTTCTATGTGCCTATGTGTTAAAAAACGACTTTTCTCAGTCTAATAAAGCTAAAAGCAGGCGCCAGCCAGTTGCTCACTTAAAATCGACCACATACATACATAGGCCACATCGCTGAGCTTTTAAAAAAACCTATGTTTTGTATGTGCCTATGTATTAAAAACCAATTACAACCCCAACACTAACCTTACTTAATCGGTTTAATAAAGTAACTGTAACTGTAATCCTTAAACGGAATTTGATATTCGATTAGTGGCGTGGCACCCCAACTATCGATACCCTGTACGCCAAGTTGCTGCTTATCCATATGGACATAAATTTCGTTGCGTTTTATCAACTCACCGCTGTGGTACTGTTTTTTCTCCACTTCGGGGTCCAAATCATCAAGTGAATAGGGTAATGCATTGAAACTTAACAGTTGATCAACAAATTCGAAGCGCAGGCCTTTCCCTGTTTTGTTGGTGAAGTCTACCCAGCGTACATCGGTTTTATTGCCGCTTTCTTGCGGACGAGCATAAGGAAAATATTGTTCATTAACCGTCGATTTGTAAGTTCCAATCAGCGATGCCGAGTTACGATCAATATAATTTTCGCCCGGGCCACGGCCATACCAGTTAATGTTGCCATAATTTTGGTTCAGCTGTAAGTCGTTGCCGATACGCATTAGGGTTTTGTAGTTGCCCGTTATCGCCTTAAATTGGTTTTCAACCTTAATGCTGCCATCGCCCGCAATGGTAAATACCTGCGTTGTTTTTTCGTCTCCGTTTAGCAAGCTTGCATTAATGGTAACGGTAACAGTGTTTGTTGTGCTGGCAACATCTGCCTTAATATTTGCAGGGGCTGTTTGCTGATATACATTCCGCCACATTCTAATCGTTTTGTTATAGCCGGCACCAATGTCGTTATCAGTTGGAGCACGGTAAAAACCAGGTTGAGGACCATTCATCAACACTTCATCGCCTTTTAGCTTATAGCTTGTCAGAACGCCCTTTGTTAAATCGAAGGTTGCTGTAAAATCGCTTCCCTTAATGGTGGCCTGGCTTGCGGTTTGTTCGACCTTTAGGGTTTTGGTAGTGGGTTTAAGCGTTTCGGTGTGGGGTACACCTGCCAATGCAATCTGCTCGTAGGCAACTTCATGCCCTTTTTCTAAAAACGGCTCGGCATTTTTCAATACATAATGTACGTTTAAAAAGTACTCTTTATTCGGTTTAAAGCTGCTTTTAAACGGAATGCTAAAGGTTTTTGTTTGGCGAGGCTGTACATTTAACGTGGTTACCGAACCTTTTTGTATCGCTTTGCCATCTTCTACTAGTTCCCAGTTCAATTGTACGTTGCTGATATCCTTAAAGAAATAGCTGTTGTTTACGTTAATTTCGTTGTTTCCGTTATATGTCGTTTTGATAAATTGATAAATCTTTTTTAATTCTACCGCCATTGGCGTCATATCGCGGTAGGCGGTAACCACGCCTTTAACACAAAAGTTGTTATCGCTAATATTTTCGTCAACGGGTCCGCTTAAAGGGAAATCGCCGCCGTACGCCATAATTCGCTTGCCGTTCTTAACCGTATCAATCGACTGATCTATCCATTCCCAAACGAAACCGCCCTGTAGCTTAGCGTTATTTTCAATCGCCTCCCAATATTCTTTGAAGTTACCCAGGCTATTGCCCATAATATGGGCATATTCGCTCATAATAAATGGACGATTTTCTTTGGTTTGTTTCGAATACTTTGGCAAATAGTTTGGTGAGGGGTATTGGGGAACAATCATATCGGTATTGAAATCATATTCGGCCCTTTCGTATTGCACCGGACGAATATCGTTTTTCTTTAACCAGTTATAGGCTTCGTAGAAGTTTACACCGTTTCCGGCTTCGTTGCCCAGGCTCCACGTTACTATAGCCGGATGATTTTTATCACGTTCATACATGCGTTGAATGCGTTCCAGGTGCGGCGCCCGCCACTGCTTGTCGTTACCCAGCGTAGTTTCCAAACTGTAGTGAAGGCCGTGGCTTTCGATGTTTGCTTCATCAACAACGTATAAACCAAATTCATCGCAAAGATCCATCCAATACGGATCTGGTGGGTAATGCGAATGGCGGACAGCGTTTACGTTTAGCTTTTTCATCATCTCCATATCCTTTTCCATATCGGCATGGGTTAAAGTGTGGCCCTGTGTTGCATTGTGCTCATGGCGATTTACACCTTTTAAAAAAACACGTTTGCCATTAACAAGAAAGTCGCTACCCTTAATTTCTACTGAGCGGAAACCGATCCGTTGCGGAACAACTTGAATTACCTTTTCGTTCTTATCTTTTAAAGTGATAAACAGCGTATATAAATAAGGCGTTTCCGCACTCCACGTTTTTACATTGTTCACTTGCGTCTTAAAGTTTAGTTTCGCATTAAAATTGCCCAAAACGGTGGTCATTTTAGCATCTTCCTTCCAAATGCGGTTTCCTTTGGCATCAACCAGATCTAAAGACACATAAAAACTGTCAGGTCTACTGTGGTTGGTCTTACGATCAATTCGATAATTATCCACCGTAATCGTTGCATTTAACAGGCCATTGGTATAGTTGTCGTCGAGTGTAGCGATGGTTTTAAAATCACCAATACTCAGTTTAGGGGTAGCGTAAAGGTAAACCTCACGCTCTATTCCCGAAATGCGCCACATATCCTGGCATTCTAAATAGCTGGCATCGCTCCAACGGTAAACCTGCAGGGCAACCAGGTTTTCGCCCGGTTTTACAAACTTTGTAATGTCAAACTCGGCAGCAAGCTTACTATCTTCGCTGTAGCCAACTTTTTTGCCATTTACCCAAATAAAAAAAGCCGATTTTACCGCTCCCAGGTTGATGAAAATTTGACGGCCATTCCAGTTTTCGGGGATCGTTACTTTTTTACGGTATGACCCAACTGGGTTATTATCGGCAGGGATATCAAATGGGGGATTCAACTGAGCGCCTCTCAATCGATGACCAGTAAATTCGTAAGGTTGATTGACATAGATTGGCAGGCCGTAACCGTTTGTTTCCCAATTCGACGGAACTTTAAAATTATCCCATTTACTGTCGTCGAAACTGGTTTGAAAGAAATCTGCAGGCCGTTTTCGTGGATCTTGTACCCAGTTAAATTTCCAGTTCCCGTTTAGCGAAAGAAAATAATCAGATTTTTCCTTTAGCCGTTTTTCGGCCAGTTCCCTGTTTTCGAAGCCATAAGCCTGCGCACGCATTGGTAGCCGGTTTATGGAAACAATTTCGGGTGTTTGTAATTCAAAAGGTAAATCCTGAGCTTGGGTAGGCCATGCAAAAACAGTTAGTGCGAATAAAATAAGCAGTTTTCTCATTTAAGTTTAGATGGGGTTCGTTAGGTTGTTAATTAAAAATCTTGTGTGGTCAATGCGCTTGTTGGATGATCGGTTAGTCTGAACATTTCAGGTGCAGATAGCCGGCCAAAAATTCTGCATCATTTACAACACGATTTTATCATTAGAAATAGTTGGTTCTGTGTGTAATATAAGTAAAACCTGCGAATGCCGAAACGGCTATTTTTGCGCAAACGTTTGTTTAAACCTTCAAATCGACATATTATTTTTAACTGAAAACAAAAATTTATCTAAATATGGGTTTAATTGGTTTCATCATGTCGTCATCCGATACCTGGCGGATCTCCGTCTGCGAGGCGAGGCGCTTGGATGACGTAACTCTTTCCTGTCGAATTTTTAAAACTTCTGCGATTAGATGCATTAGTGATAATGTTATTTAGCTATTAGGTTTCCGATAGAAAATTGGATATTTGTAGGCTTAACGAAACCGATAATGAAGCCCTATCTCCAACTTTTCGATTTTTCTAAAAAGATAAATTACAACAGAGAAATCCTCGCCGGGCTAACTGTGGCCATGACAATGATTCCTGAATCTTTATCGTTCGCCATTCTTGCGGGTTTTCCACCATTAACCGGTTTGTACGCAGCATTTATAATGGGCCTGGTAACGGCTGTGCTGGGCGGGCGGCCCGGCATGGTGTCTGGCGGCGCAGGTGCAACCGTTATCGTGTTAATTGCATTGATGAACAGCAACGGCCTCGAGTATGTTTTTGCTGCGGTGGCACTGGCCGGAGTACTGCAAATATTGGTTGGCCTTTTTAAGCTGGGCAAGTTTGTTCGCCTGGTTCCACAGCCCGTAATGTTTGGTTTTGTAAATGGTTTGGCGGTAATCATTTTCGTTTCGCAGTTAACCCAGTTTAAAACCATCGTTAATGGGCAAGAGGCCTGGCTTAGTGGCACCCCGCTGTATATTATGGCAGGGCTGGTTGCGCTAACCATAGCTATTGTAATGCTCCTGCCGAAAATTACCAAGGCCATTCCTGCCTCGTTGGTGGCTATTTTGGTCGTTTTTGCTGTGGTTTTTATATTTAATATCGATACCAAACTGGTTAAAGATATCTCATCGGTAAAGGGCGGCTTTCCAACTTTTCATATTCCGGCTGTACCACTTAATTGGGCCATGCTGGAAACGATTTTTCCTTACTCGTTAATTATGGCCGGTGTGGGCTTAACCGAAGGGCTGCTTACGCTAAACCTTGTTGACGAGATTACCGAAACCAAAGGAAACCGCAACCGCGAAAGTATTGCCCAAGGCGTGGCCAATATTACAAACGGCTTTTTTACCGGCATGGGCGGTTGCCCAATGATTGCACAAACATTGGTTAACCTATCGGCTGGTGCACGGGCCAGACTGTCGGGCATAATAGCCGCGATAACCATTTTAGTAATCATATTAATTGGCGCCCCGGTAATTGACAAGGTGCCAATGGCCGCGTTGGTTGGTGTGATGATGATGGTTGCCATTGGTACATTTGAATGGATGAGCTTTAAGGTTATTAATAAGATGCCCAAACAAGATATTTTTATCGGTATTTTGGTAGCCGTAATTACCATCTGGCTGCATAATTTGGCATTGGCCGTATTAATCGGCGTCATTATATCTGCCTTGGTATTTGCCTGGGAAAGTGCCAAGCGCATTCGGTCGCAACGGCATATTGATAACGACGGTACCACGAACTATGAAATTTATGGCCCGCTGTTTTTTGGTTCGGTAGCCAATTTTAACGAGCTGTTCGATATTTCGGGCGATACAAATCAAGTGGTGGTTAACTTTAAGCACAGCAGAGTGTACGATATGTCGGGCATCGACGCATTGAGCAAGCTTACCGAAAAGTATAAAAACGTAAATAAGAAACTCCATTTAACGCACCTTAGTGAAGATTGTAAACGATTGCTCAAAAATGCGGATGCGATTATTGAAGTAAACATCGTTGAGGATCCAACTTACAGGGTAGCCACAGAGAGGTAAATTGTTGTTGTGCATTTTGAGCTATCGAAGAAATCTGCAGCCCAAGAACTATAGGCTTTAAGTTTCTGCTGGTAGGGAGACCTGCCCGACGCAGGCGGGGATATCTCAGCCGAAGAAGAATCGGTTATCGATATGACGGGTTTGACGTAAAAAACACCTCCCAAAGGGATGCCTTTGGCCCTTGCCTCCCGAAAAATCGGGAGGAGTTGGACAGTGCTAGCTTTGATGGTTTTGCAGGTCAAATGGTTGTGCAGTTGCTACTCCTCTCGTAATTTAGGAGAGTTTATCCTGACCGATTCGGGAGGTTGGAGGGGTAGCCGCTGATAGTGTTAATCAAGTATCACAAAAATCGTCATTTCGAGCGTAGCCGAGAAATCTTTGAAGCTGGCTTTGCGCACAGATTTCTCCTTCATAGGAGCTCTTTGGAGCACTGCGGTTGAAATGACGACCTCTTTTAGAGAAATCTGAACCTAAAAATTTCAGGCTTTAAGTTTGTGCTGGTAGGGAGAACTGCCCCACGCAGGCGGGGATATCTCAACCGAAGAAGAATCTGTTATCGATATGACGGGCCAAGCTCAAGGTTCAATCGTAAAACGAATATTGGCGTAACGCCATCCTTACGGGGGACGCCTTTTTGATGAGACTGCTAGTACAAAGTGTTTTAAGTTAATGTTAAATGCTCAACACCAGTATTTTGGGTAAAACGTTTAACTAGTCTCTAATCCAGCAACAAAAAATAACCGGTTTTATTGTTAACCTGTCCAAAATACGCATTAAATTCTGTTTGTAGGTATTATGATATAGTTGTAAAAGTTGTGTGTGGCATATCATATTGATAGTATTTTTGATTAAATCATTATCATTATAATAAAATACTGTGTTAAATAATGAAATTATAATAAAAATTCATTTTGTTAAATAAAACGATTTAGTATTATATATATTTGATTTAACCAAATTAACTAATTATGAGAATAACCAAATACTACAACCTAAGTACATTCTTTTCGACTCAAGATAAACATTTGATGTTCTAGAAGAGCAATCCTAAAAAAATCACCTTATTTAATAATTAAAAGATCCATCCCTATGCGATACTTATGGGTATGCTCTGCGCTTTTTGCTACGCTTACGTTAAACGTTTTATCGGCCACGGCATCAAGTTATGGGCTTAACACAAGTCTAAAAACTAGTTATTCTTTTTTTCAAGATACGACCAAAGTTCGGGTTGTATCAGAAAAAGACTCTTTAAGAAAAGACAGTTTAGATAAAATCAAACAGAAGTCTATTTACGACAAGTTATCCGGCGGTGTGCAGAAGAACACCAGGGATTTGTCGCTTTTCCCTGCTATTTCGCTTCAGCAGAACTTAAAGGGTAATTACGCGGGCTTGTATGTTCAAGAGCCCTCGGGCGAACCGGGAAGCATTCAAAACATGTTTTTACGTGGCGCACCAATGCCGCTCTTATCAAAAAAAGACGTTTACTCGTCGCAGCCGCTTGTTGTGCTCGATGGTATTCCGATGATTGGCGAACACCCGTTTGCCTTCGACATTCAGCAATATGATTTCAATAGAATAGGCCCTGCAACCAATTTGCTTACAGGTATCGATATTAATAACATCGAATCTATTGAAGTGTTAAAAGATCCGGCAAGCATTGCAGTGTATGGTCCAAGGGGTGTAAATGGTGTAATCGTATTGAAGTCTAAAGCGCCTGATGGCGTTTCGAGGAGCATCAGCTTCAACTCGTACATTGGCATGGTTCAAAAACCTACGGTTAATACCATCAATGGTAAGTACGAAAACGAGTTCAGACAACGCTTTTATGATATTTATACCACAAACGGCAGGTACTCTGATGATGAGGAATACCCTGTTTATTTGAGCGATTCGCTTAATAATGTATACAGCGGCAAATCGGATTGGACGGATCTATACTATAAAAATGCACTGATATATGGCATCAACCTTGGTTTAACAGGTGGTACCGATCGTGCAAGTTTCAGGTTTTCGATTGGCAATACAAAAAGCCAGGGCGTTGCCGATGGAACGGGCCTCGATCGCTATAGCGCCATGTTCAACATCAACATGAAGCCTGTAAAATGGTTATTGTTCTCGGCAATGATTAATGGAAACCGTTTAAACAGAGACAGAAACACAACGTTGAGAGATCGCTTTGCGCAATTAAACTATTTTCCTGATTTAAGTGCGCCACTTGCGCCTAATAAGGATTATTACGGCAGCTACCTAACGGAGTACGGCAAGGGTTTCGACGACAATAAAACAAATAGCATACAGGGTTTTGCTAAGCTCCTTGCTACATTGGGCAAGTTTAAAATCAGCTCTACCTTTAACGTAGATTATAACGAAGGCTATCGCGATGTTTTTTATGCAAGAACCTTATTGCAGGGAACCAGCTACGCATCTAACTATTACGGCTTTAATCAAAGGTTGATGATCGACAATAAGGCAACTTATGATCTGAACCTGAATACCGTTCACGATTTCCACTTCGAGGTGGGACAATCAATGATATGGGATCTTTATAAATACAACAATGCCTATGCTTATAAAGGTGCCAACGATTATATTAAGATCAACCTATTGGATTCTGATCCCAAGCTTCCGAACGGGGCGGATAATGGAAATTACCTCGTTCCGCTGGCCTTTCCGCGAGAATTAACTTATCGTTTCCTTGATAAGACCCAGGATAACCTTCTTTCGTTTTACGGAAAAGTAAATTACTCTTTCAGCGATAAATATTACCTATCGGGAACTTTGCGCTTAGATGGTTCATCAAATGCACAGCCTACAAACCGTTGGTTTTATTCGCCGGCAATTGCTGCGGCATGGAACCTGAAAAACGACTTTTTAAAGGATTTTAAATCTATTGATGATCTGGTAATCCGTGCCAGCGTTGGCAGAATGGGCCGTACGTTTACTTACGATAATTATGCGCAAGGCCCGCAGTACACAGCAACGGTGGGGTGGACAGGTAACCTAACGGTTCCGGGCTACAATGCCATTGGGGTGTTAACAAGACCTTATTCGTTTGGTTGGGTAGGTTACGATGTGCCGTGGTCTTACTCCGATCAGCTTAACATAGGTGCAGACGTGGCAATGCTTAAGAACCGTTTACATGCATCGCTCGATTTCTATACCAAGGCAGAGAAAAACCAATTGATCGCAATTCCGGCTTACGCCGAATACGGTTATAAGCAATCGATAGAAAGTGGTTTGGATATGACCAACACTGGCGTGGATTTAACCATCAGCGCACAGGTTATTGCAAACAGCAAATTCAAATGGAATTCGGCTTTAAACCTAAACCACAACAGCAATAAGTTAAAGGCGTTGCCAAGGGGCCTGGATGAGATCGTAATCGGTAACCGCTTTTTAAAAGTTGGCCAACCTGTTGATCAGTATTGGTTATTGGAAAACGATGGAATTTACACGGCCAATAATCAGGTTCCGGTAGTAAACGGACAGCCTTTAAAATACAATGGACAGGCCCTGAAAGCGGGAGACCCAATATGGAAAGATCAAAATGGCGACAATATCATCGATGAAAAGGATAAAGTATTAAAAGGCCATTCGATGCCTACGCTTTCTGGCGGTTTTGATAACTCTTTCGGCTATGGAAACTGGACCTTGGGTACCAACGTGTACTTTAATCTTGGCCGGAAGCTGATTAACCAGGAAATGGCTAACCGTTTCGATTTCGTAAACCGTGAAGGAAATACAGATTTAAGCTCGGTTAAGGAAATCACCTTCTGGGAAAAACGCGGCGATTACAGCAAATATCCGTTGTACAACCCCTGGAGCACTGTTATTCCGTATCGCTTAGATCAGGATTTGTTCCTCGAGAATGCATCATTCTTAAAATTAAGATCGGTATCGCTTGGGTACGACCTGAAAGATGTGTTAAAGCGCAACAACATTAAGATCAAGAGAATATTTGTTTACGGCTCGGTAAACAATGTGTTTGTGGTAACGCCTTATACGGGGCAAGATCCGGAACTGGTAAGCTACGATGGGGTAGATACGGGTTACGGCCAACCGATACCAAGAACTTACACATTGGGTGTTAAAATGGAATTATAATATGAGAAGAACTACTACTAAAACATCAACGATGAAAAATATAATATACACCTTTCTACTTGCTGTAGTTGTTTTATCGGGCTGTAACAAAGCCTTAGAAAATGATTCTACACGTGCCGTTGGCGAAAAGAACATGTGGAATTCTGTTGAAGATGCACGTGCAGGCATTATGGGCGTTTATGCCCTTACCCGCTCGGCATTATCAGATAATAACGGCCATTGGATTTATGGCGATGTAAGGCCGGCAGAATTTGCAAGCCCTAAACGACAAGATCTTAAAGCAATTATCGGCAATAACCTAAATGCTTCATACCCTGTTGTAGAGTCGCTTTCTGATTGGACAAGGTTTTACGCAATTGTTAATGGTGCAAATGTTTTTATGGAAAACGCCGCCCATGTTAAGGAGAACGATAAGCGCTACTCGGATAATAACATGACGGTTGATATAGCTCAGGCCAGGTTTTTAAGGGCTTTTGCTTATTTCTATATGGTTCGCATTTGGGGCGATGTTCCTTTTATTATCTCCTCAAACGAAGGTAAGTTCGAAAATAAGCCACGAGAAAGCCAGGCCAAGATATTGGCCTGGGTTGAACAAGAGATATTGAGGGCTGCGGCCGATCTTCCTTTTGTTTACAGTGGAAACGATGTACAACAACCGGGCAACTATTACAATGAAGACCGAAACCGTTGGGGTGGTGCCCTGGCAACCAAAGTAACGGCCTATGCTGTTTTGGCCCATGTTGCAGCCTGGAATGCCGATTATCCCAATGTATCTAAATATGCAAAGTTTGTAGAGGATAATTATGGCAAAACGGGCGGCGGCTACACTTCGGTTACTGATTTAAGTAACTCAAATGGCTTTTTCTATAATAAGAACAACCGCCAGATGTTTGGCTTTAACTCCGATTACGGCCACATTGATGGTGCCGCAACGGGGCACATTGAGGAATTGACGCTTGCAGAGCCAATTTTGACCAAGTCCGTTCCGGATATTTATCTGCCAAAAGATTCGATATTAAAGTATTTCAATTTAGCTAAAGATGAAAGGTTTGCTATTGATACACTGGGCGAATCTAAGTTCGACAGGTATTTCACCAACCTGAACGGGAAATACCCAATTTTTAGCAAAATAAAGGTGATTCAAGGTGGAGGTACCGACCCCAATTTCAGGTATTTTACCAGTGCCTTGATTTTTACACGCCTTGAAGATATTGTACTGCTGCGTGCAGAGGCCTTATCGGTTTTGGGCGATCAAATAGGCGCACTTAACGAACTGAACAATGTGGTTACCAGACGTATTACGGCCGATAACGATTCGCCGTATAGCACGAGCGACGATTTGATTAAGGTGATTTTTGAAGAAAGACACCGCGAATTGCTTGGCGAGGGCCATCGTTGGTACGACCTGATCCGTTTAAACAAAATCAGACAGAACGATGCCAGGTTTATGAACCTGATCAATTCAGGAGGTATTTACTGGCCAATTTCCCGTAAGCTTTTATCGCAAAATAATTTATTAACTCAGAATCCGTACTGGCGCTAAATAATGCATGATATGAAGAATTTTATAAAATATGTGGGCGGGGTATCGCTACTGTTGATACTCGCCGTGGTTTATTCGGCCTGTAAAAAAAATGGAGGCTATTACGATGCCCAGGATCAGAATGTTCCCTTTGCAGGAAACACCTACGAATATTTGAAAAGTAAGCCGGGGGTTTACGATTCGTTACTTGTGGCTATCGATAGAATGGGATTGAAAGAGACCGTTAGCGATAGCAGCATCACGCTGTTCGCCGTAACCAACCCAAGCTTTCAGCTTGCTTTAAGAAATTTGAACACGCTGAGAAGACAGTCGGACAAAGATCCGTTGTTCCTCGCCAATATTGATGGGGTACAGTTAGATACTATGGTTTCGTATTACATCATCAGGGGTAAAAAACCAACAGACTCTTTGAAACTTCAGGATGGTTTGAATTTAACGAGCGTAAAAGTGGGTTACCCAATGCACGCAAAATCGATCAGAGGTTCGGCAAGTGGCCAGGTTGGTGCAGGGCCGGAGGTAATTGAGTTTAGCAACACCAAAAAGAGCCAGTTTGTTAGAAACTGGGCTACAAGTACTACAGCATCGAACAACATCCAAACTAAAAACGGTATTGTACACGTAATCAGCCCCGATCATACCTTTGGTTTTGATGGTTTCGTTACCCGCTTAACGTTTGTTCCGCCACCGCCAAACTTAATGGCTACTGTTGGAGGTACGTTAAGTACCAACCGCGAAAATGGCGGAGGTATTACCAGTGGAGAGAGCTCGAGAAAGGTAATCGATGGCGATGACCACACCAAATTCTTATGCGATTTGCAAGGTTTCTTAACGATGACCTATAAGCTTAAAACACCTGAAGTTTCTTCAGTTTACACCTTAATTTCTGCAAACGACTTTCAAGACAGAGATCCTAAGGCGTGGACTTATGAGGCATCGAACGATGGAACGAACTGGACTGAGTTGCACCGCGTAAGCAACTTCTTTTTCGAAGAACGCTATCAGCAAAAAGTTTTCAGGTGTACCAATACAACACCTTACCTGTACTACCGCATTAATATTACCGAGTTAAGAAATGGTAGTGTATTCCAATTGGCAGAATGGACAATTAATAAATCGAACTAGAAGATGGAATACAGAAAATATAAATTCAAACAACTTATGAAGTCAATCGCTAAAAAAGATCTTCTGTTTATGGTGCTTGCGTTCGTTGCGTTTAGCGGATGTAAAAAACTCTATAATTTACCCGACGAGAAAGATTACCTAAGTAATAATGTAAATTTTAGCAATAAGGTGTTGGAGCCGATTATTGGCCGTAATAACTTAATTGGTGGCTTTAATGCTGATAATTCTACTGCTCCGTTAACTTTTGAGATTGTTAACCCACGTTGGGGAGATGGAAGACCATTAACTGATATTTTTCAGAAAGTGCCAACTTATGTTTGGACTGCTCCTTATACTGGTTTAGAAACTTCGCTTGCAGAGATTGAAGCGAAGCGTAAAATCGAAGATCACCAGTTATTTGAGATGCGTTCGTCGGGCGAGTTCATTTTATGGGGATCGGCAACGAATCAGCTAATTTCTCCCCGACCAGCTGACAGTACAAACTTTGCGCAGGATACACGCTTTTTTGATGTTAAGATCAAAAACACGGGTGGTGAGCGGTTAATCAAAGATTTCCAGATCAGACCTTTCAGAGAGCGCCCTTACGAGCCCTCGAATGATATGAACTTATATACCGGCCGTCCTGCTCCCGATCCGAAGTTTCCTTTAGATCCAAAACTGAGAGATTATATCCGCCCAAGTTTATCGAACGTAATCGGCGTAACCTCAAACCAGGCTTTAGTTAGCAATAACGATAAAAAAGACGTTGTAGCTTACATCCGCCCCTTTACAGGTGGTAACGGTCATTCGCTCCGCATTAAGATATTAAACAAAGATTCAGTAGAAATTAACCCGGCATTTTTTAACGAAACGGTTTGGGATAAGATGATTCATGGTTTCAACATCCAAAAAACCGATAAATATGTTCAATACGATGTAGCCTATCCAATTCCGTTGGTAGAAACGCCAACATCGTATGCGCCGGGAGGTTCGAGAGCCAGAGTGATATTAAATTATTCGCGAGGTGCTTTTGGTGGTGGACGTACTGTTGCGGGCATCGGCCTGGAGTTTGCCATTTACAAGGCTGGCGACTGGGAAATTGTGTTTCACTTTAAAAATGATAATCCAAAATTCGCAAGCGAGTAGTAACATTTAAGGCAATTATTATGAAAAGATATATACTATTTTATGCCGTACTTATTGTGTGCATAATTTGTGGCACAAGTGCTTATTCGCAACAAAAAACCATGATTTTAAGTGGACGGGTTGTTGATAAGGAGGCAAAACAAGGCGTTCCGGGTGTTTCTGTTATTTTAGAAGAAACCAATAAGGGCTTAACGCAAACCAATGGCAATGGCCAGTTTTCGGTAAATGTGCCGGTTGGTTCAACACTATTATTTAAGTTTTTAGGTTACAATACACAAAAATACAAGGTAACCGGAACCAACAATGTTACCATTACCATTAGCGAAGATCGTACCGCGTTGGATGATGTTATCATTGTAGCTTACCAGAACCGATCGAAGCAAACCACAACCGGATCGTCGGTAGTGATACAAGCCAAAGAGGTTCAGGATATTCCGGTATCAAACGTAGAACAGTTATTGCAAGGTAAGGTTCCGGGCTTAAACATTCAGAACAACACCGGTGCACCGGGTTTTAGAGGTTCTGTGCAGGTGCGTGGTTTATCGAGTTTGAGCATCGCCGGTAGCGGTAACGAATCGTTTTTGCAACCAACATCGCCATTATACATTATCGATGGGGTGCCATTGGATGCAGATAAGGCCGCAGAATTCGGTTTCCAAACCCAAGGCCCCGGGGTAAGCCCGCTTTCACTAATCCCACAAGAGGATATTGAAAACATCCAGATCTTAAAAGATGCGCAGGCCACTTCAATGTATGGTTCGAGGGGTGCTTATGGTGTAATTATCATCACCACAAAAAGAGGTAATTCTAAAGTACCGCGCATCAGATATGTAACCAATGCATTCGTAAATGCACCGCCAAAACTTCGCGAAACACTTGGAGGTAACGCTGAGCGTCAGTTAAAAATTCAGCAAATTATACTTAATGCGCAAAACGTAAACGATATCAGGGCAATCTCTGGTACGCCATTTTTGGCCGACAGTTTAAACGCTTATTGGAACAACTCTACCGATTGGCAGGATGTGTTTTTTCAAACCACTTATAACCAAAGTCACAACCTTGCTCTGGATGGCGGCGACCCGCGTTTTAATTATAAGGCAAACGTTGGTTACTATACCGAAAAAGGGGTAATTAAAAACACAGGTTACGATCGTTACAACCTGAACATGAACATGGAATTTAAGCCAAACGATAAATTCAGGTTCTTCGGTTTTATAAACGGTTCGGTGGGTAAGCAGAACAAGGGTAACGGTGTGGGCTTGCTCCAATCGGGCATTGCTAAAAATGGTCAGGCATCAAGCTTGTTGCCTCCGCCATCGTTTTACCAGGCATCGGGCGGTGTATTATCGGCTTTGCAAACCTTAAACGATAACAACTCGCGAAATTTGCGAACCAACGTTGAGGCCCGCTACGAATTTATTCCCGGTTTGGCCGCAACATCAACCTTAAGTTACGATTATACATCAGATACCGAATCGACCTTTACGCCCGCTGCGGCAAACGGTCAGTTTTCGAAACTTTACGATTATGTAGGCCGAAACTACCAGCTTTACAATCGTAACGGTATTACTTACGCAAAAACGTTTGGCGAAAAGCACAACGTTTTCGTAAACACCTTTAACGAGATTTATAAGCAAGGCGCACAGGCAGGGATCACGCTTCAACAAAGAACACCGAACGATCAGTATCAAGGTCCGGTAGGTTACGATGCCTTTTATTCAAGAGGTGGCGGTGTGTTGAGCAATTACAGAAATGCAACCATTGCATCGTTTGCAGGTTCGGTTTCTTACGATTACGATAAAAAATATGTAGCTGAGTTTTCTTACCGTTTAGATGGTACCTCATCAAGTGGTTTAGAAAATCCATATTCTAAAAACCCATCAGTTGGTTTAAGGTGGAACTTTAACAAAGAAAACTGGTTGGTAGACATGAAATGGTTATCATACGGTAGTTTGAGGTTAACATGGGGGCAGAACATCGTTCCGACAGGTAACCTGCAAAGTATTTACGGTATTTATAACCTCAACGGAAACTTTAACAACAACCCAACCATTGGTATCAATTACGATTTAATTCCGAATCCGAATTTAAAACCTACAACAACCAGTCAATATAACCTTGGTTTCGATTTGGGCTTGTTCAATGAGCGCATCTCCTTAAACTTCGATACCTATTACAAAAAAGTAGATAACTTGTTATTTGATCGGTTTTTATCAAACAGTACAGGTTTCAACAAATTGGCCAGTAACGATTTGGGCATCGCCAACTATGGTACTGAGGTCATGTTAACCTTTAGGCCAGTGGTTAAAAAAGATCTCGACATTTCGGTATCAGTAAATGGCGCCATTAACCGCGACGTGCTTTTGAAACTCCCCGAAGAATATAACGGGCAGTACATCAGATTCGATGGTTCTGCTTACCTGCAACACATCGTATACCGTGTAGGCCGCAATACTTTATCCAATTATTTAAGGATAAATCAGGGTGTTTATCGCACCGATGCCGATGTGCCAACCGATCCGGTTACGGGAAAAAGATACCAATCAGGCGGACAGTTTTTCCTGGGCGGCGACCCGATTATGAAAGATGTTAACGGCG
>Ga0308165_1003644_pt1 | contig 16281 bp, 13 predicted proteins | sample PhyWR2_FD_201032 | JGI IMG/M metagenome (GOLD analysis project Ga0308165, IMG submission 201032) | Phyllosphere microbial communities from UC Gill Tract Community Farm, Albany, California, United States - DLSLW.R2 | ecosystem: Host-associated > Plants > Phyllosphere > Unclassified | place: USA...
CCTGATCATCTAGGAAAGCTTGAACCAGCGAGGTCGCAGCTTGTGTGCGCGCCACCTCGCCAAAGGTCTTGGCTTCCAGCGCCAGCGCCTCGTCGCGGGTCAGCGATACCGCGTCGCGCATCATCTGCAGCGCCGTCACCGCCGCTGGCTGGTGCGGTGGGCTGCTGCGCCGGACCTTTGCGATGATGGCGGCAAAGTCCGCCTCCATGGTGTTCGCGCCGACAGCGACGGGATTTCGCTTTACCTCTTGGCGCTTGGCCCAGTCGATCGACCCGTTCATGGCACGTTCCAGCCAATCCAACGCTGTGGAACGCAGATCTTCGGGCGACGCGATGGCATCGACAACGCCCGCCGACAGTGAGGCATCGGCACCCGCAGGTCGGCCCGATGCAACCCAGTCGCATGCCACTGCGAGACCGGCCAGCCGCGACAGACGCACAGTTCCGCCAAATCCAGGAAAGAGACCTAGCTTGACCTCGGGAACTCCAACGCTCGCCTTGCGCGACATCACTCGCAGGCTGCAGGAAAGCACTAACTCCAGCCCGCCCCCCAGGGCAAAGCCATTGACGGCAACGACGCTGGGCACCGGCAGGTCCTCGAAGGCCACGAAGGCTTCGTTGCTGCGCGCCACGTCGGTCGCGATCTCGGCGGCGGTTTGGCTGAACTTGCGCCCGAACTCGGTAATGTCTGCACCGACGATAAATACATCCTTCGCGCTGGTTACCAGAACGCCGCGCAGGTGCGGCTGACAACGTAACACCGCTACCGCCTCTCGCATTTCTGCGACGGTCCGATCATCGAACTTGTTGATCGAATCACCGATCCGGTCAAACACCACTTCAAACATACCGTCGCCTGGCAATGCCACCACGCGAAGACTTTGGCCTTGAAACACTTGCATCTCCTGAACCGAACCCTATTCGGCTATGCAGAGCAGTCTAGGAGCAGGGTCAATGCCGAACGATCGTCGAAAGCGACGAATAACGGGCAATGTACTTGGCGTTCGTCCAAAGCGACGAGGACATGCCGACTTGTGCAGACCAGACTATCGGCATACCTCTGAACTCCATCTGGATGCACCATGCTTCTGACACCTGAACAAGAAATGATACGGGACGCTATGCGCGCGTTCGCTCAAGCCGAGTTGTGGCCGAATGCGCCGCTCTGGGACCGCGAGCACACGTTTCCCGTGGCAGCTCACAAAGGTCTGGCCGAATTGGGTGCTTATGGTGTCTTCGTCCCCGAAGATCTGGGTGGCGCAGGCATGGACTACCTGAGCCTCGCGCTGATTCTAGAAGAGATAGCCGCTGGTGATGGCGGTACTTCCACGGCGATCAGTGTCACGAACTGCCCGGTCAACGCCATCCTTTTGCGCTACGCCAGCACCGAGCAACAGCGTCAATGGCTTACGCCACTGGCGCGCGGCGAGATGCTGGGCGCCTTTTGCCTGACCGAGCCCCAGGCGGGCAGTGATGCGTCAGCACTGGCGACCACTGCCCGTCGCGTTAAGGATGGTTGGGTTTTGAATGGTGTCAAGCAATTTATCACTTCAGGGCAGAACGGGCAAGTGGCAATCGTCATTGCTGTCACCGACAAAGCGGCTGGCAAGAAAGGCATGTCAGCCTTTGTAGTGCCGACCAACAGCCCGGGATATCGTGTTGCACGTTTGGAAGACAAGGCGGGGCAACACTCAAGCGACACCGTCCAGATCTCGTTTGAAGAGTGCCGCGTGAGTACGGATCAACTCATCGGTACCGAGGGCGATGGTTACCGCATCGCGCTATCTGCTCTGGAGGGAGGGAGGATCGGGATTGCTGCACAGAGCGTAGGCATGGCCCGAAGCGCTCTTGATGTGGCAATCGCATACGCCAAAGAGCGGCAGAGTTTCGGAAAACCGATCATGCACCATCAAGCACTCGCGTTCCGTTTGGCCGATGCCGCCACACGCCTTGAAGCGGCCAGACAACTAGTGTGGTACGCGGCAAGCCTTCGTGATGCTGGCTTGCCTTGCCTGAAAGCCGCTGCAATGGCCAAGCTGTTCGCGAGCAAAGTGGCCGAGACGATCTGTAGCACTGCATTGCAAACGCTAGGCGGTTATGGATATGTGTCTGACTTCCCGGTGGAGCGGATATGGCGCGATGTCCGGGTTTGCCAGATATACGAGGGCACTTCGGACATCCAGCGACTGTTGATTTGCCGCGAACTATGAAGCCAGCAAGCCACTGGGTTGGTGGCTCAATATCGTCCCTTTCGACGATCGTGGACACGGCCTTGAATACCTAGCATTCAGGATGTAACGGTTTTTTGATAGTGATGTCATCGCGCAAAGCGTGGATTGGCAAAGCGGTTCAGTACAAAAATGAAAGTGGTTCTGAAATGAGAATGATGAGGCTAGGCCAACCTGCGGGACTCGACCGGCTACTGCCTGCAGTGGGAGAGCCGCGCCGGCCGGGTCTGGGAGAGGTGCTGCTGCGAGTCAGAGCGGCGTCGCTGAACTACCACGACCTGGCAGTAGTCACCGGGCGAATTCCTACGGCCGAAGGTCGTGTCCCGCTCTCCGATGCCGCAGGTGAGGTTGTCGAAGTGGGTGAGCCGGTCGAGCCGCCCGATATTTCCTTTTTCAAACCAGGCGATCGGGTGATGAGCGTGTTTTTCCCACGCTGGGGAGACGGCTTTGTGTCCAAGGATGTGACTCGGGGGGTTCCCGGCGATGACATTGACGGATTTGCAAGTGAATACGTGACCGTTTCCTCCCGCGCGCTGAGTCGCCAACCTCATGGTCTTTCCCATGAAGAATCGGCAACCCTTCCTTGTGCGGCACTGACCGCCTGGAAAGCGTTGATGGTCGATGGACCACTGCTTCCAGGCCAAACTGTTGTGGTACAGGGTACTGGGGGAGTTTCTGTGTTCGCGCTTCAGCTCGCAAAAGCTGCCGGTGCCACCGTCATCGCGACCTCTTCATCGGATGAGAAGCTAGAGCGTATGCGTACTCTGGGGGCCGATCACCTCATCAACTACCGAGAGCAGCCACAATGGTCCCGCTCCGTGGCAGAGTTTACAGGTGGAGTGGGGGTTGACCATGTGATCGAGGTCGGCGGTGCGGCCACCTTGGGGCAGTCCTTGCGGGCCTGTCGCGTGGGTGGTCATGTTGCGATGATTGGCGTTCTGACAGGACACGAGGGCCTGGTGCCCACCGCGTTGCTGATGACCAAGAATATCCGCCTGCAGGGCGTGACGGTGGGTAGTCGACAGCACCAGCTGGACATGGTGCAAGCTATCGAAACCTTCGGTTTGCGCCCTGTTATCGACGCCCGCTTTCCACTAGCGAGTCTTGCCGACGCCTTTCGCCACCAAGAGGCTGGCCGTCACTTCGGCAAGATCGTCGTGGACGTTACAGCAATTTGATGGGCGCCAAAATCATGAAAGCACTTCAAGTTCACGGCTTCGACGGCACCCATCAGTGGCGACTTGAGGATGTTCCAGAGCCTATTGCAGGGCCTCAGGACATCGTGGTCCAGGTTGAAGCCACCGCTATTTCATATGTAGACCTGCTGCTGGCGCGCGGTGGATATCAAGTCAAGCCTGCACTGCCCGTTGTGCCGGGAACCGAGTTCAGCGGCACTATCGTGGCTTGCGGGCCGGCTGTCCGGCAAGGGTTGAGAGTCGGTCTGCGCGTCACGGGCACCAGCTTCGGTGGCGCCTGGGCCCAGCGACTCCGAGTCGATGCAAATGCAGTCGAGCCTCTCGCAGAAGGCTCCGATCTTGCAGCCGCGTCGGCCCTGTCGGTGACCTACGCCACAGCGCACTACGCGCTCAAGCTTCGCGGTGGCTTGCAAGCAGACGAAACCGTGTTGGTGCTTGGCGCCACCGGTGGGGTGGGTTTGGCGGCCATGCAGGTTGCGCGTGCCTTAGGTGCTCAAGTCGTTGCGGGGGCCAGTGGTGTGACCAAGGTCGGCGCAGCGCTAGAGCGCGGCGCCGACAGGGCTGTTGATACATCTCAAGCGAACTGGCGGGAAGAACTGAAGAGGGTTGCACCTAACGGGGTCGATGTCATTGTGGATCCGGTGGGTGGGATGCTGCTGGAGCCGGCTTTTCGCAGCCTGAAGTGGAATGGCCGGTATCTGGTGGTCGGCTTTGCTGAAGGATCAATCCCATCGCTGCGCGCCAATCTCCCGCTGCTCAAGGGGGCTGCGTTCATCGGTGTCGATGTGCGTCAGTTTCGCGAGCGTGAACCCGATGTAGCCGGCGCCAATCTGGCCGAAGCCGTTAGGTTGTTCTCGGTCGGATTGTTGAAGCCGTGCGTGGCGCGGACTTTTCCCGCGACCGAGTGGCCTGCCGCCATTCAGGCAGCTTCAGACCGAGCAACCATAGGTCGAATCGTCATCGATTGGACCACTTTGCGTTAGAAGAGCCGAAAGCAGTAGCTTTCATTTCCGCCATCTTGCCGGGACACTGGCACCAGGAGACATACATGCAAATCAAATCATCTTTGCGTCGCCAGCTCATCGTTACTGCTGCACTCGCCCTTTCGCTTGGAAGCGTGCATGCTCAGAAGCGCTACGATGTGGGCGCGTCGGATACCGAAATCAAGATCGGCAACATTCTTCCGTACTCCGGGCCAGCCTCGGCTTACGGCACCATCGGCAAGGCGGCGGCCGCTTACATTGACAAGGTCAATGCCGAGGGCGGAGTCAACGGTCGCAAGATCACATTCATCTCAGTCGATGACGCATACACACCTCCAAAGACGGTTGAGCTGGCACGCAAGCTCGTGGAGCAGGACGAGGTGCTGGCGCTCTTCCTTCCGCTCGGAACAACGCACAATTTGGCTATCCAAAAGTACATGAACGTCAAGAAAGTGCCGCAGTTGTTCGTGGGTTCTGGCGCTTCTCGATTCGGCGAAATCAAAGATAACCCCTGGACCATCGGCTGGCAACCCACCAACCGCGCTGAGGCAATGGCGTACGCCCAGTACATCCTGAAAATCACTCCCAATGCCAAGATTGCCGTGCTGATGCAGAACGACGATTTCGGCAAAGATTACTTCAAGGGCTTCATCGAGGGTCTGGGGGATAAGGCCAAGGTTATGGTGATCTCGCAACAGACTTATGAGACAACCGATCCGACAGTCGATAGTCAGATCGTGGCGATGAAGGGTTCGGGCGCGGACACACTTGTGATCCTGACTACGCCGAAAGTTGCCGCGATGGCTATCAAAAAGGCCGACGAAATCGGATGGCGGCCGGCTCGTTTTCTCGTCAGCTCGGCCAACTCGGTAGGTGCGGTACTAAAACCGGCTGGGCTTGAGGCCGCTAAAGGGATCATCAGCGCCACTTACCTGCGCGATCCCACTGACCCCGTAACCCAGGCCACCAAGGAGTATCAAGACTACGCGGCCACCATGAAGCAGTATTACCCCTCCGGAGCCGCTTCCGATGTGCTCAACGTACTGGGGTATACCGCAGCACAGACGCTTGTGCAGACACTCAAGCAAGCCGGTAACAACCTGACGAGGCAGAACGTGATGAAGCAGGCCCTGAGTCTAAACATTACGCTACCGATGCTGCAGCCGGGTATCACCGTGCAGACCGGCCCGACAGATGCATATCCTATTGAAAAGATGCAATTGATCCAGTTCACTGGTACCCGATACGAGAATTTCGGCGGTACGTTCGGTGATGGCAAGTAGTTTTGACGGCTTGGCATAGCCTGGCCTTGAGGCAGGCAGCAATGGCAAGTGATATGTAGTTGGACTACAAGCGCGAGCTGCTTGTCCAGTACGCTGCCTTCACTATCACTTGAGCAGATCATCTCAAAGCACTACGCGTGCTTTCGTCTTCGTCCTTGAACTGCTCATTTTGATCAGCTAAAAATTTTCGGTCGATGCTCTTCAAAGCATTATTACAAAGCCTGCTCAACGTAAGGGCCTGGGTTATTGGATTAACACGCGTTTCAAAGACAGCAATCCAACAGTAAATAAGCTTTTAGGACAGACGGGTTCCTTCGCCAACGTCAGTGAAATGAATCACTCATCATGAAAAGGAGAGAGCCATGAAAAATTTTGAACGGAGTTGTGCAGACGCTATTTGCACTGGTTGAAGCCACCGCTTGATAACAATCATTTTCCATATCCGATTTTTTGCATTTGAACATTTACTCCAGGGCTCTCAAGAGCCCGATGTGTAACTATAAATAGAGACAACTTGACATGAAAAAAACCTTAATCGCTATGGCTGCCCTGGCTGCCACGTCCTCTTTCGCCCAGTCATCCGTCACTATCTATGGTAGCGTTGGTACCGTGGTGGCATATATTCCCGCCGTTGGTGCGACGAGGACTGCTGCTGCGCAGGCATCTCAGACAAAAATTGATAACCTGGGCGTGGCTGATAGTGCCATTACTTTTGCCTCTATCGAAGACTTAGGTGGTGGGCTGAAGGCGTCAGCGATCATGAACATGCGTTTTGGTGTAGATGACGGGATACAGGGACCCACACAAGGCAGTCGTCTTTTTCAGAATGTAAAGCTAGCCCTGTCGGGTGGCTTTGGTGAACTCGCTGTTGGACGCTTCAACGGTCCGGTCGATGTGATGCGCGGGTTTGCCGACCATTGGCTTGGTTATGACCATGGCGCCACTGTTTTCGGTCATGCTTCCGATGCGCCGATTCGTTACAACAATACTCTGCAGTACACCACGCTCACGATGTATGGTTTCAAAGTCTCTGCTGCCTACGCACTAAAGGAAGAAACCCTAGCTACCACCAAAAACATGGCTGAAGTGGCCTTGTCCTATGCTGGCGGTCCGCTCAAGGCTGGCTTGGGTCTGACTCGCAATGCCGGTCTGGTCAAGGATAAGAATGTGACCAGTTTAGGCGCTCAGTATGATTTTGGCGTGGCCCGTCCCTCATTGTATCACTCGCGCTCTGACAATGCCGGTTTGGTTTCCAATCGCACCAGCTTGCATGTCACAGTGCCGATTGCCCCCAACATCAATATTCGTGCCGGTTATGAACGTCAGAAGACCGATGGTTTTGGTCGTGTGGTTGGCATGGGCTTTGGCGGGGAATATTTTATGAGCAAACGCACCAGGTTTCTGGCCGACATCATGAAACGTAACTCCCAAAGCACTGCAGTGGGGAAATGGGATGGTGTCGCTGCTTTCGTGGGCCTTAAACACACTTTTTAAATAATTGCACCTCTGCGGCAGTAAGCCCAACTAAGCTGGGGACAGCGTCCTTTTTTAGCCTGCAGTTGCATGACGATCAATGCTCGGAGCTTTGCCAACGACGGGGTGCTTTGTTTCAGAGTACAGCTCGTCGACCCAAGCTGCAAGCGTTTCGCGGCACGGGTATCCCAGTGCTTTCAGAGTTGCAGCAAGGCAGCGGCCGTGGTCCAGATAGTGCTGGGTGGCCATCTTCTTCTGCTCGTCTGAATACTTCGGCTTCGAACGCGCACAGTCCATCGGCAAATCGTGTCCTTGATCGAATTCTCGATGCCAGCTCTTGAGCGCATTCTTCGTTGGGTAGCCCAACTGCCGGATGATCGCTGCAGTGCGCTTGCCAAGTCTTATGTAGAGCTTGACGGCTCGAATTCGGTCGTCGTAAGAGTACATAAACTACTTTCAAGTAGTCCAAGAATTCCGCCGCACCCCCTCCTGAACTCTTGAAGTCGATGCCATCTGCCCGAAGTGGAACTACACGCTGCGCCCGCGTCACGGCAGCAGGCAAAACAGCCAGGTTATTTATTGCTGAGCGCTAGGGCGAAGCTCATCGGTTAGCGGCTTCGTTGCCAGATGACGGGAGCAAGAGCTGCCGCCATTGCCGCGATCGCGACAGCCGCCTGCGTCCCGAGGTGCGCTGCAACCGTACCCCACAACCAGCCGCCAAAGGCGAGACTGCCAGCGACAACGCCTTGGTATAGAGACAGGACTCGGGCATTCAAGCGCCGCTCGGTAGTCACCTGAATGCCGATGTTCACGACGGCTGCGCTTGCGGTATAGGCTGCACCTGCGAGCAAGTATCCTAGCAAAACGATCAAGGTGGACCGCGCGCTGGCCACCAATCCACAGCCGATGCCGACCACCACTGTCAGGATGGTGAGCGCTACGGCATCCGGAAATGCCTTGCGCAGATTTCCAACCGCAAGTGCACCGGCTACTGCACCAATGCCGAAGGCCGCCATGAGCACACCGTAGATACCGACCTCCGAGGCGAGCAAGTCTTTTGAAACCAGCGGGCCGAGAACCTGCAGCACACTGACCAAAGTCGACACGATGAATACTTGGATAAGCGACGTCCGGATAAAGCGGTCGCTGACGACAAGTCGCACACCTGCTTTGACGGCTTCAAAGAGTCGCTCCGGCTTTCTGGTAGGTCTAGCGCTCTCGGCCTTTCGCAACGCAAAGGTCAGGACGGCAGGAAGCAATGCGGCAACTGCAACGAAATAGGCGGCGGACAGTCCCCAGGCGGCGACAACCATGCCTCCTATCGCAGGACCGCCTGTCCGCGCCACGTTATAGCCTACGCTGGTGAGCGCGATGGCTTCTGGGATTTCGTGCAATGCAACCTCCTCCCGCGCGATGAGTTGCCAGGTCGGACTGAATAGCGCATTACCTGTGCCAATGCTGAAACAGCATGCCAGCAGCAAGAAGGGCGTTGTGGCGTTCAGCGCTTGCAGCGCAATAAGGGCACAAATGCCAATCCCAGCGATGCACAGTGCCATCAGTGCAACACGGCGTCGGTCATAGATGTCCGCGATGGAACCTGAGATAGGGCTCAGCAGGAGGATAGGCAGCATGGTCGCGCTCTGGACTAGCGCCACCTTGTCTGCCGCACCGCCGGTGATACTCGTCATCGCCCACGCGACACTGACCGTCTGCACCAACATCCCGAAACTCGAACAGACGCAAGACAGCCAAATATGCCGAAACCGTCGATGGCGCAGAACGGAGACTGGAGTCAAAGCGACCAATATCGGCCTCCATTAGAAAGATATAGACCGACAATCCTCTCCCAAAGCATCGCGTAGTTCTCAGCGGCCAGAGTTTTTAAGCACTGCCACATTAACATCTCGCGGCCGCCGGCCGACGCTGATATCGGACACGAGCAAGGCCAGTTCACCGTCGGACAGCACGTGATCGCACACGGTGAAGTCGACCATCATGAAAAGTCTTTGTGCCTCCCGCGATGCGCAACATTGCGTGTCCACCGACCATAACCAAGGTATGCACCTCGCTGGGTCTGGAGGTTGAATGCAGCAGATTGTTGAGCCTGGTGCCGCCAACATCACCGAAAATGTCATGGTTACGCGTGACGGGTTTCAGCTGCGTTGCGCCGCTGAATCCGTCCTCCACTACGGTATAGCCACCGCGGTTAGCCGGGTAGTGCAGCGAGCAAGGGGCGCTCCCCCACATGTTGTCACCAATGGACACGGGCAGTGCATCGGTACAGGCCAGCGAATACACGACAAACGGCACAGGCTGCACCCCTGACTTACGTGCCAAGGGAATCGTTAACCGGGAAAAAGCATCCGACCCCGTGCTGACTCTACGATCAGCGTAGCCGAACTGTCGATTCACGAGGATGGTTATCGGTAAGGTTGAGGTGCGACTAGAGGGCACGAACGATTTCCGGCACAGCCTCGAAAAGGTCGGCCTCGAGACCGTAGTCCGCAATGCTAAAAATCGGGGCTTCCGTATCCTTGTTGATCGCAACAATCGTCTTTGAGTCCTTCATGCCGGCCAGATGTTGGATCGCACCGCTGATACCGCAGGCGATGTACAACTGCGGTGCGACGATCTTGCCGGTCTGTCCGACCTGCCAGTCGTTGGGCGCATAGCCGGCATCGACCGCTGCGCGGCTGGCGCCAAGCGCGGCGCCGAGCTTGTCGGCCAGCGGTGTGAGAACCTCATTGAACTTTTCACTTGAGCCGAGCGCGCGCCCACCGCTGACGATGATCTTAGCGTCGGTCAGCTCGGGACGATCACTCTTGGCGATCTCGCTGCCGAGGTATTTGCTATTGCCGCTGTCGGCGATAGCTTCGACGATCTCGATGAGAGCACTGTCGCCCTGACCAGCCACGTCGAAGCCAGTAGTGCGCACGGTGACGACCTTGACCGCATCCTCACTCTGCACGGTGGCAATGGCGCTGCCAGCGTAGATGGGCCGCTCGAAGGTGTCTGAGTTCACGACTCTGCTGATATCGCTGATCTGGCCCACGTCCAACAGGGCCGCAACGCGCGGGGCAATATTCTTGCCCGAGGCTGTAGCCGGGAAGGCGATATGACTGTACGCACCGGCCAGTGCGACAACCTGTGCGGCAACGTTTTCGGCGAGGCCGTGAGCGAAGCCTGATGCATCGGCATGCAGCACCTTGGCGACGCCTGCGATGCGCGCGGCGGCCTTGGCCGCAACGGCTGCGTTGTGGCCGGCGACGAGTACATGCACCTCGCCACCCATCTGGGACGCGGCGGTGACGGTATTGAAGGTGGCCCCCTTGATGGCGGCGTTGTCGTGTTCGGCGATAACGAGGATGGTCATGTTCATGCTCCGTGGGGCTTGCTTAGAGGATCTTGTCCGTGTTCTTCAAGAGATCAATCAGCGTGGCCACGTCGGGCACCTTGATGCCTACCTTGCGCTTGGGCGGCTCGGTGACCTTCAGCACCTTGATGCGCGTCGTCACGTCCACGCCTAGGTCTGTCGGTGTGATCACTTCCAAAGGCTTCTTCTTCGCCTTCATGATGTTGGGCAGAGTCACATAGCGTGGCTCGTTCAGGCGTAGATCAGTGGTCACCACCGCCGGCAAGGTAAGCTTCAGCGTCTCCAGGCCACCGTCCACCTCGCGCGTCACCGTAACGGCATTGTCTGTCAGTTCCACCTTGCTTGCAAAGGTCGCCTGTGGCATGCCGGCCAGCGCAGCCAGCATCTGACCCGTCTGGTTGTTGTCGTCGTCAATGGCCTGCTTACCGAGAATCACAACAGAGGGTTGCTCTTTGTCGACAATAGCCTTGAGCAGCTTTGCCACAGCCAGGGGCTGCAGCTCGTCGTTGGTCTCGATGAGGATGCCTCGGTCGGCGCCGATCGCCATCGCTGTGCGAAGAGTTTCTTGCGCCTGCATCGGGCCCGCAGACACTGCGATCACTTCGCTGGCCAAGCCCTTTTCCTTCAGACGCATCGCTTCTTCCACTGCGATCTCGTCGAACGGGTTCATACTCATCTTCACGTTCGAGGTATCTACCCCCGTGCTGTCGCTTTTCACGCGAATTTTCACGTTGGAATCCACCACCCGTTTGATACAGACGACAATTTTCATGGTTTCGATACAATGTAATTGGTTGGGAAGGAGTCGAGCGAAGCCGACCTAGCAATGGTTCTCGAAATGAGAAAGAACGTTGTGTCCGGACCGCCGACGAAGCTCAAGTGCGTTCGAAAATGGCAGCGATACCTTGCCCGCCACCGATGCACATGGTTGTGAGGGCATAACGGCCGCCGATGCGGTGCAGTTCGTGAATCGCCTTGGTAGCAATGATCGCCCCGGTCGCACCGACAGGGTGGCCCATTGAAATTCCCGAGCCGTTCGGGTTGACGACTGCCGGGTCAAGACCAAGTCGGCGAGTAACCGCGCAGGCTTGCGCCGCGAAAGCTTCGTTCGATTCGACAACGCTCATATCGCTGGCCTGCAAGCCGGCCCGCTTCAACGCCGCCTGCGTAGCCGGTATCGGGCCTAGTCCCATCAGCGTCGGATCCACTCCGGCGTGGGCGTACGCGACAAGACGCGCCAGTGGCTTGAGTTTGTCAGTCCTGACGGCAGCCGCACTCGCAAGCACCAGGGCTGACGCGCCGTCGTTCAGGCCGGACGAATTTCCTGCGGTCACCGTACCACCCTCCTTGAAGGCTGGCCGCATCTTCGCGAGCTGCTCAGCGGTAATATCGCCGCGCACGTGCTCATCAAGTTCGAAGCGAATCACGCCCTTCTTGGACTTGATATCCACTGGCACGATCTGCGATACAAACCGTCCTTCTGCAAGCGCGCGCGCCGCGCGCCTCTGGCTTTCCAGGGCAAGCTCGTCTTGCATGGCGCGGGTAATGCCTTCTTGTTTAGCGACGTTTTCTGCGGTCATTCCCATATGAATGCGATGAAACGGATCGTGCAGGACATCGAGCACATAGTCGACGAGTGTCGAATTACCCAAGCGCGCACCCCACCGCGACGCCTGACTGATGTAGACGCCACGGCTCATCGATTCCGCACCGCCTGCAACGACGATCTGAGCATCGCCCGCCGCGACGATTTGCACTCCGGAGATGATCGCCTGCAGCCCTGAGCCGCAGAGCCTGCTGACGTTGAATGCGGGCACCTCGCTTGGAATGCCCGCACCCATGGCCGCCACACGGGCGAGGTAGGCGTCCTTCGGTTCTGTCGGCACAACGGTTCCCATCACGACGTGACCGACCGCCTGTGGGGCAATCCCGCCTCGCTCCAGCGCGCCCTTGACTGCAATCTGCGCCAGCTCGCTGAGGGGCACATCCTTCAGAGATCCGCCGAAACCACCAATGGCCGTGCGAACAGCCGCGACGATGAATATCTCGTTGTTTAACATAGTAAGTGAAGCTTCAAAAGTCAGTGAAGCGCTTGCGGCATACCACGGTCAGCGCAATTGAGAAAGCCCGATTCAGTCATGAAAGCGCCGGTGATTTTTGGCCATCTCGACCATCTGCGGCGTCGGGATGTAGGCGGTTCCAAGGCCTTGATACTTGGCCGCCCGCGCGACAATCCCATCCAGTCCGACCCAGTCCGCGTATTGCAGGATTCCCCCAAGGTGGGCCGGAAAGCCGAGGCCCAAGAGCAACGCGGTATCGAGCGCGGCCGGGTTTGCCACCACGCCATCCTCCAGTGCATGGACTGCCTCGATGAGCATGGGTAGCATCAGGCGATCGATGACCTCTTCCTCACCAAATTCACGGGGTCCGTGAGGCTGGATCGACGCCAGTAGCGACTTCGCCTCCAGATCGACAATGCGGCGTCGGCTGCCCCTGGCGTCAACTTCATATCGGTAGAAGCCGGCTCCGTTCTTCTGACCCAACCGATGGTGGGTCACCATCAACCTGAGTGGATCGATACCCAACGACGGCATGCGCTGCGGGTATCCGGCAGAGATCACATCGTTGACGTGGCTACCTGTGTCAAGTCCGATCACGTCCTCGAGATAGGCGGGCCCCATCGGCCAGCCGAACCCTTCCATGATGCGATCCACAGCCTCAAAGTCGGCGCCATCCGCAACCAGCTGGAGGAATCCGCGCATGTAGGCTGTGAAGACGCGGTTAACCAAAAAGCCCGGACAGTCCATCACCACGATGGGTGTCTTGCCCATGGTCAGTACATAGGAAACAGCAACCGCAACCGCCACGTCGCTCGTCTGCGCACCGCGGACAATCTCTACTAACGGCATCTTGGGCACTGGGTTGAAGAAGTGCATGCCGACTAAATTTTGAGGCCGGGTCAAGGGCGCCGCCAGGTCATGAATGCGCAGGCTCGACGTGTTCGAGGCGATGACGGTGTCGGGGCCCACCATCTGCTCCAATTCCACGAATACCCGCCGCTTGACATCAATGTTCTCGACAATCGCCTCCACGACGATATCCACGTCGTCGAAACTCTCGTACCCGAGTTGGGTATGGATCTGCTCGCAGAGCGCCTGGGCCTTCTCAGCGCTGATTCTTCCGTGGTTGCTCAGTTTGGCTAATTGCTGCAGTACTTCGTTGCGGCCGAGCTCGAGTTGCTTGGTATCGATGTCTTTCAAACGAACTGACGTCCCGCCCAGTGCGCAGGAGAAAGCTATGCCGCCGCCCATGATGCCGGCGCCGAGGACCCCGGCCTTTCTGATCGCTATGGAACTACTGGTGGAGTGCTTAGCATCGCGCTTGAGCGCCTGCTGGTTGAGAAATGTTCGGGTCAGAGCCGACGCTGCCTGCGTCTTGGCCAGCTGCACAAAGGTCTTGCTCTCTTCGGCAAGCGCTACGGTGGAAGACAGCCGCGTTGCCCACTCCAGTAGCTCTGCTGCCATACGCGGCGCGGGTAGATGGCTGGAGTTGATTTTGCTGAGCGCCGCTTTTACTGCCCCAAGGGCACCGGACTGCTCATCCGTCAAAAGGGGCAAAGGTGTCCGCTTGCGCTTTTGAATGTCGCGCCAGGCTATAACGCCATTGGCTGCGCGATCCAAAAGCGCCAAGGCCTCGTCCCTCAACTTCTCTGCGGGAACCACCGCGTCGACAACGCCGGCGTCGAGCGCTGCTTGCGCAGAGCGAGCAGCTCCACTGATCACCCAGTCCAGTGCAGTCCTAAGGCCCGCAACGCGCGGCAGCCTTACCGTTCCGCCGTAGCCAGGGATCAGGCCAAGCTTCACTTCGGGGAGACCGAGCTGCGCTTGTGGGGTTGCAATCCGTAGCGCCGCCGCCAGAGCGATTTCCAAACCGCCCCCTAGAACGTGTCCGTCCAGAGCCGCAACGCTCGGTATCTCCAAATCCTCAAGCGCAGTGAAGACTTTGTTCGCCTCGGAGATCCTTTGCGTCAATTCTTCAACGGGTAAATCAAACATGGCGCTGAACTCTGTGATATCGGCGCCTAGGGCGAAGCCTTCCTTCGCGCTTGTCAGCAGCACACCGCGAAGGCCGGCCGTCGCCCCGATGGTGGAGATGGCGTTGCGGAACTCCCTAAGCGTCAAGGCATCGAGCTTGTTGATGCGGGCTCCACGCCGATCGAAGCACAGTTCCACAAAGCCATCGCCTAGGCGCTTCACGCAGATGGTATCTCCCTCGAACATTATTTCCCTTCTCAGTTTCGTGTTTTCATAGCGCTGTTGTTAACTGCGCCGCCTTTGCGTGGACGTCAGGTCAACCGTACGAACACCGACTTGGTTTCAAGGTACGCGTCGATGCCTTCGTCGCCGAGTTCGCGCCCCCAACCCGATTGCTTGTATCCACCGAACGGCATCACGGCGTCGAACATGGAGTAGCAGTTCACGTAGACACTTCCTGCTTCCAGTCTCGCCGCCAGTTTGTGGACCTTGTTGACGTCGCGCGTGTAGATACCTGATGCCAGACCAAATTCCGTCGAATTTGCCAGTTTGGGAATGTCCTCCATGCCGTTGAAGGGCATGACTGAAAGCACGGGCCCAAAAATCTCCTCACGGAGCATCTTCATGTCTGGCCGCGTGTTCACCATCACCGTTGGCTGGACAAAGAAGCCGGCGCCGTCGCCACCCTTGCCCCCGGTAAGAATCTCGGCGCCTTCGGATAGACCGCTCTCCACATAGCTCAGCACGCGGTCGCGCTGCTTCGCCGAGATCACGGGGCCGAGGTCGACGCCTGCTTCAAGGCCATTGCCCACCTTCAGCTTGCTGGCGAATGCCACGATGCCGTCGATGACCTTGTCGAAAGACTGCCGCTGGACGAACAGACGGGACCCCGCAATGCACGCCTGACCGCTGTTGGCGAAAATGGCCATGGCGGCTCCCGGGATAGCCAAGTCCATGTCGGCATCGTCGAAGACGATACACGGAGACTTTCCGCCGAGTTCCAAGGTCAGGCGCTTGAGATTGCCCGCAGAGGTTTTGACCAGTTCCTTGCCCACGGCGGTCGAACCGGTGAAGCTGACTTTGTTGACGTCCTCGTGAGCGCAGAGACGGGCGCCGGCGTCGATACCCAGGCCGGGCACCAGATTGAGCACGCCTGGGGGAAGGCCAGCGTCAAGTGCGAGTTCGGCGAACCGCAGGCAGGTCAGCGGTGTCAGTTCGGAGGGCTTGGCCACCACGCTGCACCCGGCCACCAGTGCCGGTGCCAGCTTGATGACCAGTGTGCCCAACGGTCCGTTCCAGGGGGTGATGAGCCCCACGACGCCTACCGGCTCTTTGCGTGTGTAGGCATGCCATTCCCCAGGTGCCGAGATGGCTTCTCCGTAGGCCTTTCCTCCAACCCGCTTAGTCTGGCCGGCAAAGGCTCGCATCCAGGCAGCAGCGCCAAGGACGCTGCGCTTGGCCATGGGCAGAGGCATGCCGTTCTCGGCGGTGAGCAGCCACGCCAGGCTGGCGTGATGCTGTTCCATGAGTTCGCTGAGGCGCCACATCACCTTCGAGCGCTGGTCCGCCGGCATCGCCCGCCACGTCCCCGCACTGAACGAGCGGCGAGCGGCCTGGACAGCCAGGTCGATGTCCTCCGCGCCGGCGCGTGCAACCCGAGCCACGTGCTGGCCAGTTGCGGGATTCACGACGTCAAGCCAAAGACCGGTTCT
>Ga0308165_1003645_pt1 | contig 16274 bp, 11 predicted proteins | sample PhyWR2_FD_201032 | JGI IMG/M metagenome (GOLD analysis project Ga0308165, IMG submission 201032) | Phyllosphere microbial communities from UC Gill Tract Community Farm, Albany, California, United States - DLSLW.R2 | ecosystem: Host-associated > Plants > Phyllosphere > Unclassified | place: USA...
GCAACCGCATAAGCATCGTAAAGGCCAGCGTAAATTTTATGGATGTTGTACAAAGGAACCCATTTTCCATTTAAAGAGAAACTTGATGATTTTATATTTCCAGCTTTGATCTCCTTCCACATTTCTTTCCCCCCTGGAATGCCCGCTAAATAACCATCGCCATTTTTTAGTTGACACTTCTCCAGTTCAGCTATCATATACGCTAACCGTTCCTTCACCCTGGCATCGCCAGTTGAAGCATACATTAAAGCCAAAGCCGATAAATAGTGCCCGCCAATGTGTCCATCCAACCCGGTATTTTCCCAATTGCCATAAGATGTGGCTTTCGGCTGAAGCCCTGCCTCTCTTAAATAAGGAGCTAAAAGCCGATCCGGATTTAAAGCAAGCATGTATTTTTTATCCGTTTCCTGAGCAAGCTTAAATGGTCCATCGAGCAGCCTTATTTCTGTTAAACTGAAGGGCTGCAGGTTGTTTTGTGCAAAGGCCGTTGAGTAAAAAGCGATAAATACGACAGCAGTAATTATTTTTTTCATCTTATTTAAATTGGCAATAAAAACGGGTACTATAGAATTTATGTTTTTTGAATGCTAAATGTGTTATTTCTGGTAAACAGGATAGTTAGCCATAAACTACTTGTTAGATTTTTTATGACTAAGTTTTTTTGCCGTTACTTCTATCTGCTTTAGAAAATCCTTTTCTACCACCGAAAGCTCGTTTTTTGTTTTTTCTTTGTATTTCTCATATTCATCATTTGCTTTTTTTAGAGCTTGCTGGTGACTTACAGTCCCTTTATTTTTTAAAACATCGTTTCCTGTCATTCTAATAAAGTCATCTAAGCGCTCATCCAGTCATTCATATACATAGGTCTTCGATTCAATGCCTGTAATTCTGCAAGCTCTAAATAGGCCGTAACCATTCTATTAAGTACATTTAGTTCATCTGTATTTAAATAGTTCTTGGCAATTTCTGTTTCTTGTTTTGTTGGGTTAACTCCTTTAATGTTTGTCAACCCAAGATTTGGTTTCATGTAATCAATGCGTTGATAGATAATCTCAGCTGCTGTATGTCCATGTGCGGCCCAATGCATTTTATTTTGAACAGTTTGGAAAAACTGGACTGATATTTCCAGTTTAGGATCATAATCAATACTTGTAGCATAAATATCGAGTACTTTTCTCCAAAATATTTTCTCCGAAGAACGGATGTCGCGAATACGGGTTAATAATTCATCAAAATAATTTCCACCACTTTCCTGCTTCAATAAATCATCATTCATTGTAAAACCTTTTACAATGTACTCCCGTAATCGGACAGTTGCCCATTGACGAAATTTTGTTCCCTGCAAACTTTTTACCCGATAACCTACAGAAATAATCACATCAAGATTATAGTAATTTGTTGGTTTGGTAGAAAAATCGGAAATTCCGATTTTTCTCATAGATTCGTCGATTTTTAGCTCATTCTCATTATAGATATTTAATATATGCTCATTTATGGTAGAGCGCGACTTTTGAAATAATGTAGACATCTGCTCAATAGTTAACCAAACCGTTTCATCTTCTAATCGGGTTCCTATTTTTGTTGTTCCGTCTTCTGTTTGATATATAATAATTTTGGTTTCTTCCATTATTAACTTTTACCTTAAGTATTTAATCAGATTTTATTGGTTAAAGTTAAGTTATTAACTTTAGTTGCAACTAAACCACCATTCAATCATTATTTAACTGCAAAGCCGAAGTTTTGTATACTAAATTTGAAATTGGAAATCCTCCATAAAACCTAATATTACCAGGTAAGTTTAGCATTATGCTTATGCTAATTCCCATCAGGTTTTACTACACTACTTTTAGGGCTCTCCGGCCAATGCCAGTTGGAAGGGTTATCAGGTTTTGCAGGATCAAATTTTGGCAAATCATCTACCAAATATTTTGCAATGCCCAATTTTTGCTCCTTAATGCCTAAAATGATGCATTGAGCGATTTCATAGGCACCGTAAGGATTAAAGTGCGTATTATCGGCCAATGCCTTATCCTGACCGGGATAACTGTTGGCTGGATAGTGAACAAATGCTTTTTTTGATGGTTCTTCGCCTAAAGCATTAAAAAGTGTCGATGTCATGGCGTTCAAGTCAATAATCGCAACTTTCTCTTCAGCGGCTACCTTGCGCGCTGCCTCAGGAAAATCCCCTAAAGAATTTACAATTTTCCCGTCAGCACCGAACGATCTTCTGCTTGTTGAAGTAACCACAACCGGGATTCCACCCTTTTTCTTCACTTCTGAAATATAGGTTTTTAACCTTTCTGTATACGATTTGTAAGCACCATCATTTGGACCTTTATCCTTTTGATCGTTATGCCCGAATTCTATAAACAGGTAATCTCCAGGCTTCATTACACTTAAAATCTTTGCTAAGCGTTTACTCCCCAAAAACGAACCAAGTGTTAAGCCCGATTCGGCATGATTGGCGATGGCAACTCCAGGTTTAAAAAAACGTGGAATTATTTGTCCCCACGATGCCCAGGGTTCATCATCCTGGTTTACCACAGTTGAATTTCCGGCCAGAAAAACAGTAACCTCATCTTCAACTTTTGTAATATCGAGTGCTTGTAATGCAGTTTGATGATCAAATTCCAGTGTAAGTTTATCATCCCAGTCGAGTTTACTGAGTTCACGAGGTTTTAGCGAAACCACTTGCCCGTCGTTAATGTGTTTATCTTTAACGTTTACAATAAAAGTTTTTGTTACCGATTGGCCAGCAGCGGTTGTTACATTCTCAAGCATCAATCTTCTTGATTCGGCCTTTACCGTGCTTAATGCACCTGTTTTTGGATCGCCAAAAGTTACCGTGATTTTATAATTGCCTTCGGGAACTGCTACCGAGAAATAAAATGGCTGATTACTTTTTACCAAATCCGATGTTAAAGAATTCTTTCCCCCGCGGTCAATCCCCTCCACTTTCGAGTCAAAATCAAAACCATAGCCTTTTTCTTTGGTGTAAGCATCGGTAGGTAAAACTTGCGTATATCCCTTGGCAACCTTTCCAGGTCCGAAATCAAATTTATAACCTGTTTTTTGCTGTGCCTGTACTAAATTGGCCATTAAACCAAGAAAAATAAATGGTTTAATAAACTTTTGAATGCTCATATGGTTTGTTTTTATTCAATCTGTTTTGGAATGAGATAATCCAGATTGCTTTCTTTTAAAATTTGGTTAAATAAACGTCTATCAGACATTTATTAACGAATATATAAAAACAATTCCCATTTAAACCCTAAGTGCACAGAACATTTAAAAATTTAATTTTATTTGTTCATAATCCTCTCAAATAAAGCAGCATTTGGAAATTATTAATACGAATTTTGTTCAAAAATTCATTTAAAATAAAAGGAGATTATTAAAAAATCTGCTCACTTCATTCATCATTCCCCCACAGGAGGGAATCTTAAAGCTAATTACGATTTCAAGTTTACTACAATTTGAATATTCAATAGAAAAATCATCCTCTCTACCAGAGCATTGGGAAGTAAAGAGATCATTAAACTATGTTATCAAATAAAAACCATTATTCCAACCAAACCATTTGTGTAAACGCACCATTGGTTGCAATATCCCAGGCCTCTACCCTAGCCCATTTACGGCCTTTCAAATTTACCGACCAACTAAAGTCCTTTTTACCAAAAGCCTTGGTATTGTTCAAATTAATGCGATCGCGGTATACCTTTACCCCATCACCCGAAACTATTTCTACAAAACTTAAAGGAAATGTCCAGTTGAGTTGCATGTTTATTGTTGCTTTACTGCTATTATCAATCTTCAAAGTTTCTCCAGCACCTTTTCCGTTAATATTAAAGCTTGGAATCAATACTTCACCAGTTGATACAAAAAACTTTCCCTTTTGCATTACATCTAAAACTGGCTGCCATCCGTCGGTATAATTAGGCACTTTATCCAACTGTAAATAATTTACATTTAAGTGCGCATACATTTCATTTTGCCCGGTAATGGTAAAGATATCCGCCTCAGAGATTACATGTTTTTTTAAACCCCAATTGGCCATATCATCCATCAGGTTCAATACCCTTTTACTTAAAGTGGGTAACGACAAATCGCCGGGAATAGCCTTCCATGCAGCACCCAGAAAAGTTTCCGATTTAAAAAAATCTTCTTCCTTGTATTTGTCCGGATAACCGGTAGATGCTTTGGTTCGCGCATGGGCAGTCCAGGCTAAACCATGTTCCTGCTCCAATAATTTAAGCATTTCTGCTTTATCATTAATGCGATAAACTTTACCATATTTTGGATCATTACTTTCGAAAGGCTGATCAGTTTTCCTCGACATAATCCAGTAAATCGGTTTAGGAAAAAATGCCAGCCAATGGCCGCCATAAAAATTATTTGCTTCTTCGCCAGGCAGCAATAAAAAATTAGGATCAGATAACCTTTTCGTTTCCTTAAACAACGCATCCAATTCTTTTAACCTTATAGAATCTGGTCCTTTTGGATGACCAGGGCCATGAAATTCAGCCAGCTTTACAATATTTAAACCCGTTTTCTTAAGTACCTCAACAAATTCGGGTTTTTCAGGAATGGGTTTCCCACTTAGCACCACATCCGAAATAAATTCATTATGAAAGTGGCTCGCCATTGTTTTATAGCCTGCTAAAGGTGCGTAAGTATCATTATGGGTAAATTTTTTAACCTCAGCTAAAGTTTCAGCTGCCTTGCCTGTGCTTAATAAACAGAAAAAATTAAGTCGCTGTTTCGTATTTGGCGGTGCATTAAACCATGGCACATAACGTTTATCGCCCAACGGATCTTGACGGATGCCTATTCCATAATCAGCTATTAAATTTAAATAATTACTCCCTTTCCAGGTAAATTTTAGGTTAAAAGCCTCATCTAAGGGATAAAAATATTGATGTGGCGCAGGAAACAATGCCAAACTACCGCCATTATTTTCGCCAATTACCGTACGGTATTTTACCTCCAGGTTTTTACTTTGATCGGTTTTAATTCCTTTTTCATGTTGAATGTTCCCCTTCACATCACTCCAGGCTACATTTGCCCATACTTCCTTTTTACTGGTTAAACCTGCATCATATAAAATAGCTGTTGAATCTTTTTCGGTAGATACCACCGCAGCAACATTAAATAAAGGACTTCCATTGTAAAAAGTAATTTCCAAATTGCCCTTAAATGGTTCACTATAAATACCGGCTATTTTTACAACAGTTTGCGCACCATGGGTAGCCACACTGGTAAGTCCTTTATTAAACTTAACAGCATTTGTGGTATACGGCCTGGTTGGCACGCGATCGAAAAACACATCCCATCCACCGCTCGAAGAGCTTAATGTACGTTTACCTACACGTAAAATAAAGGCAGGATCGAGATTAGCGGCAATTTCTTTAAAAGCATTCTTTTTACCCAGCAGCAAACGTTTAAATAATGGTTTTGAAGGGTCGAGATCTAAAACCATCTTTCCAAAGTTACCGTTACCTACTGGCCAGGTAAGCATGAGTTCCTTTTTATTTGAGGAAACCAGGGTTCCATTTTGTTTAAAAGATTTTAAATTAACCTGACCTTGTGCATTTATTACGCAGGAAAAAAATATTAAAAAGGAGAAAACAGCAATTTTCATAGGGAAAATAAGGTTTTTATTGGTTAGCGGATGAAGGGAAAGATAATGATTATGAGCAAAATATCTATTGTTCATTAAAAATCCAGTGCTTCTTGTTCATTATTTCTTTTTTTTAAAATAGTTGATAACATTCCTTATCTTGATATTAATTTAAAGCTGAGCAAATTGAATCACATACTTGAAAGAAATAATGTAAAAATTTTGGGTGAAGGCACCCAGGTAATGTTGTTTGCACACGGCTTCGGCTGTGCCCAAAGTTCATGGAAATTTATTACGGATGCTTTTCTTGCAGATTATAAAGTAATTTTATTTGATTATGTGGGTTCTGGAGATTCAGACATGAGCCAATACGACAAGCAAAAGTATGCAACTTTAGAAGGTTACGCATGCGACGTAATCGACATTATTGAAGCACTAAACCTAACGGATATTATTTTTGTTGGGCACTCAGTAAGCAGTATGATTGGTATGATTGCCGCTTTACAGATTCCTGAAGCCTTTAAAAAACTAATTTTCATCGGTCCTTCACCAAGATACCTGAACGATGGAGATTATATTGGTGGTTTTAATACCAGTGACATTGAAACCATATTTGAACACATTGCCGAAGATTATGTTGGCTGGAGTAAACAACTTGCACCAGTGGTGATGGATAATCCATCGAAACCGGAGCTATCAGACTTTTTACAGGAATGTTTCGAAGCAACTGACCCAAGCGTTGCACTTGCTTTTGCAATGGCCACTTTTAAAGCCGATTATAGAGATAAGCTAAAAAACCTTGAAATACCAAGCCTTACGCTACAAAGTTCAAACGATATAATTGCTCCCCTTTCTGCAGGAGAGTTTATCCATAAAAATACGCCAGACAATTTTTTGGTTGTAATGAAAGCTACCGGTCATTTTCCTCACATCAGTGAACCTGAGGAAACAATCAAAGAAATAAAAGATTTTATCGAAGAAATTAGCTTAAAATCAGCATCCGATCACTTATACGCCTCTTAACAATCAATTAAATATCAAAAGGGTAAAAGACCTGCAATATTTGTGTTAACGCTTTAGCATGTTCCAAATGATTAACAGCTGGTACTGGATCGTTATATTTTCTTTACCCCAACCATCAATTTAATTTAAGCTGCTAGATCAACTTCCCTATTTTCTGTTCATAAGCTGCACTTATTAATCCTGATTCTTCTAAGTTAAAGTTGAGGAAGAATTAAAAACTCCTGCCAGCTTTATCTCTTATTATAGCAATGCTTCATTTTTCCTATCAAATTATAGTAATCTGCTCAATTAATATTAGAAATCAAGCATTCAAATCATTGCTTCCTCGATATAAAATTTCAGAACACAAGTTTGTGATACACAGTACAATTATCAGATTAATATCACAAAAATGACAAAATAAAACCAGCAGGAATATTTTGCCTAAAAACTAATGAACAAAATGAATAAAATCTATATTTGCAGAAAACCATTCGCATTTTCAGCACGTATATACGCCCGTTCATCTAGGAAATTTGCTTGTCAAACCCTCAGATATAGCCCAAAAAATGAATTTAAGCTTGATTTCAATTAACACACAAAAAAACCATTATACACAAAAATCGAAAGAATAAAATGAACAAAATTAAAACTATCGCCATTGCATCACTAAGCATCCTGTCTATTTATACTGCTAAAGCACAATCTTTTAAAGAACCTGTTGGCTATAAACTTAAAAATGGCATGAACATCATTATTTCAGAAAATGACCGTTCACCAAAAGCGTATTCGAGCTTCACACTTGATAATAAAGCTTTCACTGATAAAAAAGACGGAGTTGTTGAATTGTTAAATGCGGTATTAAACGAAAACGTAACTAAAAACTCAAACATCAGTTTTAAAGATAATAGCGGTAAATTGGCTACCTCAAATGCAGATCTTGAAAAAGATTTAACCGCAATGGCAAATTTAATTGAAAACGCGACTATAGATAGAAGTACTTTCAATACTGCAAAAGCAAAATTAATTGCCAGCTTAAAATTGCAGGATTATGATTACGATCAAACTGTAAACGAAAAATCTATCAACGCATTAACACTTGCTGATGTTCAGGATTTTTATAAACAAATTACTCCAGAAAAAACTTTTCTAACAATTGCTGGTGATGTAGAATTAAGCACAGCAAAATCATCTGCTAAAAAAGCTTTTGGCAACTGGAACAAATCAGAAATTGTAGCTTCGGCTATTTCAAAATAGTATTATAATGTCGTCTATTAGCCCTTTGATTAGTCTCAAAGGGCTTTTTTATGCCCAAAATGTTACAGAAAACCTCATTTATTGCGATTTTTTTTACTGTATCATTCAATATATTAGCCTTCTGAATATTATTTTGATGAAAAAACGCTATACCTTACTATTAATTGCCTTTACAAGTTTATCTGCATCAGCACAAACCGTGGTAAACCGCAATACAGATATTGATAAAATGGTAAAATCTGTAAATCAGGATTCCTTAAAATCATATATCAGCAAAATGGTTGCTTTTGGAACAAGAAATACGCTGAGCGACATTAAAAGTAAATCGAATGGAATTGGTGCAGCGAGAAACTGGGTTGTAACTAAGTTTAACCAGTTTGCCAAACAAAGCGATGGACGGCTTACCCCATATTTAGATACCACAACCTTTAAACCAGATGGCAAAAGAGTAGATCAGCCAACGTTGCTCGGCAATGCAGTTGCCGTATTAAAAGGTACCGATCAAAATGACAAACGTGTGTATGTAGTAAGCGGGCACCTTGATAGCCGTGTTACCGATGTAATGAACAGAACCAGCAATGCACCCGGTGCCAACGATGATGGCAGTGGTGTAGCAGGTGTACTTGAGGCCGCACGGATTATGAGCCAGTACAAATTTGCTGCAACCATAATTTTTGTTGCCGTAAGCGGAGAAGAACAATCGCTATTGGGTTCAGGATTTATGGCTGCAAAAGCAAAAAAAGAAAACTGGAATATTGATGCCATGCTGAACAATGATATGATTGGCAGCAACAACAGCAGCGAAACCCAAATTATCGACAATACTAAACTGCGCGTATTTAGCGAAGGTTTACCCAGCTACGAATTGGATAAAAACGCGAAAAGCATCCGTCAGTTCGGTTTAGAAAATGATGGGAAAAGCCGTCAGTTAGCCCGATATGTTAAAGAAATTGGCGAACGCTACGTAGATCAGTTAGAAGTTAAATTAATTTATAGAAACGATAGGTTTTTACGTGGAGGCGATCATACACCTTTTGTAGAAAATGGATTTACAGCTGTACGCATTACTGAAATGAACGAAAATTTTGATCACCAGCACCAGGATCTGCGAACAGAAAAAGGTGTAAAATACGGCGATTTACAGGAATTTATGGATTTCGAATACCTCCGTAAAAACACAGGGGTAAATATCGCAGTACTGGCCAATCTGGCAAAAGCACCCACCGCACCCACCGAAGTAAAAGTGGATGTTAAAAACCTGAGTAATTCTACCTTTTTATATTGGAAAGCACCTGTTAATGGCAATGTTAAAGGTTATTATGTTTTAATGCGCGAAACCAGCAGTGCAGTATGGGAAAAGAAATTTTTTACCACCGCAACAGAAATGAAGTTACCTTACAGTAAAGACAATTATTTATTTGCCGTACAAAGCGTTGGAAATGAAGATAATGAAAGCCTGCCTGTAGTACCTGGGATTGGCAGATAATAAAACTTTTAGGTTTTACCATTGTTTAAACTCAAATTTACGGCATGAAATTTAAACCACTGGCTTTTATTGTTAATATCGCCATTACTTTGAGCATTGGCGCTTTAGGCGGATGGGCAACTTTTCAATCTGTTAAAACATGGTACCCGACGTTAAATAAACCTTCTTTTAATCCGCCAGACAAGCTTTTTGGACCAGTTTGGACAACATTATATATTATTATCGGTATAGCTGCTTACCTGGTTTGGATAAAACGCGATAAAATTGTTCATTTTCCCCGTACCGTTGCGATCTATTTTATCCAGTTAATTTTAAATTTAGCCTGGTCATTTATTTTCTTCTACCTGCATGAGGTAGGATTTGCCTTAGCCGAAATTATCCTATTGTTGATTATGATTGTGATTAACGGCTTGGTTTTCTATAAAATAGATAAATGGGCAGGGCTGATTTTTATTCCATATTTACTTTGGGTAAGTTTTGCCACTATTTTAAATTATAACATTTTCATTTTGAACTGATTTTAGAAAGAAAACACCTATTTTTAGGGAGTGGTAACTTTTAAAAGATTTTTGCTGATACTTTTCGTTTTGTGCTGTAACCAATTACAAGCGCAAAAAGTAGGCCTTGTATTTAGTGGAGGTGGTGCCAAAGGTTTATCGCACATCGGTACCTTAAAAGCCCTTGAAGAAAATCATATCCCGATAGATTATATCACCGGAACATCAATGGGTGGTATTGTTGGTGCCATGTATGCTGCAGGTTACAGTCCGGCACAGATAGAAAAAATAGCCTTAAGCAGCGATTTTCAGAATTGGATAAATGGCCGTTATACGAGCGATTACACCTATTATTTCCAAAAAAATGCTCCAAATGCTTCAATGTTGACGGCAAAAGTGGCTATAGATACCGGTTTTCATTTTAGTTTCCGCTCCAACCTCATTAACGATATCCCTTTAAATTTCGCCTTTTTGGAGCTTTTCTCGCAGGCATCTGCGGTGTCTAAAGATAATTTCGATAACCTTTTTGTGCCTTACCGCTGCATGGTGGCTGATGTACTTTCGCAAAAAAGTATTACGGTAAGCAAAGGCAGTTTAGCCGAAGCTGTAAGGGCAACCATGACGGTTCCGATTATTTACCGCCCGATTAAACTGGATGGCAAATACGTGTTTGACGGCGGTTTATACAATAATTTTCCTGCTGATGTAATGGAAAGAGATTTTAAACCCGATTATGTGATCGGTGCCAATGTTTCTTCCAAAACATACAACGAATACCCAAAAAACATCGATGATCGTTTAATGAACCGCTTTTTGGTGTACATGTTTCTTTCCAAATCAGATTCTACCATGATCGGGAAAAACGGCGTTTATATTCAGCCAAATCTTGCAGCTTACAGCGTTACCAATTTTGCTCCTGTAGAAGAATTAATTAAAAAAGGTTACGATGCTACAATGGCCGATATGCCCAGAATTAAGGCTTTAATCAGCAAAAGGGTTAGCGATGAAGAACTGGCCAAAAGAAGGGAAATGTTTAATGCCAGAAAACCAGAACTTAAATTCAGTAATGTTACCGTATCGGGTGTTAATGCACAGCAAAAAAAGTATGTGGAGCGGCTTTTTAAAAGCGATAAAAGCACATTCGACCTAAAGGATATCAGGCGGGGTTATTATAAACTGGTTGCCGATCAAACCTTTGAAACTGTTTACCCCAAAATATCCTACCAGGCCGCAACCGATAGTTATACCTTTGAGGTGGTGGCACAGCCTAAAAAAAGCTTTAAATTGGATCTTGGCGGAAATATTTCAACCCGGCCGATCAGCAATGTATTTCTGGGAGCACAGTACAATTACCTCGATAGAAAATCATACACCTTCGGAACCAGTTTTTATTCGGGCCGTTTCTACGAATCAGTACAATTGAACGGACGCATAGATTATCCAACGAAATTGCCCTTGTTTTTAGCAGCCGAATTAACCTATAACCACTGGAATTTTTACAACACCAGTCAGATTTTTATCGAGAACCCCCACCCCATCTACATCGAGCAATCCGATCGAAAAATTGATCTCATGGTAGGGATGCCTTTAAATTATAATACCAAAATTGTACTCCATTCTACATTTATTAACAATAGCGATAATTATAGTCCAAACAGTACATTCGGTGTTGGCGATGTATTGGATGAAACAGTTTTTAATGGCTTTAGAGGTTCCTTTAATCTCGAAAAAAATTCCCTTAACAGGAAACAATATGCCACAAGGGGCCAAAGCTTTTCGTTAAGCTTAAATTATACCACAGGTCGCGAAAACTATAACCCGGGCAATATTTTCCGTTCTACACCAGGTTTTGTAAAAATACCGGGCAGCAGTCATTTGCGCCAATGGGGAAGTATTAAACTCACACAGGAAAATTATTTTCTGCACCTTAAAAAATACACTTTGGGTTATATTGTAGAAGGGGTAATTTCCAATCAGCCTTTGTTCAGCAATTATTACGCAACACTTCTTACCGCTCCGGCGTTTTATCCGTTACAAGATAGCAGATCCCTCTTCCTTGATAAATTTAGGGCCACTACTTATGCTGCCGGTGGTATAAAAAACATTTATAATGTTAAAAAAAATCTTGATTTTAGATTGGAAGGTTATTTATTTTTGCCTCACAAGGAATTTGAACTGAATAATTTCCAGGATGTAGATTATGCCAGGGCCATCACAAAAATACGTTATGCAGGCACTGCAGGCTTGGTTTACCATTCACCGCTCGGCCCTGTTAGTTTAAGTTATAATTTATATAATGACGCTGTTAAAAGAAATGGTGTATTATTGCATATCGGTTATTTAATTTACAATAAACGTTCTATCGAATGAAACGAATCTTACTTTTATGTACACTGTGTTTAATAGGTTTCCTGGGATCAGCACAAACCGCAGCCATTAATAATTTTCTGATAAAAGAGAATTTGCTTAAAAACAATAAACTGGCCATTATAGCAGCAGATTCACTGAACAATCCAAACGAAAATATAAATGGCACTTACACCTTTAGTGTGAGTGGATTTACGCAGATATTGAAGTTTAACGATGGTATCGCTGTGCTTCCGTTACCTATCGATAAATCTACTTTTGTTTACATTAAACACCAGAACGATACAGGAACACACAGCAAACTGGTTTATGTATATAAGAAAGATACAGATTTAACTCCTTACGCCATCAATAGCTTATGGCTTTTTATCATTCCGATTGCACTCATTATCATTGCTTTTGCTTTCCGTAAACTCATCATATTTGTGGTGATTGTGTTTTTGGTATTTGTATATTTTAACCACAGCAACGGATTAAACCTTTCTACGTTTTTTGAAAGTATTTTTGATGGCCTAAAGAACCTCGTCTGAGAAAGAGTTGTCAACTTTAAGGCTTAAGCCCACTTACGCTCAGGCTCGTTTTTAACGAGCGTGTAAATAATAATCGTTTATAACGATACGTCACACAAAACGAGCAAAAGGGCACTATTAGCCGGAATTTCCGTTAATCCTCAACACCGACAGACAGTAATCTTAAACCATTTTTTAGAAAAGCAATGCTTGTGGTGCTTCGGATATACCCGTCCCGCCCTTTGCTTAATCCCGATGAAACTAATCTATTATTATTAAAATTCATTTAAACATCGGGATAACGCTGTCGGTCGGGTTTATTGAACAGCGGAAAATCATTAGCAGATCAATAAGTGGTTAGTGGAAACCTGAACCACTGCAACAAGGTTATTTTATCCTCAATTGTAGCACTTATTAGGCCTTTTAAACGTGCTGCTAAATAAAAGCTTTTGTAACTGCTTTCTACAAAAGAAATGTTGCTTTAGCAAACGATAATTAATTTCGATTTACTAATATTTTTAGTAAATTTGAGTTATGGAAAACCTATATTTAGTTTGTTTAATACCACCAGCTTCAATAGTGGAGGATATTGACGAAATGAGGATTTATATTTCGGAGAAATTCAAAGTATACGAATCATTAAAACGGCCTGCACACATAACTTTATATCCTCCTGTTAAATTATCATCACTAGAAGCCGAGAAAAGATTTTTTAAAGCACTTGAAGATGCCGCTTATGGCATTCCTTTTACGCAGGTACTGCGAAACTTTAGTTCATTCCACGAAAAAACATTTTACCTTGATGTAGAACAAAATGAGGGTTTAATGAAGCTGGAAAAACAGATTACTAAAGAATTACAACCTTTAAAACTGATAGAGAATAAGGAGAAGTTCAATCCGCATCTAACCTTGGCTTTCAGGGATGTAAAACTACCCGTTTTTCAACAGCTTTTAGCCGAATTTAAAGACAGAAAATTCAAGCGAGAATTTCAGGTTTCATCATTTTCAGTTTACAAACATCAAGACAAAAGATGGCAACCTTTTAAAGAATTTGCGTTGAAGAATCCCGATTCAAAAGCCAGGCCACTAAGCCTGTTTGATTAATTAAAACGGCATCCCGATCCCGAAGTTATATTGTAAAAAACGATAAGTATCAGGACCATGTGTTGAGTTATAATTGTCTTTAAAATCTCTCGCTCCGGATAAGAATTTACTGATCACCCATTGATCTGATCCAACAAATTGCGGATCTTTCAGCTTTAAGCCCACATCAAACCTGAATACAAAATACTGCACGTCATACCTTAACCCCAAACCTGTACCAATAGCCAATTGCTGTACAAATTTGTTAAATTTAAACACTGTCTGCTCATCAAGTGTTGGGGTTCCAACCAAAATTGATTCGCCTTTACGGAGATTCCATACATTACCGGCATCAACAAATGCAGCACCTTTTAAGGTGGCGCCGAAAAAATTCTTGGCTACAGTAAACCGGTACTCAAAGTTTGTTTCAATACGCATGGTACCTAACTGATCCAGGCCATAAAAAGCTCTTCTTAAAGTATCACTTCTTAAAAGTCCTCTATCATAGTTTCCCGGCCCTATGGTTCTCGCCTGCCATGCCCTGATCCCACTTGATCCTCCTGCAAAAAACTGTTTCTCAAAAGGAATACCTGTTTGCACTGAATTGCCATAAGCATAGGCAACACCTGCATTTAAGCGGGCAATAAACTGCCGTTCGCCACCTAAGTGTTTATACCACCTGATATCAACTTCAGGGCGCATATACTGGTTAAATGGCAAACCTAAAATTTTAGCAGGATCGTTATTGGCAGGATCATTTTTGGCTCCGGTAAGCTTGGAAATACCTTGCAGCATATTACCTGCAATATCCATTCCTGCCCTTAAATAGACGAAAGACCTGAATTCATTCAACTTATTTGCATTTAAAGTATAGGTATACTTCATGCCCAATGTTAAATCCTTACGGCCAAGCAAAGTAGAATAATAAAGGTTATTTAAAACAGTTTGCGCATCTACATTAGGATCTAAGTTTCCAAAGCGGTATTCGAAATTTAAAGGGGTAAAAGAGTGTAATTTAGATTTAGTTTCCACCCAATCGTAAGTAATAGAATTGATAAAAATCCTTCTTACCGAAACATCTTTTTGCAAAGCATAAATGTAACTACTTGAAAATGTGGTATGTGGCATTCCGTTACCCCCAAGCGTAGGATTATAGAAAGGAATCATCAACCTCGGCACCGTAATACTGGCGCTGATCGAAAAATCGCGCTGATAAATATCGCTGAAAACCTTTGCTCCATTCCCAATTCTGGATTGCAACCCACCTTTAAGTTGTAATTCAAACCTTTCGGCCCCTCTAAACAGGTTGTTATTTGTGTAAGTATTACTAATGTTAAACCCCACCGTACCGCCATTAAAAGGCACCTCACCTTCTACCCGGTTGCTCATTACTTTCTGAGGGATAAGCTGAATTACGGCATTTACCTTATTCGAAGTGCTATCTCTTCTAAAATAATCAATTTTAACATTTTTGAAAATATTTAGCTCATATAAGCGATCGTAGGTTAAGTTCTCGTTGCGAATGTCGTAAAGTTCACCTTGCTTTAAAAAATCGTATCTCACAATCGGATTTCTTCTATATCGCTTAGAGAAATCGGTGAATACTATTCCGTTTAACGTATCCTTGCTCAATTTATAACGAACAGAATCCGGAAAACCATCCGGATTTGGTGCAATAATCATATGTGTATAACCGATATTGAACTGTTTATGCGGTCCATCTGCGGGATCGGTAACATTTAAATTCAAATCAATTTTATTGGTTTTAGAGCTGGGTTCGGCACCATAAACATCAAAATTTACATAAGGCCTTAAAAAATAGAAATAGCCGTTTTCTTTCATAATACGATAAATCTGTTCCCTTTCATAAGTTAATGAATCCTCATCGTATTGCATGCCTTTGTGCAAATGGCTCACCAACGCCTTATTCGTTTCGTAAAGATTTTTAATATTCGCATTTGGGATCGAATCTGTAAGCTTATCTATAAAATAAGCAGGCCCTGGTTTAGCACTGAATATAACTTCTGCTTTTTTATCTGCTACTTTTATGGCTGCAGCTACTTCTGCCTGCCGGTAACCTTTACTTTTTAAAAATTTCTGGATCTGGGTTCTCGAAATTTCTACCAAAGTACTATCCAGAATAGCGGGTGGCGTACCAAAAGGCTTAATATCGTTGGTTTTATACCTGCCATCTTTCGTATTGAAAAGGTTATATAACGGTACCTGAATACTTAGCTTGGAGGCAGGTCGGAGATCTTTCTGTACGTAATTATAAGCTTGCTCCTCAAATTTCGCATCTATGCTATCAATAGTAACCTTTTTCACGATCGATTGATAGTCGGCAATGTATTTAGTTGATGAACAGGCCTGAATTAAAACAATAATAAATAGTAATATTGCAGTGCTTTTCAGTTTAATATTTATTGAGTTTTGGTATGCTTTCAAAATCACAG